>ENA-ORXR01002517-ORXR01002517.1-marine-metagenome-genome-assembly--contig:-NODE-2517-length-17308-cov-2.982299_pt1 | contig 17308 bp, 18 predicted proteins | sample MGYA00237866_ERZ511479 | MGnify/ENA metagenome assembly ERZ511479 | reverse complement strand
AGGGATTTGGTGAATTCGCGTCTGTTCATAGGTAAGACATAAGCACGATCCCCAGATTTACGAGGAATCCGGGTCGTCAGACCGGCCCGCGCCTGCCTGCCCCCCGGCAGGCGCGTTGCGATGCTTGTGCTTGTTGAAAGGTCAGAAGAAGCGCGATGTCGGGGGGGTTTTAGGGTTTAGTCCTAGCGCCAGCCCAGGCAGGCGCGGGCCTCTGGTCTTCGACAGTAGAAAGGTAAACAAAGCCATGCCCCACCGAACGCCCCTTTAATTTTCCGAAATCCCAGCTGATTCTACGCCCAACATCAGGGCCTTACAGAGATTTGTTTCGCGTGCGAAACATTTGGATTTCGGGCCATATCCCCCCAATCCCCCGCGAATCGCATTCAGATCATCTCGATCACGTCTTTATCGATGGCCAAGATATATCCCCGGCGGGCCACGTTCTTTACCAGCAACTGGCTGATCAACTGATTGCCGAACGCATCGCGCAGACGTTTGATGCGCACAGCGCCTGCGGCTTCTTCGCAATCGGCGGGGGCGCGTCCTGATATGGTGCCCTCTAATTCTGCGCCGGACATGATGTCCCCGTCCATCCGAGCTTCTGCCAGGACGGACAATGTTTCCACGGCGGCGTCGGTCAATTTGTATTCCACGTTGTTCAGAATCGCGACGTTTTCTTCCCGGCTGATCAACAGGGATGAAATTTGCAAACCCGATGCTTCGATCTTGGCCATGCGGCGGTTCAGGGTCACCAGCATCACCAAGAACACCAACGCCGCAATCAGCAGGGCGGTGGCAAAGACCAACAGCACAAAGATCGCCACGCGGTAACTGGCCAATGTATCGGAAAACGCCGTGCCCGATTGGGCCAGGATTTCCAGCAGCCGGATTTCACCGCCGCTGGTCAGGGCATCATTTTCCACAAAGATCCGTTCGACCCGCGCATTAAACGCGTTGCCATCGGGCAGGGTCAACAACAGCCAGGCCCCGGCGGCGCATAAGATCAAGACGATCGCCACCAACCCAAAGGTGACGATGCGCCCACTGCTGCGGCGCAGATCAGAAGCGGAGGAAATATTCACCGGCGTTCGATTGCTCCTGCGCTGTGGGGGTGGCTTGGGTGGTCTTCACGATATTCAGCAACGACCAGCCGTTTGGCAACAGCCGCTTGGTCACGATTGCGGTGGCAGCCCGTGGGGTGCACGCGTCATCGCTGATTTGCAGGATGCCGTAGTGCAGCTGCAAGGGATCGTCCTGCTTGGCTTTGTAATGGGCAAAGCACGCCGCCTGGGCGGACCCGGCCCCCAAGATCAGGGCGATGGTGAGTAGAAGATGTTTCATTGCGAAACGTTCGCCCAAAGCGGGGCGTTATTCAATAACCCCTTCGCTGAAATCCCATAACGCCCGCGCGAAATTGCCTGACATCCGGGGGTGGGGCCAGTGTTGGGTCATCGCCTTTGGAACGAAAGGAAATCAGATGCGGAACATTATTCTTGGAACCACGTGTGCGGCCCTACTGTCTTTATCGGCGGTAAGCCCCGCCGTCGCAGAGCAACGCACCCGTGATGCATTGCTGCCCCTGTTGTTAGGGGGCTTGGCGATTTACGCGCTGAAGGATCGCAACGACCGCAAACGCGACAGGGCCACGGTGCCTGCCAAACCCACCCGTTCAGTGCGCCCGCGCAAGGTGCTGCCTGCGGCCTGTTTCAAACGGGTGGATACGTGGGATGGCCGCGTGGGTCTGTTTGGTCGACGGTGCCTGGAACGCCGGTACGCCCACATGGACAGTCTGCCGCGCCAATGCCGCACGCGGATCGAGACGGGCCAGGGCAAGGTGCGCCGGGGCTTTTCCGCCCGGTGCCTGCGCCACCATGGCTACCGAATGAGTTCCCGCTAAGACGAAAGTCTTAAGCAGGGCCGGGGGGCGCGGGTTTTAGGACATGGGTACCGCGCCCCCCTTTTGCTTGCGTGCTTGGCCCCCTGGGCTTAGGCCGGGTCCCATGCCAGATTTTACCTTTGAACAAGCCTTGATGGACCGTGGTGTGATGCGCATCTGCGGGGTGGATGAAGTGGGCCGTGGCCCCTTAGCGGGACCTGTGTACGCCGCCGCTGTGGTGTTGAACCCGAATGATATTCCGGGTGGTCTGAACGACAGTAAGAAACTGACCCGGCCCCAGCGGGAACGCGTGGCGGCAGAAGTTTCGCTGCGGGCAGATGTGGCCTTGGGCTGGGCGTCGGTGGCAGAAATTGATCAGATCAACATTTTGCAAGCCTCCCTCCTGGCCATGGCGCGGGCGGTGCAGAACCTGGATGCCCCCGTGGACCACGTCCTGGTGGACGGCAACCGGGTGCCCCGCGATTTGAACGTGCCCGCGACCCCGATTGTGAAGGGCGACGCCCGATCTTTGTCGATTTCAGCGGCATCAATCGTGGCCAAAATCAGGCGGGATTTAGTCATGTATGATTTGGCGCAACAGTTCCCGGGCTACGGCTGGGAGACAAATATGGGATATCCGACCCAGGCGCACCGCGACGCGCTGGCAGATTTGGGTGTAACCCCACACCATAGACGTAGCTTCAAACCCGTACACAACATCTTGTATCAAGAAAAATCCTGAGAAATTTTCTGATTAAAGAATTTGACCCAGAATCACCGATGACTCATCTTTGGGTTCATAACTGAGCGTGGCTAAACACGCCGGACCCAGAGGCAGAAATGACCGGAATACCCAAGACCAACGGCACCCTCGTGTTGCCGACCAATAGCATTATTTCGGGCGATTGTGTGGATGCGATGAACAGCTTGCCAGAAGGCAGCGTTGATCTGATTTTCGCCGACCCGCCCTATAACCTTCAGCTGAAGGGTGACCTGCACCGTCCCGACAACAGTCAGGTGGACGCCGTGGATGATCACTGGGATCAGTTTGACAGTTTTGCGGTGTACGACAAGTTCACCCGTGAATGGTTAAAGGCCGCCCACCGGTTGCTGAAACCCGACGGCGCGATCTGGGTGATCGGCAGCTATCACAACATTTTCCGTGTGGGCACCGCGTTACAAGACGCTGGTTTCTGGATTTTGAACGACGTGGTGTGGCGCAAGTCGAACCCCATGCCAAACTTCCGGGGAAAGCGGCTGACCAACGCCCACGAGACGATGATTTGGGCGTCCAAGTCGGAAAAATCGAAATATACATTCAACTACGAAGCGCTGAAGGCCCTGAACGAAGGCACCCAGATGCGCAGCGATTGGGTTTTGCCCATCTGTACAGGACACGAACGCTTGAAAAACGACCAAGGCGAAAAAGCCCACCCCACACAAAAACCCGAAAGCTTGCTGCACCGCGTTTTGGTGGGATCAACAAATCCGGGCGACGTGGTTTTGGACCCGTTCTTTGGCACAGGCACCACGGGTGCTGTGGCCAAGATGCTGGGCCGTGATTGGATCGGGATCGAACGCGAAGAAGCCTACCGCAAGGTGGCCCAACGCCGGATCGACAACGCCCGTCAATACGACAGCGACGCCCTGCGCGTCAGCAAAAGCAAACGTGCCGAACCGCGCGTGCCCTTCGGCCAATTGGTGGAACGCGGCATGTTGCGCCCCGGCGAAGTACTGACCAGCCCACGCGGAAAAACCGCCAAGGTCCGCGCAGACGGCACATTGGTATCCGGCGATTCCGCTGGATCCATTCACCAAGTGGGCGCGGCCCTGGAAGGCGCCCCCAGTTGCAACGGTTGGGCATACTGGCACTTCAAGCGCGATGGCAAAACGGTCTTGATTGACCTGTTGCGCCAACAAATCCGCGCCGAAATGCGCCGCCCGAACTAAGGAATACAAGTTTCAAGAACCGCCCGTGTACTGCGTGCCTGATGCAGTACACATAACTTTGCCCCGGCCATTGTGCCGGGGTTTTTTTTGGTGGGTTGCTAAGAATTTATCTATCTACTAGTAGGTAGATATGAATACACGCACGTTACTTTCAAACACGGCTGAACATTTGCTGCGCACCAAAGGGGCGGATGCGTTCAGCTTTGCAGATTTGGCCAAAGCGGCGGACATTCGCAAACCGTCGGTACACTATTACTTTCCCACCAAAACTGATCTGACGCGGTCTGTTCTGGCGGACTATATCGCGCGCTTTTGGGACAGTTTGGCAAAGTTGGACACGATGACCGATGCAAAGGCGAAGCTGGATGGGTTGGCGGCGTTGTACCGCGATGCCATGGCCGAGGGGTCCAAGCTGTGTTTGTGCGTGGCCCTGTCCATCACACCGGGCAGTTTGGCGGATGATATCACCCAAAGTGTTCATGCGTTTCACCATGATCTGGTGGCATGGATCAAAACATCCCTGGACCACGATGATCCGCAAGCCGCGCTTGATCTGTTGGCCAGCTTGCAAGGCGCGCAACTTGTGGCGCGGTCTTTTGCCGGGACCGCCACCTTTGACGCCATTGCCCAGGCCGCTGTGCACCGGGCCCTTACCCCACATTCCGGAGGTTCCCATGGAACTTAACGCAGACTTTTCCCAACGCGCGATCGTGCGCCCTGAAGATTACAATTGGGTCGACAGCCCGGTGGGGGGCGTGCGGCGGATGATGTTGGACCGCATCGGGGATGAAGTGGCCCGCGCGACGACAATCGTTGAATTTGCACCGGGGTCCAGCTTTGACGCCCATACCCATGGGGGCGGCGAAGAATTCTTGGTTTTGGACGGGGTGTTTTCCGATGAAACGGGGGATTTCCCTGCGGGCAGTTACGTCCGCAATCCCATCGGCACATCCCACAAACCGCACACGGACCAGGGGTGCCGGATTTTGGTAAAGCTGTACCAGTTTGATGCAAGTGACACCGCGCAGTTTTCCATTGATACCGCACAAACCCCGTTCCGCCCGGGACTGGTTCCCGGTCTGTCGGTTTTGCCGTTGCACAGCGGGCCGGAAGAAAACGTGGCCTTGGTGCGCTGGGCACCGGGAACCCAATTCACCCCCCACAGCCACTGGGGCGGCGAAGAGGTTTTTGTTCTGGAAGGCACCTTTGCCGATGAACACGGAACATACCCCGCCGGGACATGGATCCGCAGCCCGCATTTGTCACAACACAAACCGTATTCCACGGATGGATGTTTGATTTACGTCAAGACAGGGCATTTGTTGCCGGATCAGCTGGCCGCTTAGCGGGGACTTGGATTGGTGCCTTTGTTATAGGGCAGCCAATCCGTCACTTCCGGGTAATACATCTCGCGCCAGCGGCGGACGCGGGGGTTCATGAACTTGCGCCACAGCGTCGGCGACAGCGCGACCATGGTCATGATCGGGTATCCGTACGGCAGCTGGGGCGCTTCGGTATCGTCGTATGTTTGCAGCAGTGGAAACCGCCGATTTGGTTTATAATGGTGGTCTGAATGGCGTTGCAGATTGATCAGCAGCCAGTTGGATGCCTTGTGCGCTGCGTTCCACGAATGGTGCGGTTTGACGTGTTCGTATTTGCCATCGCCCAGGTGTTTGCGCGTCAGGCCGTAGTGTTCGACGTAGTTCACCAGTTCCAACTGGTTGATGGCCACAAAGGCCTGCAAAATGAACAGTGCCACGCCCAAAACGCCGCCCAGGATAAACGCCAGGGCCAGGAACGCGGCCTGCAATCCCCAGTACATTAAGAACGGATTGGATCGGTGCCAAAAGCCCAGGTTCTTGCGGGCCAGCATGGCTTTTTCCGCGTTCAGGGCGGATGCATAACACTGCCGCAGCACCCGGGGGAAGAAGCGCCAGAACCCTTCGTTGAACCGTGCGGTGACGGGGTCTTTGGGGGTGGCAACATAGCGGTGGTGGACCAGCAAGTGTTCCGACCGGAAGTGTGAATACAGCACCATGGCCAGCAGGGCATCGGCGAACCAGCGTTCGATCCTGGGGCGTTGGTGCATCAATTCGTGGCTGTAGTTGATGCCGATGGTCCCGGTGATCAGCCCCACCCCGATGAACAGCCCGGCCAGTTCCCAACCGCCCAAATGATCCGCCCGCGTGGCGTAAGCGATAACGCCGTACAGGGTCATGAATTGCACGGGCGGCCACACCAGGGTGATGGCTTTGTACCAGAACAGTTGGCTGTCTTCGGTGTTGGGGTCTTTGTTTAATTCATTCAGGCCAGCGAAGCTGTCGATGATGGAAAACAGATACCACGTGGACAGGGGCAGCAATAGCACCAACCACCCGCCATAAATCGCGCCCACCCAGACCAAGGGGATCAGCGCCAGCGACAGCCAGAACGGCAATGCGTTGCGCCAGTTGATCTGGGGCGTGCTGGGGTTTTGGGTGGTCGCCATGGGGCACCTTTGGGTTGCTTATCCACAGGATATAGCCCCCCTTGCGCGCCAGACCAAGGGGCACGCTTGGGGCGTATCGTCCCGGTGTCAGGCGGTTTTGGCGATCATGTCCCAAACTTTGCGCATGACGGTGGGTAAGCCGCCGGGGTTGAATGTGTCCAGGTCCACAAATGCGCCGCGGTCGGGCGTGGTGTCCACGTCCCGGGCCAGGGCGATATCCAGCACCAGATGGAAATGCGTGAACGTGTGGCGCACTTGGGTATTTTGCATCTGCCAATCCGCGCGGATCGGTGGGGCGGGGGCGGGCAGTTCTTCGGTCAAATCGGTGCCGGGCCAGCCCATCATGCCCCCCAGTAACCCCTTGTCGGGGCGTTGTTCCAACAGCACCGCCCCATCCCTGCGCACCGCGACATAGGCTGTGCCAAGCCGCGTGGGCTTGGGGGTTTTGGGCAGCTTCTTGGGCAAATCCGCTTGGGTGCCATTGGCCCGCGCATCACAGGCGTGGTTCCACGGGCAAATGCCGCACGCCGGATTGCGCGGGGTGCAAAGGGTGGCCCCTAAATCCATCACAGCTTGGGCATAATCGCCAGGGCGTTTGGTGGGCGTCAGGGTAGCGGCAAGGGCGGTCAGCTCAGCCTTGGCTGTCGGTAATGGGGTATGCACATCGTGCAGCCGCGCCATCACCCGTTCCACGTTCCCATCCACCACCACAGCCGCTTCGTCATACGCGATTGAGGCGATGGCCGCCGCAGTATACGGCCCCACGCCCGGTAATTTCAGCAAGTCATCGTGGTTGCCAGGAAACACGCCACCCATCTCAGACGCCACAACGCGGGCGCACTTCAGTAAGTTGCGTGCCCGGGCGTAATACCCAAGGCCCGCCCAGGCGGCCATCACATCCGCGTCGGCGGCATTGGCCAGGTCCGTCACCGTGGGCCAGATGGATGTGAATTTTTCGAAATACGCTTTGACCGATGCCACGGTGGTTTGTTGCAACATCACTTCCGACATCCAGACGCGGTATGGATCGGGGATGACCCCCTTCGCCCGGTTGGCGGGGGACGTGCGCCATGGCATGGTGCGGGCATTGCGGTCGTACCAGGCCAGCAAGTCTTGGTTCAGATCAGGGTCTTTCATGCGATCACGTCTTTTTCATGTGGCTTCATGGCCGTCTAAAGATAAGATAGCTCGGATAATTTACGGGACACCTGATGGCATTCGATTCCAAACGCAACAAAGGCTTTCGCAGCGCATCCGCGCTGTTGGAAACCCGTTTGCGTAACGTGGGCGAAGATCGTGGTTTTGCTGTGACCCGGCTGTTGACCCATTGGCCTGACATTGTTGGGCCGGATTTGGCGGCGATCACAACGCCCGTCAAAGTCAGCTATGCCAAGGGGGGCTTTGGTGCGACGCTGATCCTTTTGACGCGCGGGGCCCACGCCCAGATGGTGGAAATGCAACTGCCCAAACTGCGCGACAAGGTGAATGCCTGTTACGGGTACAACGCCATTGCCCGGGTCAAGTTGACCCAGACGGCCCCTGCGGGGTTCAAAGACGGGCAAGCGGTATTCGGCAACGCAACCCCAGGTCCTGTGGCCCGTAACCCAGATCACACCGCCAAGGCAAATGCCACGGTGGCAGACATTAGCGATTCTGGCCTGCGTGCGGCGCTGGCGGAATTCGGTGACAACATCCTTCACGGAAAGAAAGTAAAGCAATGAACAACAAGGTCTTTTTAGGCGTCGTATTCGCAGCAGCCCTGGGGGTTGGTGGTTTTGTCTCGGGCACGTTTGACGGTCTGCGCGGCACACCTGTGGCCGGGCAAACGGACATCGGACCCATCGTTGGTGCGGCCAATGCCCAAAGCGCCGATGTGGAAGTGGATACATCCACCATCAAGGACATGTTCTTGGGCGAAGAGAACGCCCCCATCACCGTGGTGGAATACGCCAGCTATACATGCCCGCATTGCCGGTCGTTCCACGAAGGGGCGTTCAAAGACATCAAGCGCGACTATGTCGATACAGGCAAAGTTAAGTTCGTTTACCGCGAGGTATATTTCGATCGTTACGGTTTGTGGGGGTCCATCGTGGCCCGCTGTGGCGACGGTTCGCGCTTCTTTGGCATCAGCGATCTGTTGTACCAAGGCCAGTCCGATTGGACCAAAGGTGAACCCGCCGATATCGCCGCGAACTTGCGCAAGATCGGCCTGACCGCTGGGTTGACCAACGAAGACCTGGACGCGTGTTTTTCGGACGGCGTAAAGGCGCAAACCTTGGTCAGCTGGTTCGAAGAAAACGCAGCGCGGGATAACATCCGGTCCACGCCGTCGTTCTTGATCAACGGTCAGTTGCACAGCAACATGTCTTACGACGCGTTCAAAACGATCCTAGACGCCCAATAAATCCAACGCCCCATCCAGTGCGCCCCAGTCATCTGACGTCAAGCGCACAGGCAGGGGCAACACAACAGACCGAAAGGACGCCGGCAATCGCACGGCGTCCTTTTCCGTTGTGACCAGTTGGGCTTTCTTGGTGGCCGCTTCTGCCGTTAACCGTTGCAGCAGGGCAGTTGTATACGGCTGGTGATCCCCCAAGGCGGTGGTGCCGCGCAAATCCGCGCCCATATCCCGCAGGGTTTGAAAGAATTTATCTGGGTGCCCGATGCCCGCAAACGCCACCACGGGCAGTCCTTGCCAAGGCATGCCCGTGGGCAGTGGCGACAGGGCCGCTTGCAGATGGGGCAGGGCGGTGACCGTGGGCCATGTGGCGGCAAAGGACTTTTGCGCCGATGGTCGCCCAATGCTGACCACCAGATCGGCGCGGGCCAATCCCGCAGACACTGTTTCGCGCAAGGGTCCTGCGGGCAGGCACAGCCCATTCCCAAAGCCCCTGTATGCATCCACCACCACGATGGACAAATCCTTGCGCACCGATGGGTTTTGGTGGGCGTCATCCAAGATGATCACGTCGCCCATGTCTTGGGCCATGCGCACCCCACCCGCCCGGTCTTTGGCCACGATGGTGGGGGCAAATGCCGCCAGCAGCAGGGGTTCATCGCCGACTTGCGCGGCGTCATTGGTTTGCGGGTCCACCTGCACTGGTCCTTCCGCCGATCCGCCGTATCCACGTGTGACAAACACTGGGTGCGCGCCGCGTGTGATCAACCGTTCTGCCAGGGCGATACATGTGGGGGTTTTCCCGGTGCCGCCTGCATTGATATTGCCCACGCTGATGACTAGGCAGCGGGCCTTGTACCCGTCCCCGGCGTGGCGCACGCGACAGGCTGTGGCATATCCATAGAGTGCCCCAAGGGGCGACAGACCCCAGGCCCGCAGTCCGCGCTTTTGATACCAAAACGCGGGGGCCTGCATCAGGGTTGGTCCGGTTGCAGAATGTCTTTGATCAGATCGACCGTGCGGTTGATCCCTTCGGCGGCATTGGCCACCATGGTCCAGCCCGCCTGGGCATAAAGGGCGGCGGTTTCTGGGCGGACGCACCGGGCCACTTCAACGCCCAACTCGTCCTCGGTGGCGGCGATGGTCACGGCTTCTGCGGCCTGCATCCGCGCCAAGGCGGCATGGTGCTTGGGGGAATTTGGCCCCGTGATAAGGGCGGACCCCACGGCAGCGCTGACCAGCGGGTTGGCGCAGGTGTCCCCCCGGAACGTGCCCCCCAGATAGGTGGCCACGGCCAGCGAATACCAAAGCCCGCGTTCAAACGCCCCGTCGGTGACAAACACGTGGGTCGATGCATCGGGGATGGCTTCTACCGCGCGTTCGGCCACGGAAAACCCCCTGGCCCGGGCGGCGGCTGTCATGGTGGGGGCGTCTGCTTCATCCATGGGATCCAGGAACAGCACCAGTTTGCGCACATTGCGCCGCGCCTTGTCATAGGCATCAAGCACCAGATCAAGTTCCGCCATGGGCACGCCCCGGGCAAACCAAATCTGGCATCCCGTCAGGGCCTTTACGATTTCTTGCCGTTCGCTGGCATCATAGGACGGCGGCAAGCCGCAGCCTTGCAAAACGCCCGTGACCTGCACGGCGCGGCGGTCCACCCCCAGTGACAACAGATAGTCCCTGTCTTGCTGGGATTGCACCAGCGCGAACTTCGCGGTTTTTAGCGTGGATTGCGCCAGGGGCTTTTGCCAAACGGTGGGCTGCCCTTCCAATACATTGGTGGAAATATTGGCCAAGATTACTGGCATCCCTGAACGGTGGCTTTGCCCCAGGACACGGGTGTTCACGGCGTTGTCCATCCAGATCAGGGTCTGAATGTCACGCGCTTGGGGGTCGAAATCCCGCAGCGGTTCAACGTCGAAATCTGGGTGGCTGACATCCAGGGGGCCGGTGATGGCCAGATCACACGGCACATGTTCCAGGTGCAGCCTGTCCACGACTTCCACCATCCCGTCCAAATCGGACTGGTCGGCCACATGGGCCCAGATGGTGGGAATATCGGTCACGGCAAGGGGCGATCAGGACGTTTTAAACGCCCAGTTCTTCCGTGGCGCTGGCGGCGGCTTCTTCGTCGCGCAGGCGGTGCAGGTGGGCGATGAAGTACCGCATGTGGGCGTTGTCCACTGTCCGGTGGGCTGCATTTTTCCAGGCGTCATAGGCGCTGGCGTAATCGGGGAAAATGCCCACGATGTCCAAGGCATCTGTGTCGCGGAAAACATTGGTGGCGGGGTCAACAAGTTCCCCACCAAAAACAAGGTGCAGACGTTGGGTCATGGGGCGGTCTCCTGGGCAAGCGTGGTCCCCTACCGCTTACCGCATCCACGGGATGGGTCAAGTTCCCGTCAGGCCTTGGATTACAGTGGTGTGAATGTGGGGGGTTGTGGCCACAATGCCGTCCAGGGTGGGATGGGGGTTATTGAACGCTGTGGACTGCCCCCGTTGGTCGGTGACACAGCCCCCGGCTTCTGTCACGATCAGAACGCCAGCGGCGATGTCCCATTCCCAGGTGGGGCGCAGGGTCAGCATGCCGTCGAACGATCCATCCGCCACCAGGCACAACCGATACGCCAAGGATGATCGAAAGCTGCGGCGGATGCCGGGCAACCCGCCGGGCCAGTATTCATCTTTGAAATTTGCCTTGGATGCCAGGACACAGGCCCCTTCGGTTTCCTGGCGGTCAGACGGTGTGATGGGGTCCCCGTTCAACGTGGCCCCGGCCCCCAAACTGGCGGCATACATCAAGTCCTTTACGGGCAGGTACACAGCGGCGTGGATCACCCGGCCCCGTTCGACGATGGCCAGGGAATGGGCCCAATGGGAATTACCCTCGATGAACGCCCGGGTTCCGTCGATGGGATCGACGATAAACACCTTATCGCGGGACAAGCGGGCGGGGTCGTCTTCGGTTTCTTCTGACAGCCACGCATAATCTGGACGCGCAGTGCACAGCCGATCCTTTAGCATGGTGTCAACGGCCAGATCCGCTTCGGTCACCGGGCCCGCATCGCCGCCTTTGTCCCACACTTGGGGATCGCTTTTGAAGAACCGCTGGGCAATTTCACCAGCGGCATAACACGCATCCACCAACAGGGTCAGATCGTCATGCGCCGGCAATCGTTAGTCCTTCCACCAGCAAGGATGGGATGGGGCGGGACAAGTGCTGGCGGGCGTCGTTGGCGGCCACCATGGTGGACAGCATCGCCAACAGATTACCCGCGACGGTGCATTCACTGACAGCGTATTGGATTTCGCCGTTTTCGACCCAAAAGCCCCCAGCCCCCCGGGAATAATCCCCGGATGTATCGTTGATGGATGCCCCAATAAGCGACGTCAGCAACAGCCCCGTGCCCATGTCGCGCAACAAATCTTCGCGGGTTTGGTCGCCTGGGGTCAGGCGCACATTGCCGACAGTGGGCGACGGCGGATTAGAGGTGCTGCGTTGGGCGGATGCAGTGCTTTGCATGCCCAAGCGCGCGGCTGTGGACATGTCCAAAGTCCAGCCCTGCAAGATGCCGTCTTGGATGATGGACCGGTTGGATGTGGCCAGACCTTCGCCGTCAAAGGGCAGGGACCCACTGACGCGGGCGCGGTGGGGTTCTTCCACCAAATCCATGCCTGCGGGTAACACAGATTGCCCCAACTTATCGCGCAGCCACGTGGCCCCACGTGCCACGGCTGATCCGTTGCTGGCGGCCAACAGGTGCCCGATCAAGGTGCCCGAAACCCGTTCGTCGTACAAAACAGGAAACGTGCCCGTGGGCGGTTTGCGGGGGTTCAGGCTGGCCACGGTGCGGTTGCCAGCACCCTGTCCCACATCGATGGGGTCGCGCAAATCGGTGTGATACGTGCGCGAGTCGTAGTCATGGTCGCGGACCATGGACGTGCCTTCGCCCGCGACAGCGACGCAGACGATTTGATGTCCGGTGCGGTTATATCCGTCGGAAAAACCTTGGCTTGTGGCCAGGTGAAACCGTGTGTCCCCAAAGGCCGCTTCTGAACTTTGGATTTGGCTGACCCCGTCCATGTCCATGGCGGCGGCTTCAGCGGCCAAGGCCCTGTCTTGCAAAACAGATGCTTCTGGTTCGGGGGACGGGTCGAACAAATCCAGCGATGCGACATCAACGTCGGTGGCAAAGACCCCTGGTTCGGCTTGGCGAATGTAGGGGTCTTCTGGGGCCACTTGGGCCATGGCCACGGCGCGTTGTGACAGTTCGGCCAATTCATCGGGCCGCACATCGGATGTCGCGATACAGGCTTGCCGCCCATTCACCAAGACCCGCAACCCCAGGCGCAATCCTTCGGATCGTTCTGCATGGTCCAGCGCGCCTTCGCGCACTGAAATGGACAGCGACGTTTCTGAAATCGCCAGGGCATCTGCCCCATCAGCGCCCGCGGACTTGGCAGCGGCCAATGCCTGATCGGTCAGTTTTGCCAAGTCCTGGGTCATGTGCTGGTATCCATGTTGAAATGTGTTGAACGCGGGTTACCGCATCCGCACGCCATTCACCAGCACGTGGGCTTCTGCGTTCACTTCAATTTCGGATTTCAACGCGTCCGGGCCTTCGCCGGGTTGGGCGAACATACCCATCATCATGCGCACAGGCATCAGATCTTCGGGGGACACAAGTCCGGTGGCGGGCAGTTTGTCCAACAACGCATTGGCCCCAATCAGATTGAACATGGCGGTGCCCATGGGGCGCGGGAACCCGTCGAATGTTGCCAGGTCGTTGTTGTCAAACGTGAACGCCCCGCTGCCCGTCAGTTCGGCCCCTGCGGCTTTGACCAACAGCTTTTCCAGGTTCATGGCGTACAGCTTGCCCGGATTTTCGATTTCTTCCATTTTTTCGGGGTCCAGGCTGAACAGATCGAACCCCAACTCTGCTTCGCCTGCGAATTTCATTTCCAGGGTGATGGGGTCGCGGGGCAGGGCACCGCCCGCATCAAACATGGACCAGATCATATCGCTGAGGACCAGATCACGCATGTAAAACCCGTATTCCACGGGGCCGCGCGTGTCTTGTTTCACGGGGATGATGACCGACCCACCTGCGTCCGCCATGGAAACTTCGATGGGGAAGGGCATCATGGGCACGTTGTATTTCATGTCCAACGCTGCCAGGGACGACGTCCCGGTGATGGCTGTGTCGTTGAACGTGTATTCAACGTTGCTGGCACCGCTGGAAAATTCGGCTGTCATGGCCGCGCCTTCGATGGGCAGGTTCATTTGACCCGACAGGGTTTCATAGCCGTACTGCACCTGCATTTCGGGAACATCTGCGCCGGGTTTCCCCAGGTTTGCCATCGCTTCGACGTTGCCGGTAAAGCTGCCGGACAGATTGTTGGCGATCATCGTGCCGTCAATCAGATCGTCGCTTTCTGGAATCTTAAACGCAAAATCGATTGCCATGGCTTTGGACGCAAAGGTGCCTTTTTGCATGTTGTCTGCATCCACAGCGCTGCCGCCTTCCAGATCGCGCAGGGATAATTGGAACTTGGCATCCAGGGGGCCGTTTTTGTCTTTGACTTCGGTCAGGTTCACATTGGCCTGGGCGATGGTGGTGGCAAAGTTCATCTGATCGACGGTGCCGCTGACGATGACCGATGCATCCGATTGGGTGTATTCGAATTCGATGCTGATCGGATCGCCGCCATCTTCAAAGGATACAGAAAAAGGGATGGTTTCAGACGTTTCGATTTGCACCGACCCGTCGCCTTGTTCTGCAAAGCGCACGGCGTCGATGGTATAAGACACGCCCACATCGCTGTCAGAATATTCCATGGAAATGCCCGACACGGTCAGGACATCGCCCACTTTAACTTCGCTGGCGACTTGCACTTTGGCCTCCGAGCTGGAGCGCAGCATTTCTTCGTATTTGGTCCAAACTTCTTCTGCGGTCAGGGCAAAGGCAGGGGCGGTAAAAATGGTAAGTGCGCAAACAGCGGCGCTGGTTTTGAATACGGTTTTCATGGAAATCTCCTGATTGATTTTGGGCGACGATACCCTGCGCAAACGGGGACCAAAAGAGGCTGCAAGCAAAACTGCGTAAGTTTTGTGCAAGGCGTCTGTGAAGCGACTATCGGCTGTACTCTACCGACAGGAACCCGTAACTTTGTTTCTAAAGCGCGGACAATACCGCGTCACAACATCGTAGGGGATTGACGATGGATCAGATACAGGCGCTTTTCCAAAAGTATGCCGGGGACGGTGTGGACCAGATGATGGCGTGGCTGTTAAGCCCGCAAGCCTGGGTTCAATTTGCCTTGGTGCTGGGGGCGTATTTCCTGGCCCGCTTGATCGCAGCCATCGCGTCGCCTGTGTTGAACCGGGCGCTGACGTTTGGCCCCAAATCCCACCATGTTTTGCAATCCGTTGGCGCGTTCATTCTGATATTTGTGCCCCTGATCACGCCCGTTTTGGCCTATGGTCTGACCGCCGCCGCAGAGGTGATCGGCAGTACCGTCCTGGGGGCCAGTGGCGTTATCGCCATCGGCAAGCGGCTGTTTGTCTTTCTGATTATCCGGGTCTTTGTCCTGAATATCCTGAACGTGCCAATTTTGCGGGCGTTGGGCCGTGTATTCTTGATCCCGGGTGGTCTGTTGTACGTATTTGGGTTGTTGCAACCTGTTCTGGATTTCCTGTCCACCACCATCGTGCCCTTGGGGAACCTGTCGTTTGATCTTTTGTGGCTGATCAAATTCATGGCCTTTGGCGGGGTGATTTTCTGGCTGGGGGGCTGGTCGAATTCCCGGTCGTCCACATTCCTTAACCAGCAACAAGAAATGGAACCCGCCACCCGCCAGCTGGCGGTCAAGGCGTCTGAAATCGCGATCTACGGCATCGCTTTCCTGGTGTTGATGAACGTCATGGATATCAGCCTGTCGGCCCTGACGGTTCTGGGGGGGGCCATTGGTGTGGGTCTTGGGTTCGGTCTGCAAAAGATTGCGTCGAACTTTATATCGGGCGTGATCTTGTTGCTGGAAGGCCAAGCCACCGTGGGCGACTACGTGGAACTGGATGGCGGCGAACAGGGTAAAATCGTCAAGATGCTGTCGCGCGCGATCATCTTGGAAACCTTCGACGGCAAATGGATCGTTGTCCCCAACGAAGACTTCATCATCACCCGGGTCATTAACTATTCTGACAGCGGCAGCGCCAACCGGTACGAAGCGCCATTTTCCGTGTCGTACGACACCGACATCAACCTGGTTCCAGGCATTGTAGAAGCGGCCGTGGCAAAGCACCCCAAAGTGCTGGACCTGCCGTATCCACCCGATTGCGAACTGCGCGCCTTTGGCGAAAGTGGGGTCGAATTCGCGGTGGAAATCTGGGTCAACGGTTTGGACGATGGCCCCAACAAGTTTACTTCTGATGTGCTGTTCCTGATCTGGAACGCGCTGAAAGAAAACGACATCACCATTCCGTATCCGCAACGCGTTGTGGAACTGAAGGGCGAAGTGAAAACCATCCAAGGATGACCCATGCACTGGTGATTGGCGGCGGCCCTGCGGGGCTGATGGCCGCCCAAGTAATGGCTGACGGTGGGCTGTCGGTAACCGTGGCAGACAAGATGCCGTCCGTGGGACGCAAGTTCTTGATGGCGGGCAAATCGGGACTGAACCTGACCAAGGATGAAGCCCCCGAACTGTTTGCCAAGACCATCACCATGGCGGCCCCGGTGTCGGATGCGGTGGCGGCGTTTGGCCCCGTGGAAGTTCAGGATTTTGCCGCAGGATTGGACCAGCCCATTTTCACGGGCACCTCGGGCCGGGTGTTCCCCAAGGCCATGAAGGCATCGCCCCTGTTGCGGGCCTGGTTGCAGCGGTTGGCCACCATGGGGGTCAGCTTCAAAACGCGTCACGCCTGGGTGCCTGATCTGTCAGGTCCCGCGCAGTTTGACACCCCAGATGGCCGCGTGACGATTGACGCAGACGTGACCGTCCTTGCCCTGGGCGGGGCCAGCTGGGCGCGGCTTGGGTCCGATGGGGCCTGGGCGCAACCGCTGTTTGCACAGGGTGTGGCGACGGTTCCGTTTGGTGCATCCAACTGCGGGTTCCACGTGACCTGGTCTGATCATATGGAACGGTTGTTTGGCACCCCGCTAAAGGCCTGTGCTTTGCATGCCGGGGACATGACGTCGCGGGGCGAAGCGATCATCACCAAGCGCGGTATCGAAGGCGGGGGGATTTATACCCTGGCGTCGGCTTTGCAGCGCGGGGCTGCGTTTACCATCGATCTGTTGCCTGATCGGGACCTGGCGGTGGTGGCCCAAAAGCTGGCCAAGCCCAGGGGCAAAACATCCCTGTCCAATCATCTGCGCAAGGCGCTGGGGTTGTCCCCTTTGAAGATCGCGTTGTTGCGCGAAACTGTCCGGTCTTTGCCCACAGATATGTCTGAACTGGCGCGGTTGATAAAGGCATTGCCACTGCCCTTGGGGGATGCGTTCCCGGTGGACGAAGCGATTTCAACGGCGGGTGGCATTGCCCCCCATGCGTTGAATGACGCGATGATGCTGACATCCCACCCGGGCGTGTT
>ENA-ORXR01002516-ORXR01002516.1-marine-metagenome-genome-assembly--contig:-NODE-2516-length-17312-cov-12.364375_pt1 | contig 17312 bp, 20 predicted proteins | sample MGYA00237866_ERZ511479 | MGnify/ENA metagenome assembly ERZ511479 | reverse complement strand
GGGGGGGGGGGGGGGGGGGGGGGGGGGGGGGGGGGGGGGGGGGGGGGGGGGGGGGGGGGGGGGGGGGGGGGGGGAACCCGCGCGGGGGGGGCTGTCCCGAGGCCCACCCCAGCCGACGTGACGATTATATCGTGTGTGCGTCCGTGTGTGGGGGTGGGTCTCTCAGCGTCCCGGATGGGGGCATCCCCGCCTGGCGACCACACATGTGGGGTGTGGCCATCTGGCCATGGTGCTCGGCTGCCGCCGGCGGCCGGCCGCGGCTCTTCCGCACTCCACAGTGCCATACACAGTGGGGACCCCCTGTGGTGGCCACTGAATGGCGGGTTCGGCCAGATGTCACGCTCTTTTTCGCGTGGACATCGTCGTGTGGTGTGGGGGGGGGCGTGGGCGGTCGCGTGCGCCTGACCGGAGCAAACACAGCACGCGATTGGATGCCGAGCACAGTTTGTAGTGTCTCGAGGGGGTCCTGGGAGATACGTCGTGTCGATTTGAAGGTCTCCCAATTGGCAGCCGGCGCGTTCGTTACATCGTTACGGGCCACGAATCCTATCCCGCTCGTCGAATGCTGTGAATCCTAACCTGCACATCCTGCGCGAAAACTATCCCTATGGACCACACCCAACAGCGGGCGGTCTGGGCACCGTGCACGTCGTGAATGGGGGTTGGTGGGGGGGGGGGGCTGTGCCAGCGTGCCGTGGCCTGCACGGTCGCTGTCGCTGGTGTCCTGCGGCCCCACAGGCGCCACCGTGGCCCCACTCGACTCGTGCCGAGCACGCGGGGCTGGTCAAAGGGCAGCCAAGACGGGTCAAGCTTGCACCACCCCTGTGTGGCTGGGCGCACGTGCGCATCTTGCACGTGCAGAGTCCGTCTTGAAGGTCCAGACGGTCGCCCCTGACCACACAACCCAACAAGTCGCACCTTAAAAAATATCTCGATCAGGGTAGCTGGCCACTTGCTGAGCGTCGTGAGCGGGTGCGTCTCTCCCAAAAGGAGATGACTTTCTCTGGTAAAGTGTATCAGAGTCAACTAGAAGCGTCGCTCAACATATCGCTTGGTCATTTGACAACAGTATAACTCTGCCTGTTTCCTTTGGTCTTCGTTTGTAGCAGCGTTTGACCGGTGCTGGCGTCGTTGCCAGACCGATGGACCGAGCCTGAGACGTCACAGCGGAGCTATTCTCCAACCATCACCGACGGTGATAACTAAAAACTTGTTTGATTCGCCGAGTACCCGGTCGGTACCGGAAGATATGGGATTTTTTCGGACTTGCAGGAACTTTTTCGACGTAGGATCGAGCGACGATACGAGGACGAAAGTGGTTGTTGGAGAAACAGAGGTTGTGTCCGATCTCCAGGGTCCATCTGCCATACTCCCAACGCGCCGCGCCCGAGCGCGACGCCGCCGAGATTGAAGACCCGCCCCCGCCTTTGCAGTCAGCTGCCTCAGGTTGCTCAGACAGCCGCGGTGGTCGACCCACAAACAGTCTGTGGCAGCACGCAGCGGCACGTCGGGAAGGGCGCTCTGCACACGTCCTCCCGCGAGGATAGCTATCCCCAATCGTTTCTGTTGTGTCGGAACGTGCGCGCGTGGCCCTGGTGCGGTTGTGGATGGGGGTGGCGGGTGGTCGTTGGGGAAACTGTGCCTGCACCTGTGCCGCGCCGACGCGGGGCGCGACCACACCCCAGCCGCTGCCGGCCAATCGACACGGCCGGGGCAACGCCCCCGCTCGTCAACGACGCGCGTTGCTGGTGGTAGCTCGAGGATACCAACTGCGGTGGCCGACCAGCTCGCACCCCCAGAGCCCCAGTTGGGAGGCGACGGCCTCGCGTGGCCAATGACCGGTAGGGTGGCACGACCGCCCATTTGGCATCCAGCTACAGAGTTGCCTGCACGCCCGGCGCCGTGAGGGGGTGCGTCCGCGACGGGGGGGTGGGAGGCGGGGAACGTCGCCAACGAGGGGTGGCGGCCTCCCGCCGCCGCGGTCTCGACGCCCCGCGACGGCCGTGGCAGCGGCTCGGCAGAGGGGGGCGGAGCGGCACACCCCGACGCCGCCGCCCCGCGCCGGTGCGTTTGCCAACACCGCCGCGGGTGGAGGGCATGCCCAGTTTCGGTCAAGTTGACCCAGTTTCGCCAGTAGCGCGAAACTGAGTAAAGTAGAGGTGCCGCCTGCGGCGGGCAATCGGCTATGTAGCACCCCTTTTTGTTGATTTGGCGGCGGCCGCCGACCGGCACCCGATCGGCCGATCTCACCCGTCCAGCCCAACCGAAGTGCAGTCGGGGCCACTCTGCGAGATGTTGTGTGGCCCGAGGGCGTGAATGGAGCCCATTTCGCAGCCTCAAATTTTTGAAATCTGACTCAGCCGGGCCCGCCGAACCTCAACCACCCAACACGATCATCGACCTTCTCATTTTCGTTCTCAATTGCATCTCCCAAAGACTCCTCCGACGCTGCTCCACAGCCACAGCTTGCGAGCCACTTCGTCCACCCGCCGCACCAGCGCTGATGGTGGCCCGATCGGCCTGACTAGCCCAGGAAGGCTGGATCACCCACGCAAGCGCCGAGTGGCGCGCTGCCGCGGTCCACCTGGGTGTCGCAATCTGATCTGTGCCGCATTCCGAACCGCCACCAAGCGACTGAGCCAAGCGACTGAGCCTGCCCCGCCGTGTACCCCGCGCGCACCGCGATATGCCCCGTACGCAACCGTGCGCACCGCGATATGCCCCACCGTGTGCCCCGCGCGCCACACACATCCCACAGTGTGCCCCGCGCGTCACGCACGCCCCGCCGTGTGCCCCGGGCGCCACGCCATGTGCCGCGCCCGCCATGCCGTGTGCCCCGCGCGCCATGCACGCCCCACCGTGTGCCCCGCGCGCCACGCCATGTGCCGCGCCCGCCATGCCGTGTGCCCCGCGCGCCATGCACGCCCCACTGTGTGCCCCGCGCGCCCCGCGGTGTGCCCCGCGCGCCCCGCCGTTTGCCCCGGGCGCCACGCCGTTCGGCTCGCCCGCCACGCCGTGTGACCCGCGCGCCTCACCGCTTGCTCAGCGCGCCCCGCCGAGAGCCCCTTCCCGCAGAGACCGCCACGCCATGCAGCAGGCGCTTGGCCGACTTTGCCGCCGCACCGCCACCAACCTCGTCACGCGCCATCGCTCCCCTCCTTGACGCCTCTGTCAACCATCCCTGCCGTTGCCCATTTTGGACCGCTGGGGTTGTTCTCTGCGGTGCGCTGCGGTGCGCTGTCGTGCACTGCCGTGTGCTGCCGTGTGCTGCCGTGCGCCGCCGTTTGCTGCCGCATGATCAAGGTCTTGAGGGACCCTCCTGCCCGCCTCCATGTCCGCGTCACCCCCCTCCCCCTCGACATCCCGCTCCCGCCCCCTTCCCCCATCCCTTTTTCTTTCAACCCGCTCCGCGTCCGTAGCTGCGGCACGCCGAGTGTTTGTCCTCGATGGACCCTCACCCTCGTCATCGGACGACTTGCGCACGCATCTGCTTCGCCCCTGGACTTTGTACCTGCGCCTGTTCCCCAACCACGACGCCGCTGCCCATTGGGCGACCTCGCCTCCTGACCCTGCGGGCCACGCTAGTCCGCCTGCCCAACCGCAACCGCCTTCACCGCCCCCCTTCTTGCCATCCCAAGGTTTTTTTTTGAGCACTTTCTTTGCTGGGGAGGAGGCCGTCGTCGATTTGTCGGACCCAGCCAGCATCTCCAAGTTCTTCGTCCAACTAAGCGCACACCAATGCGCCGACGGTGTGCCTGTCGCCGGGCTCGCGCTCGACATCACTCCCATAACCGTTCCCCCCCCCGTGCTAGTCGACCCCCGCTCCACCAACGTTCGTTCCCGGCCTCGCCCTACCAACATCCACGGCGATCGCCCGCAAGATCCGAAGCGACGGCGCCTGATGACAACAACGCCAGCGGTCAGTGGAGTCCGTGGAGGACGTTCCGTGGCAGAGCGCGCTGCGGAGGCCACTCCTATTAGCGTCGCGGCATGGACAGGCGCGGTGGGAGGCCGTACCTTTCTTCCTGGGCACGCACTGGCGGCTGCTGCTCCACGTCGTGCACCAACCAGTTCTGGCGGCCAAAGACATGGCGCTGGAACATCCCCGGGGCGACGGCGTATCGCGTGGAGCTACGGCGGAGCAGGAGGGGACAGCAGCCGCAGCCAACGAGTGGCCACTCTCCCCCTCCGAGTCGAGCTGCCCGCCACCGTCGTTGGCGCGGAGCGCAAGGTCTGCCGTCTCCTTGTGGGAAACGAGAGCGTGTTTTTGACCGGTCCGCCGGGGTGCGGAAAGACGCACCTCGTCAACGAGGTGGTAAGCACGCTGCGGGCCGTCGGTTTGACGGTAAGCGTCTGCGGCAGTTCCGGTGTAGCGGCCGCGCTGGTCGGCGGCACTACCGTCCATGCGTGGACAGGGTTCATCAACGGAGACGCGGACGTGGTGTCGCCCCTAGAGACGGTGTTGGCCAAGGTCATCCCGTCCTCCGCCAAGTTCCGGATGCGCTCCACCATGGTACTCGTTATCGATGAGGTCGGCACCCTTTCTGCCGCGCTCATTACGCGACTGGACGTCGTGCTCCGTGCCGTGCGACGGTGTTCCCTCCCATTCGGCGGCCTGCTCGTCCTCTTCTCAGGGGACTTCCTCCAACTGGCGCCACCCGTCGGCAACTTCGCGTTCCTGAGCGACGCGTGGCGTGAGGTCTTTGGCAACCGCGCAATTGTGCTAGACACCCACTGGCGGCACATCAGTGACCGGCGACTGCTCGACGTGCTGCTGAGGATGCGCGTTGGCTTGCACACGAACGAAGACATGGAGCTGTTGGCGACACGACGGTCGGCCAAGCCACCGCCCACCGCCGTTTGGCTTTTTTGCCACTCCATGCCGGCTAAAGACAAGAACGAGGAGGAGCTGCACCGGCTGCCGGGGCCCGACGTCACCTACCATGCGCAAGACAAGGTCAAGGTTACTTACCTGACGCTGGAGGGCGCTCGCAACCTTCTGGATGATGGGCTCAAGTTCTTGCGTGTGCTTACGTTGCGGGTGGGCGCACTTGTTCTTGTCCCATCGAACTGCTTGGCGGGCGACGGTGTCCCGTCGGGATCTCGGGGTGTCGTTCTTTGCTTTTTCTGGGTTGGGTGCATGCGGTACCCCACAGTTCGGTTTGAGCTGCCGACTGGGGGCTTTAAGACCGTCGACATCATGCCTGTGACAGCCAGTGTGGTTGCTTTGGACGGTGTCGAGAAGGCTGCGACGCGAACCCAACTGCCTCTTGTGCTTTCCTGGGCAATGACCATCCACGGTGCGCAAGGTTGGACTCTACCCGAGGCTGCGGTTGACTTGAGCAAGGCGTGGGCTGCTGGTCAGGCACTGTCTGGTCTATCTCGCACTCCCTCTTTGGCCGGCCTGCACTTGGTTGGCTTTGACGAGGAAAAGGTTATTGTTGATGGTGTGGCGGTGTCGTTCCACGACTCCCTTGTTCCTTATTAAACACGTCAGTTGTCTTTCTGCATCTTTCTCTACTACTCATTGACCTTATCTCATTGCACCCCTGCTCTTCCGCCTTCTGTGCATCAGCGTCTTCTTTCCGGTGGCAGCCGTCGCTGTTTGACTTCGGACGTGAGAAACGCTTGCTTCATTCTCGTTAAGCGAAAGCATTTTATCACATTGATTAGCAGCTCATAAGTTTCGGAGTGGTGGTTAAGTCCTCAGTCAGCGTGTCTGGTGCATGACTGGTGTCTGTATGTCTGGCGGCTGTCTGAGCCCAGACATCCTTGCACCAGACATGAGGCTAGTCAGACACTCGTGCCTATGTCGGTTTCCCGCAGCAACCGCCCGCCATTCTTGCAAAGCGAGGCCCCTTGCAACCTCGTCGGTAGCCTGCGAGCGTTCCTGTCTGCTTGCCTGCCTGGCTGTTGAAGTGGTCCGAGATAACAAGCTGGACGACACTTGTGTGCTCCGAGTTTCGAAGAGGTAGGGGGCGGGGAGCGGTTGCGTTCGGCGCGGGGAGAGGGAGGCGGAGCGCCGGGACGGCCCAGTCGGGAGCAGGAGCAGATGCAGCGGAAGCGAGTCGGTGGGCCTTCTTTGGGCCCTGCTGCCCCTTGGCGACCGACCATCGTAGAAGAAGCAGGGGCGGGTGGCACGCATCTCATACATAGTGTAAAAGGTCCGACCTTTATTCTTCCTTTTCCGACGCCGCCTCCTCCTCCTTTCCGTTGCGGAGCGACAGGACACACTCACACACGAGGGTCCCCAGCGCCTTGACATTGTTGGCCTCAAACTCCACCATCGCGGCGTGGTCTACCACACCGTCCTTAAAGCTAGCGTGGGCGCACAGATCCCGCACTAGCCCAACCGCCCAGGTGTTGTAGGTCGACAGCAACTGCGCCACCACCTGTGTGACGTCATCTTGCGCAAACGACCGCAGAGTCGAGCGTAGAGTGCCGCGCGCGTTCATCTGCGTGATGTAGCGCAAGAAAGAGTTGGACGTCGGGTTCCACTCGCCCAGCTTCATCACCTGCTCGTAGAGGCCCGTCCTGTCAAGGAGCGCCTGCGCCCCGCCTCGACGGAAGCCGTACATGCGGCAGGCGCGCTCGCCGAGCACCAGGTCCTGGCCGATGCGCGCAAGGTCAGCCACAAACCGCGCGTTGACGTCCGTCTCCGAGCGCTTCTTAAAGAAGGCGACACAGCCTGCCATGGTGCGCTGTGACAAGCTCGGGAAGACCGGCTGATCGGCTAGGATGCCCATGTCCATGTGCACGCCGGGGGCGGAGAGGGCAAAGAGGACGACCGGTTGCAAAAGTTGGGGCAGGTTGAGCTCCTCGGATGGGCACTGCACAAATGCCTGCACCCCGTGGTGCTTCTCTTCCTCTTTGGAGACGTCCGCAAAGAAGCTGAAGACACGTACGTTTAGCACGTCGTTGGTGGATGCCCCCGTTTTGGTAACCCGCAGAGCAACCTCGAAGAATCGGTGGTGCTCATGCCTGCACGGTCCAAACAATGCAAGCAAGAGAGGAAGGACACAATGGCAACAGCAAAGAGTGAAGTACCAGCATAGAAGCAAGAAGGCGGGAACAAAAGGCCAGTCAGTGTACGAGCACTCCAAAAAAACCAGCGCACCATTAGACAAGCCAGCCACGCGAAGGACTCGTCATCGACGCAATAAAACAGAGCAGCCATGGGGAACGCAACTGACGTACAGATTGAAGAACATCTCATTCTCGGCAACAGACAGGTCAGGAAATGAGAAGTCCTTAAACTTCAGGTTGATGAGGGTGATCGGGCGTGCGATGGTGATAAACGCAAACGCATAGAAGACGTACACCAGAAAGTCCGCCAGCGCATTGGAGGGGGCCTTGAACAACGCTGGGAGGCCGCCGGCCTCCTCCTCGCCCGTAGAAGACTCGCCATCCATGTCTTGCGCTTCAACCGCTTCGGAGCCCGCCTCGTCCCTCGAGCCCCTATTCGCCCCCGCGCCCGCCGCATGGCTGGAGCTCGGCCCGCCCAAAGCGCTATGGAAGCCGCTGCGAGCGGCTGCCGTCTCCGCCGCCGACGCGCCCCCGGACGCGCCCGCAAGCAAACGGGACTGGGCGGCGCGGCGAGAGGCGGCGTTGTCCATGCCGCTGATCAACGCTTCCACCGCGTTAGAAGCAGAGGACTGACCCTTCCGCGGCGGCGGCGCGTGGGCGCGCACCATCTCATCATACAGCCTGTCCATCATCTCGGTAGTGACGGCTCCGCCGGACAACTGGGTCTCACCGTCGTGGCGGGCCTCCTTGTTCGTGGCGCCACGAAAGTCACGCACGTCTGCCGTCGCCATGGGGTTTCCCGTGAAACCTCCAGGGTCCGCACGCACGCGACGCTCGGCCACCAGCTCCGCAACCCCCTTAGGCTGCCACGGTGACGTTCGCTCACAACAGTCGGGCACTACGGCCGTGACGCCCCGCATCCCGTCCTCCTTCGCTTCAGCAAACAAGAACGTAAGGCCCGACGAGTAGTCCTTCAAAGAGGTTGCACTGAGCGCCCTGCCGCCGCCGGCGACGCGATACCCCCTTCGGCGGCACTCGAGGAAGGTCGTCACCACCAGCTTGGTGTACGCCGTCAGGCAGCGGAAAAACTTGCGCACGCCGCGGTCGGTCTCCTCGTCCGTCGGGCGCGTCCGGCCTTCGTGCCGGCACACAGTGGAGCCGACAAAGTTAGCAAACGCGCACGCCGTCCGGATTCGACTGGACCATGTCTTCATGGTGGCGTTGGTGCCACGGTCAGCGCCCCTACGCGCACCCACGCACTCCTTACCCGCCTTGTTCATCGCCTTCCGCTTCCGCGACACGATCGGCTGCGGCCACGTACTGACGACGCCAAGCATATACTGGCTGACGAAGACGTCCGACGTGTCCTTCAACTCCTCGACGGGTGGCACAATGGAGAATTCGAAGGCCGGCTCCACCCCGACCGGAGCAGAAAGCGACACAACAGCAACGGGGGGCGTCACGGAGAGGGCGTTCAGCTCCGCCCGGCGTCGCTCGGCCGCAGCACGGATCATGTCAGCCTCCTCAAGGTCCTGGCACTCGGAGAGGACGAGCTGTCGCAATGAGAGCGACTGCGGGTTGGTGGAGGGGTGGGGCGCGGAGTCAGGCGCGCCCAACACAGCAGGCTCGTCTCGCGTCGGCGCATTGGACGGGCTACCGGCCGGAGGTACCGCGGCGGACGCCGAGGCACCAGCTGGCGGAGCGCTCGGCTCAAAGTCCGCCGCACGCGTCTGCATCATGGCAGGGGCTTGAGCAACGAGCCGCAGGCCGGAATGGTACGGAGTGGGGAAGAGTAACGAAAAAGAGGGGGGAGGTGGAAGGTGAACGAAGAGGGGTACGATAGACGGCGCGAAACCGAAGGCGACCTACCCACGGGTCGGCGGTGTGGCATCGGCAAGCAGGTGCACCGGTCTGGAAATCGGCGACCAGTGCCTCGTGCCAGATAGGGGGGGGGACCCAACCCAAAGTGGCCTGGAGGGGGGCAATGGTGAGACGCGTACGGGGACGCTCAATGGCGGCACAGGCTGCGCGAGCCCCCGCAGGTGCCCCTCCAAGCGGGGTGTGACAGCCGCAGGTGCCATAACCCCCTCCGAGAGACCCATGAAACGGGGGGGGGCGGAGGTTGGACACGGTAGTTGGGTCCTGGGCGCCTGGAGGCGTTGGCATGCGAGGACTCACCTCCGCCGGCGCGGGATCCCCTTTACAGAGACCCACTGAAACGGGGCGGAGGGCGCTTAATGGCGGTGCCGCGGCACCTACCCCACGTGCGGCAACGGACGCAGTGCGCGGAACGGACCGGCAGATCTGGAGGCGCGCTCAGAGGGCAGGAGGGTGGTCTCAAGATAGGCTTCTGACCGACACGTTTCGGACTCATGAGAGCACAGGTTACTTGTCTTGATATCATTGGACCCACCAGCGATCTACGGAAGATTGTGCGTCGTTGGTGACGCGCGCTTTTCCCTCGCCACCAAGCGCTTCCTCTACTTGGCCTCCCGCCGGACCTGCCTCTATACTGGGCGCCTCCGTGGATACACTCCCCTTTCTCGCTCCACTACACTTCTCGACGGCGGCCGCCAAGCCGGGCGCTGCTCGCCTGCCACCCTCCCCACCCCTGTACGTCGGCACAATGAACCGCCGACGCATCCAGCGCCGCGCCCCAGAGCGCATTCCCCCTGCCTGGACTTCCAACTCGTTTCAAGGGCTCACGGCACCCCACGAGCACGATGAGATTCCCGCCGGCACCCGTCGACCTCCGAGGTCCACCTTCCTTTCGCGCTGCGTGCTGTGGGAGGTCGGACGAACGCTCCTGCAGATGTGCCCGGACGCCCATGACGGGGCTGATTGCCGCTTCTACCTGCGCATGAGCGCCAAGCTGAACGAGGTGCCATTCGCTTGCTACACCAAGCAAGGCCTGTGCTCGCTGTTTGCCGGTGTCTTCCTCGTTGTTGAGGGTGATCCCGAACCGTCTTCGGCGTTCAATGTCTTCACGCCGATGGTGCGCCCGGTGGTGCAGAACTTCTGGTCGGGCTGTGTGTCACGCAACGACTTGCTGCCGTACAACGAGTGCCATCAGCATTCACCCGCGGGCCTTGCGTGCCGTGGTTGCGTGGAAACCCACCCCTACTTTGGTTCTGAGTCTTAGCGTGTGTTTTCTGTCGTCTACTTTATCTCTATTACATTCCATTTCTCATCATCCTGTGTCACGAACATGGTTCACACCTTTCTGTTATCCATCCAAGCCCACACACTGCGCGCGAAGGAGCATGGGCAGCTGCATCAGGCAAGCAAGCCGCACACAGGGTGGGCGAGACAGTGGGACCGTACAGGCGCTCCTTTTCTTTGTACACATGGAGAAAACATGCTCCGCTGGACACCAACTAGCGTGCAGAGGTCCAATGGCGGAGAACGCTGCTCTGACGGTATGTGCCGGCGAGAATTCTCGGCCACCCAGGAGCAGATACTCTGTCTGTCTCACCTCCTCACATCTGAAGTCGGACAAAAAGACTCACATCGTCAGTAGGGCCCACCAGACGTTTCCATGCGGCACCGCGAAGGGTGCGCGAACGGCGCTCGTCACCGTGAAGGTGCCAGCGAAACGTTCATTGAGGGAGGTGCGGACCACGTCCACCAACTGAAAATCGATGTGTCTGTCAGTCGGATACGCGACATGCGGCAGCTAACTCGTCTCCATGGCTGCACTGGCGGCGCTGACTATGCTGAGATGCGGGCTGACCCACAGCGACTCCAACGAACGCGCACTGGCCTGTCAGCCGATCATTGCCTCGTGGTAATCGGTTCCACCTACGTTTCATGGGTCTGGTACCTGAAGGGGCGGTCCAAGATCGAAGAGGAACAGTGGAAGCGAGAAGCTCACGAAGATTGTCGCTTCAAATGGATGCACATAGGGCAGCACTTGGCTTCGCAGTTAGTAGCGGTATTGGTCAGAAGTTCCACAAGTGCACTCGGACAGGTCCGTTGTGGGGGGCTACAGGTGAAGCATGAGCTATCAATGGTTTCATGAATAACGAGTGCCACCACCTGCAGGTGGTTGAAGCCGCCCATCCCACCCTGTGTGCATGACAGCAGCTGGTACAGCCTCGTACGCCCACTCACAGCATGTAACAGCTGATGTTCGCACCATGGAGCGCGGCCGCATGACTTTCTCAGCCTCTACCACCCCGGGGAGCCACGAACCTCATCCTCGACGGTAGGACGGGCGCTACAACAAAGTTTGGTACCCACTCTCCTTGAGTCTTGGTTGCCCCCTCTGAATAAACTTCGGGCCACTCAGTCCGATGTTTTCTCTCCCAACTGCATATTCTGAGTAGCAAAGGAGAAGACACGAAGCATCAGTTTCCTCAGTGTCATTCTAGGCCTTACACTGCATAGCCAACACGTTAGGTGCAGGTGGTAGGAAGGGCTCAGTATCGACGTTTGCTGCCCATTTTCCGTTGTCCCCAGACGCCCTCTCCCAGCGCTCCTGAGATTACTCAGTCGACTGCATTGCCGTCCCCAGCTGTAAAGTACGAGTGTCCTCTGAAAGGCATTGAGGCATCAGTTGTCTCAGTGTCTGTCCGTGTACTGGTCGGCGGAGCGGACACACTCGGCGCATGTTCTGGCATGCGCTCTATGATGACGTTAGCAGGTCGTTCTCTTCGGTCCTCAGATGCCCCTCACAACTGCCTCCGGATAGCGACACAGTCCGGAAGTGGCCTTCCACGGGTACACGTCATCAGCGTGCAGACTGCAGTTTTGATGGGGGCTAACTAGCGCAACAAACTTACATGCTCGGGCTGGTCCTTTAGTTGATCTGTCCAAGAGTTGTAGCTTCCTGCCCTGACAATACTGATCTCTAGCTTTCCACGATCCCAGAGACGGGTGATGGATACGCCACGCGGCACCGCGACAGCAGGAAACCATGGATCCGCCGATTGGGCACTGTCGCTCACACAGAAATGACCCTCTGCCCACCTCCCTGGGTTCCGTGGGAGGGGGGGTGCGTACAGTTGCTCTCTCGAGCACCACCGCCTCTTCGCTAGCGACGTTGCACGTACTGCCTTCTGTCCCTGCAGCAGAGCCCCTCGCTTGGATCCAGGTTCTGCGCGGGTGAGCCATTCCATTGCGCGACGCGGAGGACACGCTGCTCCATCGTGCTTCTGCTTTGGACCTGTCCTGGAGTCGGTGCTTCCATATTGCTTGTCTACTTGCCACGGACACAGGTATACTTTTGGTACTTTGAAGAGGGCGCCTCAAGAGGAGCCCCCTGGTGTGACGATGGCAGCGTACCTCATCTTCTGGGTTGTTTTGGGTTGACTTTGATGGCTGTGTGTCGTGGCTATGCGTCTGGCACTTCCGGGAGAGATGCCCTTGACTTTTCTCTTGCGCTCAGTTCTGTGCATGGTCGTTTGCTTCATGGTAAAACGGCCTCCTCCTTGTTCTATTTTATCCCCATCTCCTTTGGTGTTCTTTTCCTCGAAACGACCCAGCGAGCGTCGCTGTTCAACTTGCCTGACTATCGCGGTCTCCCCATACAGAAGCCCCCCCCCCCTTCCACACCATCGCCCTTTCACGAGGGGTCTCTAGCCCAAGAGTGTCTGCCGCTGTCGCGCTCAAGTCATGGGCGGCACAGTGGACGATGCCGCTGTGGTGCAAGGACCGACCGTACCGAGCGTCGATGAGGAGATTGAAGGGGACGTGCTAATGTTTCTCCACTGCCTGGCTCCCAGCCCGGCACAAGTGGTCACGACCTCCAATGCGGACAATTTCGGAGCTCTCCTTCATTGAGCGGGCGCTGATGGACGCCGGCATCGAGTGACAAGTACAGGGTGGCGTCTTCGACGCCACGTAGGCGCAGGAGCAGGACTAGGTGGTCGTCGTGCAGTCTATGGCGTATTTTGCAGCCGTTGCCCACGGTTGCCAGAGTGCGGAGCGCATGACTCCTCTCAGGTGCCGCCGTGATTCTAGCGAGGGTGGCACGTGTGCAGAGCGACGAGGAGAGCTCCAATGAAAGAAGCACATGTTTTTCATGCTCCATCTAGTACACTAGTCTCTTGAGCAGGAAGTTCTCGGTTCCCTTCATCTGGGAAAGACAAGGCGTGAGGCGCACAGGCAGTGGCTCAGGCGACCCAAGGTCGGATTCCTCAGGGATTTATGATGATTCTTGGGACGTCAAGAATCACTTCCATCTGCACGGATTTTCTGATTACAGGTACTGGGAAACGAGACCCACGTGCAATCGAGCCTTTGTTGCATGGATACTTGATGAGCACATTGATCCGTTCTCAACGCCTAAGTGTGTCTATCGCCTGAGTGAGTGAGATGTCAAGCTGATGTGCGTGCACTTGGAACGTGCCCCCACAAGACAAGCCAGCCTTCGGCGTGCCTATCACTCGTACAGAACCGGCCCAAACTCTTTGTGTCCGACGCGGCGGACACGCGGTCCGCTCGAGCTCACACGCCAGGCCATACACACCCGCTTATTCAATGAAAGAAAAGGTCAAGAGGCGAGGTACTTCGCTTTCATGTTTTCCTCGGCCTTGGCCAGAAGCTCACGAAAAGGGGACGAAGCAAGAATGTCAGACGTAGCACTCGGGGTGCCAGGGCGCCCCGACATGGCGTTGATCTGCTTGCGGAGGTGAAACGACTTGGCTGTGATGGGCTCCCGGAGCGGGTGGTTTGCCGGCAGAGCATACTCGTCCGCCATGGTACACAATGCCTCTGTCAGTTTGAGGCGCGCCGTTGTCCCCAAGTCGGCCTTCTGCATGTCCTCAAATGATGCCGAGCTCGGCGGCTTGATGACGTCCGGGACGACTCGGTTGAGCCAGTAGAGCTGCCTCAGGTACAGCTTCACCTTGTTTTTGACGATGTTGTGCATGCGCTCGGTCTTGGCGTCGTTGATGGTTCCGCCAACCTTCCTGCCGCGCTTCATCTCCCTCACAGCGCGCTCCACGCCGTCCCGGTAGAGCTGATTGACGGCGATAGACCCGAACATACCGGCGTGTCCCTCCGTCACATGACAGCACTTTACCATCTTGATGAGCATGACAAACAGCGACTCGGACTCCATCTTGCCCGACAACATCTCCGGGGGCATGGTCATGCTAAACACCAGGTCATGGAAGTTGCCCGTCGGCCCGCCCGACGGTGACGCCGTGGAGGTGGCCCCACCAGCAGCATCACCACCACGAGCCCCATTGGCAGTCGCATCCGCGGGAATTGAGCAAGCGCCGGCAACGCCGCCACCGCCGCACCCCACCGTAGGAAGGAGCCCTGCACGGACGCGCGCCCGCTTGCTGAGCGGCTCTGCCCCCGCACGCACGCGGGGATACGCCGCCGTAATGGTAGCCGCCGCTGCCGTCATGGTGGAGCTGCTGCATACCAGACCAGCTAAGGCCCCGTCGAGGCGTTTGGCAGACGCAGCCGCAGACTTGGCATTAGCTTGTATGCACTTGTTCATCTTGTAGACCATCTCCTTCACCTCTGTTACCTGGGCGCTCTTGGCCAGGCTCCGCACCCGCTCGTCCTGCTCCACCGCCATCGACTGCAGCATCATGGCCGCGTGCTGTGAGGACGGCAGCAAACCGGCAGGGAGGGTAGCGTTGGGTGGCTTGAGAGAAGAGGGAGTGTCGACCACTGTCGAAGAGTCGAAGGGACTCCCCGTCGACACATGTGGATGAGCGGGGGAGGTCGGGCGGGAAGCGGGCGACGACGGACGAGGAGGGCGACCGGGGTCCTCGTCGTGGTCCGGGGCGTCGGGAGGTGGAGTGAAAGGAGAAGGTGAGGGTGACGAGCGGCGCGTAGGGGCGGGGAGTCGTGCAGGGGTAGATGGTGCCGCAGCTGTCCCGGCTGCCGCACCGTCCACTCCCACGTCGGAGCCATGCTCCATCGAAGCAAAAAAGTTGTGCTTGCCCTTGGTGCGCACAAAGACCGCCAGGGACTGCATCCGGGCGCCCCAAACCGTCGTACCAGTGGCATTGAAGCGACCCAAACTGGCCTTGAGCGACTGCGCCGAGTCGTTCTCGCCAAAAGGGATTGTGCGCTCCGTGCAGAGCTGCTGGAGGGTCTCCCGCGTCGTCGCCGTGCTCTGGAGCACATGGAGAGGAACGGGAGGCATGTAGGCAGTGGATGTGGCGCGTGGAGTACCGCGGCCCATCCATGTGTCCACCGTGCGATGAAGCGACTGCTCCAGGTCTCCAACGGTCTCGGCGCGCCCAGCAATTGATCTTGCACGGCGCCGGCGCAAGGCCGCCGCCGCCACAACAGCGCTGCCGACAGCGACGGACGACGACATTCCGGCGGCACGTCCGACAGCAGCAGCTGCTGCAAGCGCCGCCGAAGCGGGGTCAGACGGCGGCTCGGGGGCAGGAGGAGCTACAGCGGCTGCCCGGGCAGCCGACGCGGCTAACGCAGCAGCCGCGGCGTCGGCTGCAGGTATAGACGACTGGACCGCTGCCGAGGCAGCCACGGGGGTAGACTCAGGAACATCGTACACCCGCCCCGGAGAGGCGGCCGCGGTGGCCGCTGCGGCCACGCGAGAGGCGGCCTCTGCCAAGGCGGCCGCTAGCGGGGCAGGGGTACACCGCGATGCATCAGTGTGGTGGGAGCCGACCATCTTGACCCCGAGTGCACCACGAAGGAGAGTGGTAGGTGGGGAGGCGATGGGGGGGCAATGAAGACGAGAGGTCGTAAGGAAGGCGCCAGAAAAGAGGGGGGAGCCGCCATGAGCGAGAGAGGCGGAACGAGGAGTGTGGTGCGCCAAGAACCCCAGTCCGCATATGCCCGCCTGCCGCAGTGGACCAGCAGCAGCTGTGGACCTTGTGGGCCGCGGGGTCGGCACCGACCAGGTCAGGCCATGCAGTTCAAAATTGATCGTTTGAATGCATCCGGAGAGCCGGACGACGGCTCATTGGGTTGGAAACTGTGCCAGCCGGCAGTCGGCAGCATTCGGCATATTGAGGCAAAACTGTGTTCAATCAAAATCAATCGACCAATCAAATCATCAGTTCCCAGTCGCCCCAGACTCCGGGTTGCCGAGCTCGGGCGGCGGGTGCGTGGGTGCGCCGCGGAAACGGTGTCGTCCGGGATGACGTTGGCAACCACGGCGCCCGCATCGGCGGTCGCGGTCGGTCAGGGACCGACACCGCCATCCGCAGGTGCCGCGGGTGGCGGCTGGTCCGTCGACGAGCCGCCGCCGAGGGCTTGGCCGTGGCCGCTCCTCGCGCCCCCCCGCCTCCCCGCCCAAAGGATGGACCCGCTGTGTGCCAGGCGTGTCATCTGCATCGCCTCGTCGTGCCGTCCCCGCAGACCCGCCGGGCGGCAGCGCCTTTTGACGTTTTCTGCACACAGAGACAGCTCCGCCGTTGCTTGCTCTGGAAGCGCCTGCACGGGAGCAATGGAAGGAGCTGGTGCGCGCACCCCCTCGCGCCGAGCAACTGTTGTGGACACCAACGACCAACCCGCTTTTTCCCGAGCGCCGGCACTGCGTCAGGAGATGGAACCGATACCCTGACAGTCGCGGTCGTCATCCTCCTCCCCAAGACACCTCCCAACGCCGGCCTGCCATCGGGTGGCGCACCCGCCCACCCCCCAGTCGGCACACCGTGCAAGAACCCCAAAGCGTCGTCGGCACGGTGGTGCACTTTGGGGCGGGGTGGTCCCCCCGCGGCACGGACGTTGCAAATCCCGTGGCGGCGTACCGACCGCCGCGGCGGGCATCGCCGGCCGCCACGCGCGCGCGCGCGGCCGCCGCCATCCCGCCGGCGGCGCCATCGAGGCGGGCGGGCCGACGCAGCCGCCCACCGCCGCAGTCGACGCGGGCGGGCGGACAGCGCCGCCACCGCCGCCGGAAGGTGGTGCGCCCCGCCCGCCGCGTCAGCCGCCGCCGAGCCACCCCGTCCCCGATTGAGCGGGCGCGCACAGCCAATCAGGTGGCCACATGGATCATCCCGCGGATCCTGGAAGCTTCGATCGATCCCGCCCGCGGTGGCGGTCTCGGCCGCGTCCGCCGCCGCCCCCACGGGACCGGCGCCCCCCCACTGTACCGGTGTACCGGCGCCCCCACTGTACCGGCGCGCGGCGCCCGCCCTCTACCGCGCGGCCACACGGCCACCGCTAGCGTCGTTGACGGCTCCTTCCCCCCCCCCCGTGCCCTCTGGCACACTAGGTGACACGTCGGTCCGTGTCGACGCGGGGTGGCTTGCCGCGCCGACCCCCGCCGCCTGCCGCGGCCCGCTACGCCCGCCGTCCGCCGTCACGGGCCGTGTCCGATTGGCGGTGCTCCCCCCCCC
>ENA-ORXR01002512-ORXR01002512.1-marine-metagenome-genome-assembly--contig:-NODE-2512-length-17337-cov-25.019119_pt1 | contig 17337 bp, 16 predicted proteins | sample MGYA00237866_ERZ511479 | MGnify/ENA metagenome assembly ERZ511479 | reverse complement strand
GCCATCGCCGCCACCGCCGCCGCCGTCGCCCCCTACCGCTGCCGCCCCTGCGTGCCGCCGCCGCCGCCCCGTGCCGCCGCCTCCCATGCGTGCCACCGCCGCGGCCCCCTGCCACCGCCGCCGCCGCGGCTGCCCCCTGCCGCCGCCCCCTGCCTCCGCCGCCGCCGCCTCCTGCCGCCGCCGCCTCCGGCTTCCGCCGTCCCCGTGGCGGCTGCTGCAGCCGTTCGTTGCCGCCGCCCCGGCGGCGGCTCGCGCCACCGGCGGGTGCCTTTTCCCCCTGCCACTTCCCCCTGGCTCGGGCGGACGGGAGTAGCTGCCGTCGGGGTACAGGGCTGGCTTGGTGTGATCTGTTGGGGGGGATATAGTGCCGTGTTTTACTTCTCCCTGGCGACTCCTATGGAGCCCGTACAGTCTCTGTGCTACTCCGTGTGTATACGAACCTTGTAATGTGTGTTATTGACCGCCACATGACTTTGTTGCCCTCCGTAGCTGGAAGGAGCAACCGTTGAGTTGCCGTATACACGTCGGTGGGGGGGCGGCATACCATGGACACATCCCTTGAGGGGGGTGTACACAACTTTAGGAGTGGCTCAGAGTACTTTGGTAGCTTGGGACCTCTGTAGGCAGGTCGTGCCCATAGCTGGGGAGGTCTGGGGACAGTTCGTCACAGAGGACGTCCTATAGGCTTCCTGTGATGGTAGTAGTCCCGTCTTTTGGGCTCTACTGAGGGGCTGGTACATGCCGGTTGCAGTGCCCTAAAACGTCTGGGGTATGGATGGGTATGGCAGGCTGGGGAGGTGGTATCGGGTACTGGTGACTGTTACCTTTGGAGGGCAGAAACGGTATGAAAGAAGCGTTTGTGCAGAAAAAGACCCACAATGCCGTAACCAGCGCCCTTCAAAGACCCAACACTGATCCTCTCCAAGAAAGTTGTGTTTTGCTCATGTTTGCCCCCGAAGTGCTCGACGCACCTCGGCTGTGAGCAGGACTGCACAAGTGAAGGAACGCGTGAAGCAAGTGTACCCAACAGCATCTTTTCTTTTCGCAGCTGATCAGGAAGCACACATAGCATGGTTAGTGATGTGCAATGGTATTTTTTCTGTGAAAACACAACGAGAGCCGCTGTAGGCAGGTAGGGAAGCGCAAACAACGATTCCACTGGATTGTGCAGTGTCGTCAGACAGACGTGTGATCCACTGGACTTAGCAGTGTCAGCGACCCTACCGAATATGGCTGTTTGCTGAAGTTTGGCCGATGTGAAGAAGAACAACAACGGCAGCAACAGCCGCCTCGGCCAATGGGCGCGACAGAGTTATGACGTGCACCAATCAGGTCACGTAGACCCCAGTCCTGTTCCTGTTTGAGTCAGCCAAATTTCAGAAAACAGCAATACAGTGGACAGGTTGTGGCGGCAGAGATTGTCTGTCCCGAGATGTTTTTTCTTGTGCACACGCCACATTCACCCCCCCGCGCCCGCTCGGCTACCACGCCCCGGTCGTCAGAAACACGCCCAGTCAGTACCCCGATTCCACCCCTACCCAGTTTTCTACCTCGGACCCTACCCAAACCTCGCTGCCCCCCCACCCTGCACCATGCTCCACTTGCGCCTCAGTACCAATCCTCCCCCCTCACCCCGTACCCCACCTCCTCCACCACCCACGGCGACAACTCTTTCATCAGCCCAATACCCACGCCACTCCAATGAGCCTGAGGGGAGGCGGCCAGGGGCGGGAGCGGCGCCGGCGGCGGGAGCCGCGGCCAGGGGCGGGGGCGGCGGCGGCGGCGGGGGCTGCGGCCGCGGGGGCTGGGGCGAGGGCGGGGGCAAAGGCGGCGGCGAGTGCAGAGGCGGGGGCGGGGGCGGGTGCGGGTGCGGGTGCGGGGGCGGCGGCAGCGGCAGCGGCGGCGGCGGGAGCCGCGGCCAAGGAAGGGGGCGGCGCCAGTGGCGGGGGCCGCGTCCAGGGGCGCGGGGGCGGCGGCGGCGGCGGGCGCTGCGGGCGTGGCGGCCCGAGGACGGGGCGAACCTGATCGAGTGGCCGTGGGTCAGCAGCGAACTGGCCTGACCAAGTGGAAAAACAGCAAACGGAGCGTGCACGGGGGGGCCATATGCACCCGAAACGAACACCCTGAAGGGGGGGGGGGCCATATGCATACGAAACAAACACCCTGAAGCTGCAGGAATACACACCAGGGGTTGTCAAGGATATATCTCAGAGGAATATATCCAGGCATTATATCCATAATATTCGGGAATAAGGGTCTCGACGACATATTCGGATCTGAGTATGCTTTTCTGTCCGAGCGAATAATAATCCACCAGACAGCGCAAGCGGCAGATTACATCGTGCTCTTTGGGGATTTATTATATTCGAGTATACCCGATCGGCATGGGGTCTCCCATGTTTGGAGACGTTTTTCGGCGAGGTCACGGCTACGGCGAAGACGGAATTCCAGCGGAGAGTGGTGATCTTTGGTGTGAGTAATCTTTTACGATGAGGATGCGGGTAGCGACGGAAACCTCCCAGTCAGGAATCTGCCAGCGGGTGCGTACCTCTCGTGGTGTCGCTCGCTCTTTTAGGAACAGCAACCAGCATTGCAGTTGATGCGAGAAAGGCGACTTGAATGGGACAATCGCAAGAAAATGCATCGTTCGTCTTGCGGTTGCTAGTACGTACTGTATATTTTGTGCTTGTTGATGCTGAGTTACGCCCAATACTCGCGATGTGACAGAGCCTGTTCGCGAAGCGACGCCGACAGCGACAACCAGCTGACCCAGCGCCGCCGCTGCTCCCTCCCTCACCGCCTATTAGACCGTGGGCGGGGTCGGGGTGCCGCCGACGGCCGGCGCCCGCTGCCACACATCCGCGACCTCCGCCACCCCGGGCGCCTTATCATTCGACACGGGTGCAGCGACGCTCCCCACAACTACCATCTTGTCGCCAGCCGCCCCCGAGCCACCGTGCCGTTCATGAGCTGGAGTGGGGTGCCGCCAACGTTTGCGGAAGTCTAACCCGCCCCTACCCACGCCCCGGCCACCGTCGTGACGTTAACCTCGGGCAATGGCGCGGTGCCGGAATACGGCGGCGTCAGCTTTCACGCCTCCGCGACCGCGCCGTCGAGAGCCGTGGCGGTGTTTTGAGGTGTCGGCAAGGTGACGCACACGGCTGTTGCCAGATTTCCCTAGTCCGCCGGCCCCCCTGCAGTCGCAGTCTCGTAGAAGTTGGGCGAAAGCGGGCTTCGCCGAACGCCAGAGGCGACTTTCACACCTCCGCAATCCCACGCGCGTTTTAGGCCTTTGAAAGTGTGTCCGAAAGCTCCGAGACCCTGGTTGGCGTCCGGTGGTCACGTGGCGGGCGGTCGGCGACAGCGAAAGCGCCGGCTTCTAGTGGAATTGCGAAAGTGGCGCCAAGGCTATCCGGCTGTTGCTGGCAGCGAGCAGTGGAGAGCACGAGCTGCAGGAATCCTTGAGGGGGAGAGCGACCGCAGGCACACGCCAGCACCGGCCACAATGAGGCCGAACAGCGCCGGACGCCAGCAGCGTACTTGAGTGAATGGGCGATAGCCGTGGTATTGTTAAGATCCATCTACATTGTTTTAAACCTTTGTAACGCCAGCGCAGAACGACGATCGTATCTTCTTGCATGCTTCGTGGAACTACCTGTATGTGGGCAGATGGCACTTTGAAAACAAGTACTGCTCTCACGTAATAGTTCACTGCTGTTCTGCTATCCAAGTGCCGCTCCTGCTGCTGTAGTTAGGTCATCGGTCGGATATAAGCCATTATATTCGGATACGATAATAGAATCCGAATTTGAATATATTCCACGTAATAATCCGGCTTGGTGAGGTTATATTCTGATCCTAATCTTGAGAGATGAGATTTATTCTCATTCGGAGATGGTGGAACGCAGCGTATCCGTTTCCCATTAGGGCCAGAAAACGGTATCCTGACAACCCCTGATAGACACATCGTATTGGTCCCTCAGCCTTCGTGATGTGGTCTTGCCTTCGTGATCTGGTGCGCCACATCACGAAAGCTGTGGTTTCCACCTCACGTACCCTGCGCCCGTCGCGGGGGTCCGCTGTCGATGCAGATCGCGATCTGACTTCGGCACGTGGCGCCACGTGCGTCGCTCTCATCCGGGGCACCTGGCCGCTGGTCGGCGCCTCACCACCCGCCGCCACTGGCGCGAGTGCCATGGCATGGCCAGGTGGTCTGCGTATTCCGTCCCGGGGGGTGCGGCCGTGGCGTAGCACCGCAGCGGGCCGAGGGTGGGGGGATCATACGGCGTCGGTGGTCGTTCACTCGTACAGCGGCTGCTACCACGGCGGTCGGCGGCTGCGATCGCCGCGCTCGCCGTCATCACCGTCATCAGTGGCGCACCCCGCCAGCTCCCCCCACCTCGATAGGGGGGGGTCACGGCGTAGCTGGCAACTGCAGCCGGCTGCACGTCGCGGCACCTCGTGTCCGTGCAGGAGGGCGGGGGTGGGTGGGTCGAGGTGTCTGGCGGCGACCGCTACGCGGCGCGGGAACCGCCCCGATCGGCGGCACGCCGGCAACGCTGCCGTCGACGTGGCCGCCGCCGTCGGCCGCCGAAGCCACGCGCACGGTCACGTGCTACGGCTGGGGGAGGTGGAGGGGGGTGCACCGCGGGGAGGCTGTGCGGCTCCGTGCACGCGGATTGGGGGGCATCACGTGGGGGGTGGCGCCGTGCGTGGGAGGGTGGCGCAACGACGACAGTGTCTGTTGTCGACGGCCAGTCCTGCTGCTGCTGCCGCCGGTGGCGACTTGGCGCTGCGGTTGAGGACGATGGCGGATACATCCGCCGCGGGCTGCCCCGAAACTGGGGCGTGCACGAGTGAGGAGACCATTGATGTTGGCTGCAGCGAGCCGTTTTTGCGCACGTTGGTGCACAGGCCTTGGGTTTCTACACGCCGCAAGCCATGCTCGAGGCGTTGCTACACTACCGAGGCGCGGATACGGGCGTTGTGGCGGAGCCCCCGACATTGGGCTCTGGTAACACGAGCCGCCGCAATGATGCGATCCGCCCACCTGTTGCGGCACGCCCGCGGCACGCAGCAGACTGCGCTCTGCCCCCAAATCTTTCCTTGGGCGCCAAGGCCCTACCCGTGCGGTCGCCGCTCGCGGCGGGGGTGCAAGCTTTTTCCATTGGCACTCTGGTCGGCCACCTGCAAGACGCCATTTTGGTCGGCCTCGGGCTGATGCACGGGGTCTTTCAGTCAATCAAGAAGAATGCGGTCTTTGTCAAGCCGGTGTTCGGCGGCAAGGGGGTGTTTTACTCTCAAGGACCGGACTCGTTTGTCCTTTGGGCGTCGGTCGTGGACAACACGGGCTCCATCCGCTGCTACTGCTCCTGCGACGGCAACGAGCTCGAGGAGAACGTTGGCGCCCGCGTGCGCATGGGTGTCTCTTCCACTTGCACCCACGCCGTCACGCACTTCCTTGCTTTGCATGCGGTCGCGCTCAACCTGCTGTGCGATTCGGTGGCCGACCTCCTCTGCCGTCGACCCAACCTAGACGGGTCGCCCACCTGCCCCACAGACGTGCATGCGGAGCTGGCTCATGAGGGAAAGAACGGCCGCCGCGTGCATGTCGTGGCGTACAACGGCATCATGTGCGTCGTCGTCACGCCACCCACGGCGGCCAAGCAGAGGCGGCCGATATGCCGTTACGTTCCTTTCAGGACGAGGAACGTCCTTTGCTTGCACTCTCTCGCCCTTAAGCCGTCGGCTTCCGGCTACGAAGGGTTCGATGACAACCGCGGAAACGATGAGGAGGCGGATGCAGCGGCAGCGGCATGCGCAGCCCAAGACGGCGGCGGAGCGGCAGGCGTGCTTGGCGGGGCGGGCCACCAAGGTGGCGATGACGGAGCAGTGGTGGCAGACGATGGGCTCCACGATGACGTTTTCAACTATGGGGCGCAAGAGAAACCTGGTCAGCCCCCTGACGCTCCACCGCCGGCAACGAGCGGGACTCGCAACAAGAACGGCGCGCCCCGAATCTACGCCGACACGGACCGCCTGCGGCGGGCGCGTAATATGCTCCCTTGCAAGACCGAGGCGGTCAAGTGCGCGCGTTACGACCAGATTACTCGCGGCCACGCAGAGCAGACGGGCAACGACCAGCACCTGTTTGAGGAGAACTGCCTCCACTGTGGGCACGCAGTCGGGAGCCTTCACGCCGGCAAGATGGCCACACAGCACACGCTCAGCGGGCGGGTGCCGGTGGTGACGCACGCCGGGGTGTGCTCCAACACCGACTGCGGTAGGACTGTGCCGTTTGACGGGTCGCGGCTTGGGTTATTCTCATACTCGGCCAAGACGGTGTTCACGCGGACCTTCCTGGATGTCATACTCTTCACCATCATCTCGACCAAGAGCAGTATCTCCGCCGCGTCGGCCGCTTCGGCGTTACAGCTGCATTGTACGGGCGCCATCTATGACGGCGACTTGGCCAAGTCGCGGCAGGAGCTCGGCCGCGCCACTGACGAGTACTCGCGGACGCTGATCGTACCCCGTGGCCTGTACAAATGCAGCAGGTGCTACAGCTGCAGCGAGTCGCCGTACGCAGCGGTCGTGGCCGACGGCCAAACGCTTGGCATATTCCTCGATCCGTCGTACCCATTTTAGCGCGAGACGCAGAACGTTTCAACAATTCCGATCTCAATCGACAACGCGTGCTCGGTACAGTCTGCCAAGGTGCGTAAGTGCATTCGCCGGCGAGTCAAGGCCGGCTTTGGGGAGGAGGTGGCGTTCTCCAAGGTGGACCAGCAGGCCATGTACAAGTTCGCGGCCGACAGCGGTACGCTGCCGGCAATGGGCGACCACGGGGACGCCAGCCACCGCAAGACGACGGCAGGGTGGGCCGCGGCGTGCTTGTTCAACTCGTTGTTCCAAAAGTCGGCCGTTGCCGCAGACCCGAACTCGTCGGCGTTGCCGCCGACCTCCGAGCCGCCAACCTCGCCGCAACGTGGGAGCTGTCCATCTTCTCCTGCCGGCCCTCGCTCCCCTCTAAGATTCGCCTCTCCGACCGCCTTGGCGGAGGCACCTCCCCACCTGGAGCGCGGTGGGCCCGCCGTCGCCTTGGCGACCGCAGAGGTGCCGTACGCGGAGTTCAAGTACTGTACGACGATACCAGGCGTCATTGGCGCAGAAGAAGTGCTGCCGATAATCAGGAGGGAACGGTGGGCCATCGTATGCTCCTTCTTCCGCACGTTTGTGTGCGAGCCCGTCATTGGCGTGCTCGCGGGCTGCTCCGTGCAGGACTTCACGGCGCTGGCGGAAGCGTTTGTCAAGGGAAAGCTGCAGCGGGAGTGGATGCCGGTGGCCAAGTGCATCGAGTCTATGCATGTGGTGTGGCCAATGCTGGACGTTCTCGCGGACGTAATGGACGCGGACCCAGAGATTTTTCCGCGCCATAGGCGAGCTGTTGCTCTTTTCCTTGCACACCGACCTGTACATGGAGGACTTGTGGCGTGGCGAGATGATCTCGGACGCGTTGCTCTGCGAGGCGGAGTGGAAGGACACCAACTCGGCCAAGGTACTCGCGTGGAAGCGGAGTCAGAAGCGCCGCCCAGGGCGGCGGCCGACAGGCTTGGTCGCTGTCGTTGCGTCACAGCACCGCTCGTGCGCGCAAGCCGACGTGGTGCGGTCGGGGAATGCCTTCCCCGACCTGGATCATGTGAGACCGCATCCCACCGACGCCGCGGCCGCCGAGGCCGCCCGCGCTAGTCGTGCGAAGGCAGCAACCAACGCGAGGAGGACGGCAGAGAGGAAGAGGTCAGACATGAAGCACGGTGGGCTGGGGGATGACGACTGCAGACACGCCTTCTTAACTCACTCGACTTTTACACCTGGGGTGGTCTCGTACCTCTGTTCTTGCGGGATGTTTCTCGGGTTTGAGGTTATTGAGAGTGCCGAGAGCCCCGCCGGTATTGTTGCGGCGTTGACTGCTCGCTTTACTCGCTTTACCACCACCATCTACTTTGACACTGCGTGTCAGGCCGCTCGGAGTGCCACTCGCCGCGTACCGTGGCTGGTGCGTCTGTCCAACACGGCGTGGGCCCTGGACAGCTTCCACGCTCCCGCGCACAAGTGCTCCCCTCTCTTCCACGCGAACAACTACCCAGAGCGCAGTGGCATGCACAAGACGTCGGCCGCAGAGAACTGGCACTCTCTGAACAAGCCGTTGAAGAACTACCTCACCTACCCGGGCCAGGACAGGCTTTTTGTGCAGATGCGGCTCATCGGCGCCATCAACAACCTGCTCATCCTGTACCGCCGGTCCATTGGCAAGTCGGATGTCCGCCATCGCCCTTTACCCCTATATTTTCATTCTCTTGTAGCTTCTGTGTGTGAGCGCGTGGGGTGTGATTGTCGGCAGCCACAGAAGAATGTCGTCCTGAGTTTGTGCGTGCTCTTTGCCACATAGTTCGCTCAGTAGTGCAAGGCTCCTATTGCGGTCTCTACCACTCTCAAACACGACAACCTCCCACCGCACTCCTCCCACGTCCCTGGCCTTGCGCCTACTCACGCCATGTCTGCGGCGCGTACCACCAGACTAGTAAAAAAAAGGGACCTGCAGGAGTGGATGTTTAAGGGCGACGGTGGGGTGGCAGTAGAGTGACCAGGACAAAGCCGCACATAGGAAACGAAACAAAAAGAGCAGACGCGCAAGAAATAGGAGGAAGCCTGCTCCATGCAACCGTCGCAACTGTCAGAACCGGGAAGAAGAGCATGTATTGGTGCGGGCGGGGAAGGCTATCGAAAAGGTGGTTACCCGACAGACAATGAGACCTGCAGCAGCCGCACCAAAGCAAGCAGGAAGTGGGGGGGGCGGCCGAGCGCGCTTGAAACAGCATAAGCAACAGAGATGCGCTGAAAGGCCAGAATCCGAAGTGGACCAGCCTGGAAGACACAGCGGTGAATAGTCAGTGCTACATGAGGTGACGGGGTAGCCGCCGGCGTTTGAGCATGGCAGTGCAGTATGCAGGAGGCAGGCGCAGTGGGGGGGGGCATCCGCACTGGGGGAGTCGCCGGCGCCGTGGGTTGATGACAGGTGTGGCGCCACGCAAACAATCCAGCATGCTTAAGTGGGAGACCTCGCCGTCATACTCGTAGTGCTTTTAAAGCGTGTCATTTGTTCCACAGGATAGCTTTTTGGCCCGTCCCAACTCGCACGTTGGTGGCAACAAATTCAATCGGGCGGCGGATCATCGATTCCGGAAACTGAGTGGGGGGGGGGGCTGCAACCACCTTTGGAGGGGGTTTCATTGAAACGGTGACTGGGGGGTCTGGGAGGGGGGTGCCGTGCGACAGGATCTGCGCGCGTGCGAAAAAAGCGAAGCTGGCGCGGAGGGAAGCCTTATCGCTGCCGTGTGCATCCATGCAGCCTCCGACTTGAATAGCTCTGTTAACTTGCTGAGCACTGTACGACCTCCCTCCATCCATGCTCCGCTTGTTTTGCTCTGCTCGCCTCCCACCCCGGAACCGAACAACGGTGTTTGGACCCCGGGAACCCAGAGACCCAACGTCCTTGACACCTCCATGTCCAGATGTTGGCTGAGCAGGTGTATGATTGGTTTGGGCAGTCCGCGAGGCAGGCACCAGCTACACATATTGTCGCTAGGAGCTGGGTGCCCTTTTCAGAGTCATAGCCCCCGAGTGCCTGGCTATCGCCGCGCGGTCGCCACGCTCCCAGGCCATGAAGGTGCCAGCTGTTTTTTCGGCGTGCCGCTGGCCGGGAAACATCTCGCAGTTTTCCCCCTTCCCCGCCCTAACATCCTCAGGAATCTCATCGTTGCGATCGGGAGAGCTCTGGGCTGTGCTCCCGGCTATGAGTTGTAGGAGCAAGAATTTGTGACTGTGGTGGCGGTGAAGCGCGTTTTGGCGAGGCTCGCGACTGCCGCGTTCCAGAACATGCTTCTACTGCCACTGGACGACAGCCAGAAAGTGGCAGGGCGGCTTCGAGATACTGGCACATCAGCTCTTGCCCCTGCCATGTGGTATTGACGTAATCAAAAAGGTGCACGGCCTGCCCCGTCCCGATGCCACCAATGCCGCCTCATTTCATTGTTTCTGCGATGAGCCCTTTACATGCCAGGCGCTACGAGTCTGCAACCGATAAACGTCTCCAGCCGGTCACCCTGGGTGTGAGTTCGCGTTTACAGGCCATGGCGACCTCCCCGCCTCCCCCTCCATACTAACTGACGCTCGCACTCTGGCTCCGCTGCCAGAAGGCGCGGCGACCGGGATCAATCCCACCACGCCCAGCGCTGTAACCTCTTGTGACGGCGGCTGTGGCGGCCGCCACCTCTCTATCTGTCGTCATTTTATCCCTCCCGGCGGGTGACCGCCCTCCATTCTTTAAATAGAACGAATACACAAAGCGCTCTGCGCTCGTTGCCAGTTTCTGGTCTTTGCCCATTTGCTCAACGAGTGAAAAGTCGATGCCCTTGCCATTCTGTTTACTACAAACGTGTATACGCCTGCGCGCCTTAGCAGGCAGGATGTTGTAGTGACTTAGCGTCCCGCTCCTCTATCCCGCCCCTCATCACCGCCGCTATCATCCCCATGCGCAAAGAAAACGCATCACAGGGCAGTACGACAGACTTTATGTCGTGCGCTTGATGCCACAGGAAGGAAAAAGCAAACGGACCACAGCTCGTGACGTCAATTTGTGCGAGGACCTTTATCTTCTTCGTTCTTCATGGCTTTCCCCACCTGGAATTTCTGATCCTGTTGGCTGCGTTGGATCCCTTGGCGGCCTCGTCGCCCTTGGCCACTCTGGCATCTCTCACGGCAACGACGGCAGTCCCGACGTTTGTGCTGTTGGCGGTATCCGTGCCCGTCGCGTCCACGGCTCCTGTGGCAGGCTCGGTTCCTTTGCCAGGGTCAGTGCCCTTGACGAAATCGGCGCCCTTGCCGACGTAAGTTCTAGTTGTAGCATCGACGCCCGCCGCGACAGCGGCACCCGTCACGGCGGCGGCGCCCGTCGCGGCGGCGGCGCCCGTCGCGGCGGCGGAGCCGGTCACGGCGGCGGAGCCCGTAACGGCGGCGGCGCCCGTCATGGCGGCGGAGCCAGTCGCGGCGGCGGCGCCCGTCACGGTGGCGGCGCCCGTCTTGGCGGCGGCGACGGTTACGGAGGCGGAGCCGGTCACGGCGGCGGCGCCCGTCACGGCGGCGGAACCCGTCACGGCGGCGGCGCCCGTGACGGCGCTGGCGCCGGTCACGGCGCTGGCGCCGGTCACAGCGCTGGCGCTCGATTTGGAGGCGGCGCTCGTCGCGGCCTCGGCGCCCATCGCAGCGGCTGCACCCGTCGCAGCTGCGGCACACTTCCCCGCGGCCGCGCCCGTCATGGCGCTGGCCCCCGTCACTGCATTGGCTCCCGTCACGGCATTGGCGCCGGTGGCGGCTTCCGTGCCAGTTGCGGCGTGAGTGCCCGCGGATGGACCGCCGCCCTCGACCGTAACGGCTCTTTTGGCAGCGTCGACGTCTTTCGCCGGGTCGACCACCAAGCATGCGCCATATTCCTCTCCTCTTTCTTTGGCGTTGCCAGCATCGGCGCGCGTCACCTCCGTCACCACGTCGGTTCTCTCGGAATGATTCGCCTCCTTTTCCTCTTCCGTGAACTGTAGCATGCGCTTGCCAAAAAGTTGTACCTTCTTGCCAGCCGCTGACACGTCCGTTTGTAGGTCAGTGAAGTGCGACCCCGAGTCGTAGAGGGTGACGGTCGTGATGAGGGGCTCCACCACATAGGCCACCCAATGCGCATGGCTGATGTTGCAAACGCCCATCAGCTTTGTCTCCCCCGCCGCTACGGCGTACACCTCTTCGGCCATGGCGGCGATGCCGGCGTCGTCTTTCGACAGCAGCCGCAAAAAGAAGGAGCAGTGCAGCACACAGACAGCGGGGCGGTTCGCCACGCACCAGCGCGCCAGAATAATCGTGTTGACCCTGATGATGTCATCGGTCATGCGGATGTCCTGCGTGTTCTTTACAAGCAGGTGCCCAGGCGCTACGACGTCCTCTTCGGCTCCAATTGCCTCTGCCGATTCCAGTTGCCAAACCGTGTCGGTTGGGCGGCACGTCTCCAGGGCGGAGACCACATCGTTGGCCATTGAGCCATTGGAAGGGTTTTCTCTCCAGAGAAGTGGAGGACGCGGGCAATCTTATAGCCTGACACGTCGACAAGCCAAGCAGCCGCCGAACGGAAGAGCTACAGGCGCCAAGCTGCCGTGTGAAGGTTGCTTATCGCCTGCAGCGTCGCCGGCGTCAGCTCGAGCACCGCGGCGTCGCCCCGAACAGCTACGTTAACATACACCCGACACTGGTCCTGCGCGTCGACGGCACTGCAGCCGCGCATCTCGTCCGTCTTGGCCATCGGCTCCTTGCGCGCCCTCCGGACCGTCGACTCATCCAGGACGGTGGACACATCTTGCTGCTGCTGAATAATGGTGTCCAGCTCCTCCGCCATCGCCGTTGACGCATGAAATAACGGCGAGTGGGCTTCCGTCTCGAGTACCGGCCAATTGGTTGCAAGCGAGTGGTAGGTGTGGTCGGCAAGCATGGCCGCCGCAACGAGGATGGAACAGCTTTGCACGTCGGCCGCTGGCGCAAGTTTGGGTTGCTTGAACTCTGCTGGCAGCGCCTCGCTGCGCGTCACCATCGCGCGGGCCACAAGGGGGCGCTTCTTGGGCGTCGAAGTGGCAGCCGCTTCACTCCGCCTGCGAGTCGCCAACCGTTCGGCCTTCTTTGTGGCTTCTGCTACTTTCTGAGCGGTCATCGCTCGCTGACTGGCAAAGCCAGCAGCGCGTCGGGCCACCAGCCTGGCCGCCACCGCTGTACTGAAGACTTGGCCCGGTGCGGCGCTCGTGACGAGCTGAGAGTTCACAGCAAACGGGTCGAAAGGTGTTGCCGATGCTGAGGGTGTTGGACCCCGCGGGGGGACGGCTTCAGACGCCCCGCGCGCCAGTATCTCATCCACCGTCATGGACACAAGCGCGTCGTCCGAAAAGGGCATGTACTTCACCGAGCGCTTGACGTTGTGCTCGGCGAGCTTTCTGTCGATCACGGCGGGCACCAAGTCGGGCTCCTTGTCAAAAAGAAAGACGGGCAAGGCGACGAGGTTGCTCGTAGGGATCAGCCCCGACGGGCACACCTCAGTCAGGGTGATATGCTTGACGTCCTCAATGTTGGAAACACCGCGGCTGCTCTCGTTTTTCGGGATGTGTCGCTGCTGCACCTCGACAGGGTACGGTTGCGGCGCCAGCCGGTCACCCGCCCGGCCGCGCCGCCCACGCTTGACGGCCGACAAGTCATTGGTGTTGAGGCTGCTCTTGACCCGGGGCCACCACACGAGCATTCCCTGCCACTTAGCCTTGCTCGACAGCCCGCGCCTGGACACGAGGTAAATTACCACTGATGCAAAGGTCGCACGCTGCTGCCCCACCCACCCACCTCTCCCGTCCTTAATGGCCGTGAAGAGAGGCTCCACCGATTCATTGGCGTCATGAGATGGGACGTGCACGGCCGGTGAGTCAAAGCCGACACCCGTTGCTGCAAACTCGTCGACCTCTTCCTCTGTCACGTCGGCCGCCGGGGGTTTCCATGGCACAATTCCGACAGCCGAGAGCACGTTTCCATCTTCGTCGATATGTTTCGCCGCGGGGTCCATCTCGCTGTCGCCGCCCGAAGGGACCCAGTCGGCTGGTAAGACATGGCCGCGAAGCATCCTGATCCCGGGTGGCAGCTTTTCGCCGCCGTTAGCGGCTGCTACGGCAGCTGCCGTTGCTCCATCATCGCCTGCTTCTCGAGCGCCTCCAATGGTGGCGCTCAAGTCCATGCCGTCTGACGCCTCCTTGGCGACGATGGACGAGCGCGTGCCCGCCGACGCTACTTTGTCGCAGAATTTAGACGCGGTGGCTTGGATGAGCGGACGGGCGTAGCCACCTGAAGGAGGAGAGGACGGATGAGCCATATCCGCCCGAAACAGTGCCGCCCTCATGATCACTGAAGACTTGCTGTGCAGGTGGGTGTACACCGACTTGAGGACGCGCTTCGTCTCGTCGCCCGAGGCCAGTACGGTGGCATCGTACAAGACCAGAAAGAAGAACTCCGAGTTCGTCCTCGACACGCCCGAGACGTGGAAGTGGACGGCCAGCCGCGGGCAGCTCACCTCGAGCTGGTGGAAGAGTTTGAAGAGCTGAGAGATACTCTCACCCGTCTGCTTGACGGAAGGCACGCCCAGCAGGACGGCAATGAGCTCGCGTAGCTGCTCAGAATTCTCCTTGTCACTGCCTACCATGCCCATATTGTGCAGTGCTTGTCAACAGGGCCTTTCAGAATCCGGGTTTTTCAGCAGAATCTGGGATATATCCAGATATATCCGGATATATCCGTTGGAATCTTCTCGCCAGCCAATGTGAGAGCAAGACGGAAGACACTGCTGGAAAGTTCACCTGATGCTCAGGCTCTTCGTGGAAAGACTGAGTAACATACGATGTTGCTGCGAGCAGGATGCCGCTGCTGACAGAACGGTGCTGTATCCGAATCATTATTCCGAAGCCCCTGCTTGTCATCTCCCTCACAAATCCGGTCACCGTTGCGTGCGTGTCGACCCCCCCCCGCCGTCGGCAGCAGCTGGAAGTGCAGCAACCCTCACGCGCCGCCGGTGGGGCGACACAGCGGCGGCGTGCGCCGACAGCAGATTCGACAGCCGGAGCCGCCGCCAAGAGACCGCCCAGGTTGCTGAGTAGGAAGACGACTGCCTGCCTGGCGACCTCCGCCAGCCCCATGCGGCGCGCCACCGCCCTCGCGCGATGCTGCCTCGCTCTCCCCCGGCAGTGACAAAAGCAGACCTCTCCCGCCGCTTGGGCGGTTGAAGGTGGCGGCCGCGTCGCCGGCCGCGCCGTCAACGTGCCGCCTAAGGGGAGGACCCCGCACCAGCCGCCAACGACCGAGGGCAGACGAGGATGTCCGTGCCTTCCGCGAAACCTGAAAAGGAGAGCAGAGACGGGCGTCGCCCAACACCGAGGCGTGGTGCTCTGTACTCCCACGACTACCCTCCTAATCCCACAACCACCAGCAGAAGCTGATGCCCGTGCGCGTACCGTCGGTAGACGACGGCGACGGCCGCGTCGACAGCCGACTGTGCCCGAGGGATGAACGGAGGACGGTGACGGCGGCGCCGTCGACCGCGTCGCCGACGCACCGCCGATGAGGTCTGTGCCTGCGCCGCCCAGCGGCCTCCGCCAGCCCCCCCGACCCACCCGCCCCCGCTTCTCCCCAGGGTCGCGAGCGTGCAGCAACACGCCGCCGACCGAGGGTTCCAGCGACGCCACCACGCCCGCCACGGCGGGAGGAGCCGGCGGGGTGCACCGCAGGTGCAGGAAATGACCGCGGGCGGGCCCACCGATGCCGCTGACCGTGTCAGGATGCCAGCCTTCTCGGATCGCCCCCACGCTACTGCAGTCGTACCAGCTGCATGGTGTCGCCGGTAGCAGCCGCCCGCGGCCCCGAAACCAGCCCGCCGGGAGCAGCAATACAGGCACCAGCATCGGGAGCGGCGGTACGCTGGCCGCACCACCCCCCAGGGGCGCCGGTACGCAGGCCGACCAGCACCCCGGGGGCTGCGGTACACTGGCAGCGCCCGAACCCCCGAGGGGCAGCGAAGCGCGGACCGGCGGCCAGCGGTGCCTGAGATGGTGTCTCCGACCCTCGCGATCCTGGGGGGCGCGACCTGAGCGTTGTGGAGCGCATCCAGCATGATGCGGACGTGTGTCAGCAGTCGCCAGAACCACGCTGCATCCGCCGCCAGTGGCTGACGCGCGAGTGGCCGTGAATACTCGTCATGATATCTCGCAACGTCGGTGCCGTCCGCCCGAGAGTGCCGTCCAGCAGCACTTCGCGGGCCCAGCCGTGGCCGGCCGACGCAATAAACCGCAGTATCGGAAGGGTCTTGTTGTGGCATGGGGTACGCAAGCAACCGGCCCCCGGTGGCCATCAGACACTGATGGGTCCGAGCTGCCGGGCCGTGGGCCTGACGTGTACCGGACCGGCTGACGACCTGCCAGCCCGTGCGCGCCAAATGCTGCGGGCCCGTGCGGAAAGAGTTATGTGTGATTCATGGCTGTAAGGACGGCCCGAGAAGGTGCTTGTCACTGTGGTTGGCGTGAGTAGGCATTTATCGGATTGGGAGCGTCGCTTCCTGCCTCCACCAGTCGACTGCCGCGGAGTATGTCCCAGTCATCTGCACACTGAGGGAATTCCCTGGCCTTAGGTAGAGTAGGGTTGTGCATCAAGCCGCTGATTGAAGAGCGGGTTGGGGCGAAGCACGCCCAAGCACGCCCTTGGATATCCGGGGATACAGTAAGCCCCGCTGACAAGCACGCCTCCGTGCACGCCCCGGACTTTCTGTTCAGTTGGCTGACATAAGTTGAACGAAGCCATGAGTCAAATAAGGCACCATCCTCATTCAGGGTTGTAAAGTTCCGCACTATCTTCGCCAAAGTTCCAAAGTTCGGGTTGAGCGTCTGAACCGAGCACGAACTGCACCCGGAGAACCCCATGCCATGCACGCACCTCATTTCGGCTTTCGGCTGCAGGAAGACGGGAAGGAGGGGGCTACTATTTTGATCCGACTTCTCAATTTGATATATGAAACAGGGCGGCGTGACGCTTCACAGCCACGAACCGGCTCTCTGAGACCGTTCCGTGACATGGGTTCGGGTTTGTGACGGTGTTTGTGACAAGCGTTGTCGAACGCTGATTGGCTGAATTCTGCCACGCGTTAAACATGTTCTTGCCGATCCGAGGCATGCCTCGCTTGCGCCACTCGGCCGGAGCCATGTGACGAGGCAGGCCGAATCGCCTGCCTGGAGAATTAGAACCGATCACGGACGGAGACACGCAAGAGTTTTTCGATGCATTGGCGAGGGTGTGGTGTCGAGTACTCTAGCCTCACCACACGAAGGCCGAGGCCGCAGCAGGTGCGCTGCAGCTGGGCGGGTCACAGCTCCTCCCACCGCACGTGGCAGTCTGCTCAGTCGGCTTTTTTGTATTCGTACGCGGCCACACCGCTTCCCAGCACAGCCTGTACGGTCTTTACCTTTTTGCGCTATGAGGGGACCGGTGCCGGGGGCCATCCCGCGTCAGACGCCAACCGGAGATGCAGCTGTGTGAGCTTATGCCGAGGATGCCGCGGTGTGGGCACGCCCCTCTAAAGGTATATCTCATGCACTAGAACCTGTCCCAAAATCGATGTGGGAGCGTCGGAAATGGACCTCCAGGAGCCAAAGTCTCTCAGATGACAGATATGGG
>ENA-ORXR01002511-ORXR01002511.1-marine-metagenome-genome-assembly--contig:-NODE-2511-length-17338-cov-3.932739_pt1 | contig 17338 bp, 14 predicted proteins | sample MGYA00237866_ERZ511479 | MGnify/ENA metagenome assembly ERZ511479 | reverse complement strand
ATGATGAAAATCAAGACGATGAAATTATTTTGACAAGAATTCCAGATAATGGTTTTATCTATTTCTATAGCCCAAATTATTGCAAACAAGGAGGTATCTTTCAAGGTAGATTTGAAAATCCCAATACCGATCCCGATAGATTCAATACACCTCTAATCGGAACAAACTTACTATATCCCAATCCATTTAGAGAGCAGGTTTCTATTTTATCTTCAAAAAACAAAACTTTATCTTCCATAACTTTTGTAAACAGTATTGGAAAAACTGCATGGAAAAAAGAAAATATAAACGCGTCTGTAAATGAAATTCACCCTAAAATTCCTACAGGAGTATATTGGGTCATTTTAAAATATGACGATGGGACGTTTAAAACAGAAAAAATTATAAGAATGGACTGACAAGGATAGATATTGTAGGGTTTTACCAAGGGTATGATTTTGCGTTAATTCAATATTATATAGTTTTCTTGAAAATAGCTAATACATTCTTTTTGATTGTATTAGCTGTTTTTGGTTTAAGCGTTCACTATATTTGCCTATCATGAATGCTTTTGACTTCTATCTAAAGTTTGGCTTTGACCATATCCTCGATATGGATGCCAAAGACCACATTGCCTTTCTTATCGCACTCTGCGCTATCTATCAATTGCGCGAATGGAAAAAAGTTTTAATTTTGGTTACCGCCTTTACTATTGGGCATTCAGTTACGCTTGGCTTGGCCGCACTCGATCTGATTAAAGTTAATAAGTCTTTGATCGAATTGTTGATTCCAGTCACCATATTGATTACAGCTATTTATAATGTTTTGCAAAAACCTCAAGCGGAACAACAGGCCGTTTTTGGTCGACAGCTCAGCATCAACTATATCTTTGCACTGACCTTTGGCTTTATCCATGGAATGGGTTTTTCCAATACGCTCAAGTCTATGCTCATGCCTGGGGAAGAAGCCCAATTGGTTCAACAACTATTTGCTTTTAATATTGGAGTAGAATTGGGTCAGCTTATTATTGTAGCAGCTATATTATTACTGGCTTTTATTGCGTTAAATATTATGAAAATTCGACAGCGCGAATGGAATTTATTTATTTCGGGCGCAGCTGCCGGAATTTCTGTAATTTTGATACTTGAACAGATTTAAATCGAAATCAAAATGGGAATCGAAATCGAAATATAAGACGTTCAATTCTGTATATACCTCGGGCTTAGCAATCGCCAGAACTTCGTTTGGGCGCTTACCAATCCCTTAGTTGTGGTGATCTTTAAATAAACGATAATGATTATTAGTATTTTGACATTTTTATGGAGTTTAGCTTTTCCTGCTTTATTGGCGGACAACATGGCTCATGAGTTCCATGTGAGTAAATGTCAGATCGAGTATAGCGAGCCCGACTCTGCTCTTCAAATTACCTTACACATTTTCATTGATGATTTGGAGGAGGCTTTGCGCCAAAAGGGAGCGGACAAATTATATATTGCAACTGAGCGAGAACACAAAAAAGCAGAAGTTCACCTTTATGAATATTTACAAGAAGCATTCAAGTTTACCGTTAATAAGCAAGCTGCTGATTTTATTTTTGTCGGTAAGGAACCTTCTGAGGATCTCCAGGCGATCTGGTGTTATCTGGAAATCCCCAATCTCAATAAAGTAAAAGATGTTTCTATAACCAATACGATACTCTTGGAAGTTTTTAAAGATCAAAAAAATATTGTCAGCATCATAGGTCCTTCTAAAAAGCAGGGCTACTTTCTTTTCGAACAAGGGAATAGCACAGAAACTATTCATTTCTAATTTGCCATATCAATAGACTTTACTCTAATATGCTGCATCAATTCTTTAAAAAAATCTTCATCCTTCCTATTCGATTTTATCAGGCAGCCATCTCCCCCCTACTCGGACCAACCTGCCGTTTCAAACCGACCTGCTCCTACTACATGGTACGAGCCATTGAAGAATGGGGCGTATTTAAAGGCATTTGGCTTGGCATCAAACGCATCAGCAAATGCCATCCCTGGGGGCCACATGGACATGACCCAGTTCCCAAAAACCCTAAGAAAAAAGAAAACATTCATAAAACATAGCTAAGTAAAATCACATGTTAAGACGACCAAGAAGAAACAGAAGTTCTGCAGCCATTCGTGGCATGATCAGAGAAACACAACTCAGCGTTAATCATCTCGTATATCCGCTTTTTATTGTAGATGGAAAAAACATAGCTGATGAAATTCATTCATTGCCTGGCAATTATCGTTGGTCATTGGACCGCTTACTACCGGAAGTAGAATCTTGTGTTGAATTAGGGTTACGTAATTTCATTCTCTTTCCTGGCGTAGCTGAAGAACTTAAAAACAAAACAGGTACCTACAGTTATGATCCTGCCAATTTCTATTTAAAAGCTGCTACGGAAATAAAAAAACGATTTCCTCAAATCTGTTTGATAAGTGATGTCGCCATGGACCCTTATAGTTCTGATGGCCATGATGGCCTGGTTGCAGATGGTAAGATATTAAATGATGAAACCCTGCCTATACTCGCCAAGATGTCTGTCGCTCAGGCAGCAGCAGGGTTTGATATACTGGGACCTTCCGACATGATGGATGGCCGCATTGGCTACATTCGAGAGGCACTTGATGAGGCTGGTTATATTGAAACTGGTATCATGGCTTATACTGCCAAATATGCCAGCGCCTTTTATGGCCCATTCCGTGATGCCTTAGATTCCGCTCCGAAAGAAGCAGCTGATATCCCCAAAGACAAAAAGACCTACCAAATGGATCCGGCAAACAAACAAGAAGCTTTGATTGAGGCAGAACTAGACTTATCAGAAGGAGCTGATTTTATGATGGTAAAACCTGCACTTCACTACCTGGATGTAATCCATCTTTTGAAAGAAAATTTTGAATTACCGATTGCTGCTTATCATGTGAGTGGCGAGTGTGCTATGTTGGCGGCGGCTTGCCGCAACGGGTGGTTGGAATTTGAGAAAGCGATGCCGGAAGCTTTATTGAGTATACATCGAGCTGGGGCTGATTCGATTATTACTTATTTTGCTAAGGATTATGCGCGGCTGTTTAGGTAGTCGTTAAATGCTTTTTTTCAACCTCAAATTCAATTTCAACCTCAACCTCAATCCCGCTCATGTGTCGTCCTTTTATGTAAAGCTATTGCAAGGAATTAATAAAGGGGGAACCTCAAAAAACATACTATGAATAAATTCGAAAAGATTTATGACTTTGAAGATCGGTTAGTACGATTTGCTGGAGAATCCGCAATTTTTGCAGAAAAACTTTCCAATACTTATACTGCCAATTATTATAAAAATCAATTAATTCGATCCGCAGGAAGTCCGGTTCTAAATTATGGCGAAGCACAAGCCACAGTCAGCGATAAGGATTTCATTCACAAAATGAGTATTGTTGTAAAGGAGTTGAAAGAATCCAGGAGTTGCTTAAAGGTTTTAGCTTACTTGAAATTAGGTGATGAAAAAATGCGAAACATAATGCTCGTTGAATGTGAAGAGCTTATTGCAATTGGTTCTTCCATGATCAATAAAAGAAAAAAGCAACTCAATTAATTCTACTTTTGAGGTTGAAGTTGAAGTTGAAGTTGAGATTACTTTAATAAAAATGGGGGTAAAACCATACAAGGTTCCACCCCCACCAAGCCTCTATTACAAGGCGTATGCAAGCAAGCAACGCCTTCAGCTATCTGGTTCTAAAAAGAAACTACTGAAGGGTGACCTCTTTTTCTTCAACCATCTTACGAATGTTGATCAAAGCATATCGCATTCTACCTAAGGCAGTATTGATACTAACACGAGTTAGTTGTGCGATTTCTTTGAAACTCATATCCGCATAGTGCCGAAGGATAACAACCTCACGTTGCTCAGGAGGTAGCATATCTACCAAACGACGAATCTTGTCGTGTGTCTGGCTGCGAATCATCGTTTGTTCTGCATTATCCTCAACAACTGGCAAGACATCAAAAATGTCGAACGTTTCTGTTGGGGATACTTTAGGGCGACGTTTGTTTCTACGGAAGTAATCCACACACATATTGTATGAAATTCGCATGGCCCATTGAACAAATTTGCCTTCGTGATTGTATTTACCCTGACGCAGGGTATCAATAATCTTAATAAAAACTTCCTGGAAAATGTCCTCAGCGAGTGCTGTATCTTTTACAAACAAATAAATAGATGTATAAATCTTTTGTCTGTGTCGTTTAAGGAGTTCTTCAAAAGCCTTCTCGTTTCCTTCGAGGTATTGTATGATCAATTGCTGATCATTAAGCATTGTAACTTGCATAACTATTCTATTTTTTACTTAGTCTGAAAAAAATAATTAGTGTAGAAGTTTAATACTTATAAATTAATGCTTTTGATGAAAAAATGATTTGATGACTTCAATGTCTTACTATTTACGTTCAAAGTCAAGACCAAATTACGCAAAGTATACCCAGCTAGTATAGTTTTAACTCATATTAACATAAAATTAACTGCCCTGTTAAGGAATAGCTCAATCTCTTAATAAACGCTTAAATCCCTGTGTGCCAGAGGCTTTTTTCATAATGATTTCTCTTAAAAAAGACCTATTTTTGTCGTTTGGTTAGGGCCAAATTTTATTTGAAACAAACTAGATAATAATTCAAAATTAATTTTTTTCAACAACTTTTATACTCTGAGAAAACATTCAAACCTAAAACATTTCTAATATGTCAGCGAAGAAAGGTACTGCGATACTCGAAAAAGAGACGAAATTGACGGACAAAAATACTATTCGGATCAAAGGAGCACGAGGAAACAACCTCAAAAACGTCTCCCTATCTATACCCAAAAACAAATTAGTAGTCGTCACTGGTGTGTCAGGTTCAGGCAAATCCTCTATTACAATGGATACGCTATACGCTGAGGGGCAGCGACGATATGTAGAAAGTCTTTCATCTTATGCGCGTCAATTCCTGATGCGTATGAAAAAACCAGATGTAGACTATATAAAAGGTATCTGTCCAGCTATTGCAATCGAACAAAAGGTCAGCACTAGTAACGCCCGATCAACGGTAGGCTCATTAACCGAAATTTATGACTACCTCCGATTACTCTTCGCCCGCATAGGAAGGACCTACTCCCCTATTTCTGGCAAACAGGTCAAAAAACATGAAGTAAGTGATGTCGTTGAATTTGTTCTAAAAAATAAAGAAGGCAGCAAAATCCAACTCTTCATTCCTCTTCAAACCAAATACGACCGTAAGCTGGAACATGAACTCAAGCACCTACTTCAAAAGGGGTATACCCGGGTCTGGTATAAAAAGGAATTGATGCGAATAGAAGATCTTCTGGAAAGTAAATCTAAAGATCTCGCGAAAACAGTAATTGAACTGCAAAAGAAAGATATCCGAATCCTTATCGATCGCTTAGTCGTGAAGAAAAAGGATGATGATAATACTAAACGTATCGCCGACTCCGTCCAAACCGCTTTTTACGAAAGTGAAGGCTCTTGCATTGTCGATGTCATTGATGGAAAAACTCAAACGTACAACAATCGTTTCGAGCTGGATGGGATGGAATTCCTTGATCCAAGTCCCCAGCTTTTCAATTACAACAATCCATATGGTGCCTGCCGACAGTGTGAAGGCTATGGTCGTACCATGGGGATTGATGAAAGCAAAGTTATTCCAAACCCTTCCAAGTCTGTTTTTGAACAAGCCATTGCCTGCTGGCGAGGCGAGAAGTCAGGTAGGTGGTTGCAACACTTTTTGAAGCAGGCACACAAATTTGATTTTCCGGTACACCGAGCCTGGCAAGACCTTAGTCGAGCACAACAAAAACTAATCTGGTCGGGCAACGAATACTTCGATGGGATCCAAGCCTACTTTGATGAACTGGAATCGAAGACTTATAAAATTCAAAACCGGGTCATGCTGGCTCGATACCGAGGACGCACCATTTGTAATGTCTGCGATGGTGGCCGATTAAGAACTGAAGCTACTTATGTAAAAATTGAAAAAAAATCAATTCCCGAATTAGTACTCATTCCAATCGATGAGCTACTGGTCTTTTTTGACAAACTAAAATTAAGCGACTACGACCAGACCATTGCCAAACGAATCATTTTAGAAATCAAAAACCGTTTGCAGTTTATGTGTAAAGTCGGTCTGGGCTATTTGAATATCAATCGGGTATCTTCAACGCTAAGCGGTGGAGAAACACAGCGCATCAACTTAACTCGTACACTGGGTAGTAACCTCACCAGCTCTATGTATCTACTGGATGAACCTAGCATCGGCTTGCATCCCCGCGATACCAATCGACTGGTGGAAGTACTCAAATCACTTCGCAACCTAGGCAACACCGTCATAGTGGTAGAACATGAAGAAGATGTGATCCGAGCCGCCGACTATCTAATCGACATGGGTCCCAAAGCAGGTATACATGGCGGCGAGGTTGTTTTTGCCGGACCTTATGACCAAATATATGAAGATGCTGCTGAGAGTCTCACCGCACTTTACATGAATGGAAGTATGTCGATCCCTTTGCCCCCAAGACGTCGCAAGTTTACCCGATCCATTCACCTCAAGGGTGCCTCCCAACACAACTTAAAAAATATTGATGTTGAATTTCCGCTCAGCACACTCACGGTTGTTAGTGGGGTTTCTGGTTCGGGGAAGACAACGCTGGTCAAACAAATTCTTTATCCTGCTTTGTTGAAAGAACTGGGGCAATCGTACAAAAAAGCACCCGGAATCTACGACGAGCTAAGTGGCGATTTGAAAACGATCACTCAGGTGGAAATGATCAATCAAAGTCCGATAGGAAAGTCCTCTCGTTCTAATCCGGTCACTTATGTCAAGGCCTACGATGCTATTCGAAAATTAATGTCAAATCAGCAAGCCTCCAAAATACGTGGTTACAAACCAGGTTATTTTTCTTTTAATGTGGAAGGCGGTCGTTGTGAAACTTGCAAGGGAGAAGGCGAACAAGTGGTTGAAATGCAATTCCTAGCGGATGTACGATTGGAGTGTGAAGATTGTAAGGGCCAACGTTTCCGACAAGAAGTCTTAGAGGTCCGTTATAAAGACAAAAACATTTTTGATATTCTAAATCTTAGTATTGAAGAAGCTTTAGAATTCTTTGAAGATGAGCGTGATATTATTCAAAAAATACAACCCCTCTTCAACGTAGGTTTGGGGTACATCAAACTGGGCCAATCCTCCTCTACCCTTTCAGGTGGAGAAGCACAGCGTGTCAAGCTAGCTTCATTCCTGGGTAAGGAAAGTGGTAGAGAACACATTGTTTTTATTTTTGATGAACCGACCACCGGTCTCCATTTTCATGATATCCAAAAATTATTGGATGCCTTAAATGCTCTGGTTGAAAAAGGACACACCGTATTGGTGGTAGAGCATAACATGGAAGTTATAAAATCGGCGGACTGGATGATCGACCTTGGCCCCGAGGGTGGAAAAGATGGCGGGCAACTTTTATATCAGGGACCACCTGAAGGAGTTGTCAAAGTCAAAAAGTCGTATACTGGTAAGTATCTTAAGGAAAAACTTAAATAGCTTTGTTGAAGGTTTTTTACGGTGGACGGCCCCATGCGGGCACGCACGTTGTTGACGGTCGCCCATACAGGCTTGACGACCGCTTCGCTGACGGTTTCCCACTATCGCGAGCTCCACGATAGTGGGAAACCGTCCACCGTCAGCGAAGCGGCCTTCAACGTAGTGGCCGTCAACCGATAACTAGAGCCTCATAAAATTAGAAATCCCGAATCTCTGCATAGGCAAAAATTCGGGATGACTCATATTAATGTTAACGGTTGGTATTAGTTACCTAAAATATTACCCATACCGCCTTTTAGCATGCCGCCCACTTTATCCATCATACCGCTTTTACCCATACCAAGAGCACTCATAATTCCATTTTCACTGACATTACCATCAGCATCTGCTGCGCTACCCGAAATCTTGCTCATGATCATTGGTAATGCCGTAGAAGATACCATAGTTGCCATAGAAGAATCAATACCAAGCTTGCTAGTCATTTTACCAATGAAGTTATTAGCCATCCCCTGGTAGACCATATTCTGCATCATACCGCCGCCGCCGTTGGAAAACATGCCCATAACTTCTGACATTTTACCGCCAGCAACTGCACTTGTCATTCCTTCCATAATACTTTCTTTAGCCATTGGAACAGTTTGTTCTGCCTGGTTCACGTCCATGCCTGTTTTTTCAGCGATAGCACTTGTCATTTGTCCTTTTAATCCGTCTAAAATGTTGTCTAACATTGTTATTTTATTTTAATAGGTGAAAAATAGGTTAGTTAAGTATTAAGCTTATTATTTCATTAGGTTTAGAAATGAATAACAGACTTACTCACTTAAGTTTACTACTTGCAGCCAAAACTGTTCCATTATGAATGTAAAAATTTTGTTAATAATTTTATATATATTACCTACGTAGCTTTCATCGTTTTGACTGGAGGGCTGATTCACTGTACGAAAATAATTACCGATGAGGGACAGATGATTGATCGGACTATATCCCGTTTGGATTCCGTAGGCAAATCGTTCATCATAAAAAGTTTCTCTTTCACCTTGATGAGTATCATAAACGCTAGCGGTTAATTCCAGCGAACCTTTTTCTGAGGGGCCAACTATTATATGATCATTGGAAGGGTAAAGAACCGTAGCACAGGAACTAGATAGTAGCAAAAGCAGCGCAAACAAAAAAAGATTATTTATTAGCTGACTTGGCATATCTGAAAATGGTTATTTTTTGGACTTATCTTTTTTTATAAAATTCATTGATATCAACGATCAACCCAATACCACCAATTTTTTCATAAAAATATAGATTGCGCATATATTCGGGAAGACTATTAAAATTCATCTCGACATAAACCTGCGCATGCCGAGGGCCCATTTGCATTCTTAGGGAAGAGGATCGATAAAAGAATGGATTTTTTTCCTTTAGCTTGAGTGCAGCGTTATAGTTTTCATCAGAACCATCTCCAGTCAAGTTAATCTCTTTGTAGTCCAAAGAAATTAGTTTGAAAGCATAAGAAAGTTTTATAATTTTCCATTGAAAATGAAGACCTATATGGCCAAACAGCCGATTGAACTTCACATACTCATGAGCGGATCTTGCATATCTTACATTCATATCCCCCCTGCCTCCTCCAATATATAGATCAGCGGTGAATTTCATTGGCATCAGCACACCCAGCTTTTGATCCATATCATCTCCCAAGGTGATAATTTCAGGATTGATATAACCACCTATAGCAAATTCGGTAAACCCGCCATTAACCGTTTTGGAAGTGTTGGAAACAAAAGGATCAAAATTATCTTCAAGCAATTCCGAATAACTAAAATACTTGGCAGAAAGACCTAGATGTTTTATTGGGCTGTAAGCAATTTGTCCATTGAAGGAAACCGATTCGTCTACTTCTTTGGTTTTGTTGATACTTCCTGTCGCTTTTATATCTCCTCTTTCCGACAAGGTCAGTACCATATCCTGATGTGCCTGGAAAGCAGTATTGCAGCTACTTATACTCAATAGCAATGCAGCGCTCATAGCTACAAAAAATAACCGTTGATACAAAAAAATCATTCTGGAGGGCTTTAAAAAAAAGAGTTTATTAGAAATGCGAAAGGTCAGGAATCAGGGCTGATGAGCCTAAGTCCTGACCTTTCGTTTATGTTGTTCTGGTGTGGTGACCAGATAGATTAGATCATGCTAAAAATTACTGCTTAAACGGGTCGCTATATTTCGTTGCAGTAATATATGCTTCATCTGTTCCTGTCTGCATGAAAGCTAATAGGGCAGCTTTTTCTTCATCCGTAAAATTAAATTTCTTTGGCGCACCTAAGTTTTTCAAATCATTGTCAAGATTATCATGATCCTGAATTCCATCGCTATAATGCTCAATCACCTCTTCAAGAGTTTGGAATCGGCCATCATGCATGTAAGGTGCAGTCAAAGCAATGTTTCTAAGTGTCGGTACTTTAAACATACCCTTATCTTGATTGGAGTTTGTATAGCTACCAATTCCCTGATCTTCATAAACCATGTCTAAACCATTGTTAGCTCTAGTCTTAGAAGGAGCAGACATAATTGGGCTATGGCATGAAGCACAATTCTGCTGATAGATTGCTTTCCCAAGGTTTTCCTGAGCCGAGAAGTTAGAGAAGTCCTGATTAGCAAGAGTTGTCAAGTTACCGCTAGGTGTACCTTGTCTCTTGAGGGTAAGACCCTGGTCAAATTTAGAATCGACACTTCCCATACTATTAACAAACTCTGAAATAGCTCCCAATACATTTTCTTCTGTAACCTCTGCATTTCGACCATAAGCCGCACTAAAAAGTGGACGGTAGTAAGGTGACTCATTCACACGTTCTACGACTTCGTGCATTTCCATACCCATTTCATCTGGGTTACCAAAAGTAGCAGCAGCCTGCTCTTCAACTGAAGAAGCTCGGTTATCCCAGAAAAATGGAATTTGACCAAAGCTTTCAGCGCCATAATATTCACTGAAACTAAACACAGAACCCAAGGCTATTGAGTTCCTAGCCGTTTTTCTTTCATTGATTCCATCACTTAATGCCAGATCATCAGAGAAAGCAATCTCTTGCTTATGACAAGATGCGCAAGAAATAGCCCGATCTTCTGATAAGTTGACATCATAGAAAAGGACACGACCTAATGTTGCTAAATCTTTATCGAAGTTAGTAAAAGGCGTGTTATAGTAATCTGGAAAATCTAACGTGTAGCTCATAGGCCTTGCAGGAATATCCAAATATTCTTCCATCAAGGCATAATCTTCAGGTGAGTAATAGTTAACGGTAACTTCAGGACTGTTATCATCCTTCTGACAAGCCGTCAAAAACATGCAAAGCATCCCAAGTAAAAGTGGAAAAGAAAGTTTATTCATTTTCATAGCAAAAGTTTTTAATGAACGTTAATAATACAACCTATTCTTAATATGTTCAAGCATTGCCATTAATTTAACACGTTCTTTGACAAATTGTGTACGTGCGCATATATGGAAAATTAAAATTTAGCTTTAAAGAAGTGGTTAAGGGAAAAGTAGAAAATATTCTTTATTTACACTTTCCCCACAGCGACTGTGAGATAAATTTTCATTTTCCTCAAAAACACAATTTTTGTCAAAGAACCATATTAACATAACAAATGCAGTTTAGAGGGTCGGTAGCAGAAGTTTGGCTTTAAATACTGCTTTTTCAGGTGTATATACCCTTAAACACTATTCTGTAACAAAGCCCTATCATTTATAATACGAGAAATAAATCCAATGCGTTGGGTCAAGGTTAGAATTATTTTAAAAAAACTAAAAAAAGCACCTATTCAGTCGTTTTCTGAATAGACCGAAGACCGGAGACAGAAGACCGAAAGCCTTCCCCGATATACCTCGGGGGTCGCTCCACCGTAGTTACGCAATCGCTTAACGTTAGCGGGAACCTTCGATCTGCCGTCTCCGTTCTCCGGTCTCAAAGCAGGTACTGCTGAACAGTTACCTAAAAAATTTAAAATCTCCTTACAAAATTAGTCCTTACTCCCTCATCATTTGAAAGGTATTTCGATAATAACACATGCGTTTTTATCGAATTTCAATTTAAACAAATGCCCACTTAAGTAGCAAAAATCTGGTCAAAATCTTTGAACGATTTGAATTCTAAAGCATTTCCAGCAGGGTCCTGGAAAAACATGGTCGCCTGTTCTCCCGCCTCACCTTGAAATCGAATGTAGGGTTCAATGATAAACGATACATCATTCGCTTTTAACTTCTCGGCGAGTTGATGCCATTGATCCCATTTTAGGATGGCTCCAAAATGCTTAATCGGCACCGCTTTCCCATCTACGGGATTCGCTGCTGGCTCTTCAATAGTCTCTTCAGTAAGATGTGCACTCAATTGATGTCCCCAAAAATCAAAGTCAATCCATCGTTCAGAGGTACGTCCGACTTTACAGCCCAAAAGTCCTTCATAAAAAGTTCGGGTAGCTGCTAGGTTTTTTACGGGAAAGGCAAGGTGGAATGGGTTCATAGTTGTTGATGATTTTGTATAAATAGAATTGATGTAATTTTCAGTTTGCAGTCCGAAGTAGAAAGTCCGAAAAGCTTGCTCCGGCGAATGACGGAGAGTTAGACGTGTGCAATCTGCGTCTCGCTATTCGCACCTCAGACCTTTTCAATCTTAACAGCCGCCATATACCTGAATACTTACAAAGTTATTACTAAAAAAATTCTTTGCCTAAAGTTACAAAGACTCCATTGAAAACTGAATAGAGCTTGCAAGGGAAACACTGCGCAGAGTCCTTATAAAGAGACTCTGCTTCCACAATAGTCTAACCCCTCCCTATTCTATGCGCTAGCAGAGTCTCTCATTGCGCGCTCATATAGGAGAACTCTGCGTAGGAAAACTATCAATTAATTACAAACAGCAAACCCGAATTATTGAGCATCAACAATTCGGGTTTGTTACATTGAGGAAAGAAATATTAAGAAACTTTTTCTAATACTTCTTCATCGTTGTAGCGGCCATACACTGCAGAGACAATCGGTCCATTAAGGAATTCGATCGGGTCTAATTCGCTTTGCAGAACCACACCTTTCCATCTGCCAGTCAGGAGGATACGCGCTACTTCTGCCAGAGGTGCTGCGGTGGTCGATTGAATAGCTCGTAAGGTTTGTTTTCCAATTTTCATCGGTTCTACCTTATATGATTTTTCAATAGCTCTTAGCACACCATTTTTATCTTTTCCTTTTACGCAAGCATATACAATAACGACATCATCTTCAACTGAAGGAATTTCATTTAGCATTTTATCTTGTAGCACATCTATTCTATTATCCCATTCTGGAATGGCTGACAATATATTAGCTACCCAATCATAGTGCCCTGGATAACGAAGCGTTTTGTAATCAAGATCTTTTACTCTTCCAGCCAGAGCTTCCGGCATATCGGCAGCCCCACCAGAGGTCAGATTATCTTCATAAGTAATCCCATCAATAATAATGGTTTCCTTTTCAGAAAGCGCTTTTAGCTTGGTGATTTTATAATCACGAACTGCAATGGCATCTTTAACATATTCAGTCGCAACACCAATCGGACTCCAGGTAAATCCATAAAAGTGTGGCCCCACGGCGTGGCAGGTAAGTGCCCCTACTTTCATTGTGATTTTATCTACCTTATCGACACCATTTTTTTTGCAAAATTGCTGAAACAATTGATTACCCAAAACATTGATAAAACCTGGTGCTAATCCAGTCTGCAAAACGAAGCCTGTATCTGCCCCTTTTGCAATTTCCATCACATCATTGGTTTCCTGAACATACTCCGTCAGATTAGCATAATGCAAACCATGGTCTCTGGCTAGTTGAGCAATTCGAGGTGCCTGACTACCAGGCAAACAATCCAGCACAATTGCGCTTTTCTTAAATATTTCGACCATCTCATCACTTGCCCCTTCTTTGGGCATGGCAAAAGGAGTAGCCACGCCTTCACGCTCTAGTCCTTTGTGGATCCAGTCTGCCGCAGATTCTGCAGTTTCTATATATAAATCACCGATGTATAGTTCAATATTTAGGTCTTTATTGTCAGCCAATATAAGCCCTACTGCGCGTCCAATTCCGCCAGCCCCTACGACTATAACTTTTTGAGTATCAAACATATATGCATTTTTTATTTGGCGTCCGCAAATCTTGCTTGCCACATTATCAAATATTTTATCAAAAACTACTTAATACACTGTAATATAAATTCATTGACATTTTGAATGCTTCTTTTTCGCGATTACTTCACCAATGTTTTCTTAAATAGCTAAGGCTATTCTCAAAAAAATTGGTTCATACTCACAAAAAATAACCTATTCAAAATATCAAGCAACTTAGATTACAGTGTACTTAATTTATAGTAGCCCTAACAAGAGTGCAATATGCAAAGTTTATTCCTAATTAACGATAGGATGATTATAAGTAATTAAAGGGCTTGTCTGTAGTTGGCAGGAAAGGAAATTTAGCCTTTGGAGTTTTGTAATTTGAGTAATTTTTCAGTCTGGTTGGTTCTTCTATAAATATCTTCGAGCGCACCAATCACTTTGGTGTCATCTGATTTGATAATCATAGCTGTTTCGAGGGTTTTTTCTGCACATTGGATCATTCGTGCATATTCCTTTTCTTGTACGACAGTGCTATCCTTGTGCTCTTCACTCAGCAATAATGCCTTGTTGTAGTAAAGTGCTGAAAGGTTGTATGCATAATCAAAAGAAGCTGGTGCAAAACTAAGTGCTGTTTTATAGCAGGCTTCTGAATTTATAAAATATTCTTCTACTTCGGTTTGTCCTTTCAACATGGCATCGTCGTGCAGGCGATTCCAGGCGATACCTTTGATAAAATGGAGCTTTCCTATATGGTTTGATAAAAGATTTAGCTTTTGATCTACAAGTTGAATGACTTGTAAATATCGATCATTGGTATTATACCAATGGAGCATGTGGAAGATTAGTTCGCTGGATTGTGGAAACGTTGAAAGTCCTTTATTTAAAATAGCTTCCGCCTCATTCATTTTTTCAAGGCCATATAACATCTTAAAATTATGAATGTACATAGTCGGCTCGTCAACTCCACATAGATGCAGTTCTTCGTAGAGAGATTTTGATTCGTAAGTTCTGCCCGTCAACTCACCGGTATAAATCGTCAGATAGATTAATAGCGTATCCATCTGATAATAGGTATTTTCTTGAAGGTACTTTTGCGCAAAGCGATCACAATTACGAGCCCATCGAAGATTGAGATAAGCTCGTTCCATATTATCATTTTGCAGATAGTTCAGACCAATCCCTTTGAGAAAGTGGTGTAGACCTCCCAATTGTCTGAATGACATATCTCTATATTGCCGATCATCCATTTTGCAGGCATTCTCAAAAGCGGCGATACCTTCAAGTAAAGTATAAGACCTTTGCTGATAAGCGGCCTCATCTTCTTTAATGCTATTGGCTTTTTCAAAATACATCTGGCTTTTCAATTTACCTTTATAATACCAGAGTGCTGATTTATTAATCGTTTCATCTAAATCAGTTTCCGACAAATATTCGGTAATCAGATGTTCGGCCTTATTGTATTGTTTTTTATTCAGATGTGCTTTTACCTTCTCCATTGCATCACTTTGTGAAAAAGCAACCAAGGGTAAGGTTAATACGGTAAAAGTTAAAAGGTATCTCATCAGTAAAAGCGAGCTAATAAAATAGAATAATAGCCAAAGTTGACCTTGCAAAGCTAACAAAATAGATGTAAAAACCGAAGGTAAGGATTGAGTTAAAGGTGATATGCTCAATGGGATTATAAATCAACTTTAACGAATCGGTTTTTGGCTGTATTAGTTGGTAAAAAGTTAGGGTCAACTAGCTACCTCTAATACTTATGGCGCAAATATAATATATTTTACGTATTGACAAACAAATGTTTACATTTTCTATTAAAAATATTTTTTATATAAGTTAAGCAGCCGTTCTGCCGCCTGAAAAGGAGAGGTTTTGCCGTCTAAAATACTTTTTTCTTCCTCTATTAAAGCGGATTTCAAGTCAGGATTATCAAAAAAAGAAGCTTTTAAGCCCGATTCTATTGTTTGCCTTAGCCAATATTTGTCTTGAAGTAGCCGACGCGAACTAATTGCCTCTTTTTCAGTGCTATAGGCTTCCAAATAATTGCTTACTTCATCTAAGCCTTTCCCATTTAATGCAGAGCAAGTTAATATTTGAACACCCTGTCGATGATTTCTACCTGGAAAAAGTTTAAGCGCACTGAGATAGGATCTCCTTGTATGTTCCGCTAACTGTTCGCGATCTCCATCTGACTTATTGACAATTAAAAGGTCCGCCATTTCTACCACCCCTTTCTTAATACCTTGTAGCTCATCACCCGCTCCCGGCAAAAGCAACAATACAAACAGATCAGTCATATAATGTACTGCTATCTCTGATTGACCAACACCGACCGTTTCTACAAAGAGAAAATCAAAGCCCGCTGCTTCACATAAAAGAATCGTTTCTTTTGTATTACGCGCTACCCCACCTAAGGTGCTGCCGGAAGGAGATGGACGAATAAACGCATTCTCACTAGCCGCTAATTTATTCATTCTCGTTTTGTCTCCCAGAATACTTCCCTTGGTCAACTGGCTACTTGGATCAATCGTCAAAACCGCTAGATGGTGCCCTTTTGTAATTAACTCCATTCCTAGCGCTTCAATAAAAGTACTTTTACCAACTCCAGGGCTGCCGGTAATGCCCACTCTGCAAGTGGTCTTGGTGTTTGTCTGACATTTTGAAAGAATCTCCTGAGCCATAGCACGATGTGCAGGTTTATTACTTTCAACCAAGGTAATAGCCTGTCCGAGAATAAACCGATTCCCAGCTTTTATTCCATCCAAATATTCGCTCACAGATAATAATTGCTTCTTTTTCAAGGGTCGTTATTTAAGTTCTTTGGCAAAACCGTGCAAAAAGGGTCAAATTAATACAATTTAAGAGTAGTTAAAGTTTTTAAGAGTGATTTACGACAATTGTTAACATATGCATATCTTACTGTCTAACAATCATTTACAATAAAAATTCTTTAACAACCCCCTACCTTCAAAGTCCCCACAAGTTAAACAATCTTAATATAAGTAAATTGGCTTTAAGAAGGCCTTTTTGCTGTGGATTTATGTCATTTTAATCCATAGATTGTAGACAGAGTCAGCCCACTCATACACACGATTATTCGTAAGGTGCCCGGTAGTTCTCGATTAATTATTTGTATCACAAGTAATTGCTGACACTCTTACAACTACCGGCGCCTTTTCGAATAGTCATGCAACTTACCTCCCGTTACAACTCTTAGTTTTGCGAATTAAGCATCAAAATATAATCCATTTCATATATTGTTTTTTCTTAATAACAAAAATAAATCCTACCTTTGCGCTGAAATTTTCCCTCCAAGAACCAGCATATTGTAAACTCATTTCGTTTACCAACTGCTTGAAACGATTTTTATCATATTTACTTTTAATAAAAAACATTTAGAACGATGAAAAAATTAGCGCTTTATGCTTACCTATTATTATTTGCGACCACTAGTTTGGTCCTAACTTCATGTGGCGACGACGACTCTGATCCAGATCCGGATCCAGATCCGGAGCCAGAATTAAACATTATTGAATGGGCAGCTGACAATGGTGAATATGCTTTACTACTTGAAGCTGCTGAGATTGCAGGCTTAACAGCAACACTTTCTGATGAGACAATGCTATTCACGATTATGGGTCCAAAAGATCCTGTTTTC
>ENA-ORXR01002510-ORXR01002510.1-marine-metagenome-genome-assembly--contig:-NODE-2510-length-17345-cov-6.307042_pt1 | contig 17345 bp, 11 predicted proteins | sample MGYA00237866_ERZ511479 | MGnify/ENA metagenome assembly ERZ511479 | reverse complement strand
GTTGCACGACGGGCGGCTCAGTTCAACGGGCGTTAAATCGTCATGCTGCGCACAACGTTTAAACGCTTTCCCCTTATTCCGCGCGCGGAATAAGTTGCACAACTGATGCAGGCAGAACAAATAGGTGTAGTAGGGCTTCCAGTGATCATGACACATCACGCCAGTGAACAGAGGGATTATTCCGATCTCGTCCATGGCTTCAGTGCCACGCTGTTCATGTGGGAAATAGTGTGTATAAGAGAGATTCGAGGCACAATGGAGCCAATGACGTTTGCCATTGATGTTGATGCCTGTTTCATCCACATGCATCAATGCCGATGCCGTCAGCTGGGACTTGACCCACTGCTCGAAGAACTCCAACGCGTTGAACGCCTGTTTGTTGAAGTTGAAAATCGTGCCCGCGCTCAGTGAGATCTGCATCTGGTCGACGAAGTGATCGCGGACCCGATCATAGGGGATCAGTTGAAACTGGGACATATAGACCGCATGGGTCTTGATCGTGTTTCCGTACTGCGCCCTGCAGAGGACTTCGGGTGGAAATTCGGCAACATACTGGTTCCCGTCAGGGTCTTCGAGAATCTGTGCTCGATACTCGGTGACCAATCGACTGATTTTGATGTCGATCACTTGCCGGGCCTCATAGCCTGTTACCTGATAGAGCACACCGGTGGGGATGGTACGCTTGTCAATCTCAATGGGTACAATCTTGTCAGGATTTTCCACAGGCTCAAGCGTCTTGCCTTCATGGCCTTCTTGCCCACCGGGTTTGCGGGGGCGTTTGCCGCGGGGCTTCTTCTTTCGGTTAGGGTCTGCTGATGGCGGTATGCTGCTGGCACTACTGTTCAATGTGACTCTATCGAGCAACAATTTAACCAACACTAACAATAGCTCCAGAGAGGATCTGAACGCTGGTGACAACCCCTTCTCTTTCTTCAACGATTGCTTGACCGATTCGATGGCAGCATCTACGTCGATTTCCTCGATTTTCAACGCACCAGCCCTGCCATGTTCGAAGCACTCTCATAGGGTAAGTATCTACCAACGGAGAGTAGTACACGAAACAGTTAATGCCAGAATAATAGCGTTCTCGTGCCGATTGACTTGATTGTCAGAGCATGAGTAGATGGGCTTTCCATGCAGGTCCGTGGAAGCATAATGACTCACAATGTCATGTATAGCATTAAAGAAACTGACTACGTATTTCGAGCTAGTGGCTTCTGACGGGCTGAATAGTTACTCATATTTTTTGTAGTGCCGCTAGCTCACCTCTGTGATTTGCACACCGAGCTCACCAGCCACGTCCTCGATAGCGCTAACAAGCTTTTTGGTTTTGCTTGTATCCAGAGCATCTGGATGAGGATTGGAGAACTTACCGATATCATTGTCGAAGTAAAGACCGGAGGCGTTAGCAAATTCATCACTCAGTGCAGCTCGTACGAGGATGTCAGCACCAATATCGAGGCCTTTGCCTTCAACACCGTAGGCCTCTTTCACCATCTTGCTACCCAGCATGGATGCTGGATTGACGGCAACGATCATGGGTCCATTGTTTCCCAATTCTTGCGCCATGTGAAACGACCACATTGTGATAGCTAGCTTGCTCTGCGCATAGGCAGCGTTGTCACTTAAACGACCATTGCCGGCGAACGCCGCGAGATTGACGGGTGCCTGTGCTGCCGAAGACATATTGATGACTCGACTGCCCGAAGATAGTTGAGGTAGCAGACGCCTCGTCAATAAATACGGCGCAACGGTGTTAACGATAAAACGAATATCGAATCCGCTATCGGTTACAGGATTTGGCGTGCTAAAAACGCCTGCATTGTTGATGAGGACATCGACAGTGGAATGATTTGTAGCCGCATTACTAGCCAAAGCTTCCACTTCTGCAAGCAGTGACAGATCGGCGCGATAGGTTTCAATGACCCCGGCTCCGCTGATACCTGAGAGCATGTCTTGGGTTTTTGCCAATTTTTCTTCAGTGCGGCCGTGTATAAGGAGTGTGTGACCTTTGGCGACCAACTGTTTAGCCGTCTCCAGGCCTATGCCATCGGTGGCACCCGTTAGTAAAATAGTCTTTTTCATGGTTGATATCCTGTTAAGAAAATTCGGGAATAATCTGCTCTGCCAGCGTTGCAAGCGTTGCCTCGGTATCGCCGCGATTGAAGCGAAGATTCAAGGCAACATGATTGACGCCAATCGCTCTCCTTGATGCCAGGTATTCGCGTAACGAATTGACACCAAGATGTAATCCCAGATGGATGGGTTCTGGAGGCGCATCAGGATCGACGGCCAGGTCAATGTACAAAGGCTCCATCACGGGTTTATTCGATTCGCCAGCAGCCAGTAATCCTGCTCGGTATTCTTCAATCAGCGTGGACTGCGAACCGGCAGGTCGCGGATAGGTCATCCAGCCGTCACCGTTCGCTGCTATCCAATCAGCCGATTGTTGGCTCGAACCGGTTATAAGAAGCGGAAGTTTTCCGGCTGTTGGCTTTGGTAACATGTCGATGCCGCCACTGACAGAACCAAACGTATTGTGAAACTGCGGCGTATCGTTACCCATTTGACGAATATAGTTATAGCTCTCTCGAAACGACTTACCGCGATCATTAAAGGGTAGATCTAAAGCAGGGTATTCTTCTGGCCTGTCACCAGAGGCTATGCCAAGGATCAGCCTTCCGTTAGACAGAACATCGGCGCTTGCTGCTGCCTTTGCCACATGCGCTGGATGTCGAAGTGGTAAAATGATGCTCGCCACGCCCAGCGCGATATGGCTGGTTTGCATGGACAGCGCACCAAGATAAACAAACGGATCGAAGCCTTGTCCGGCATCTCCAAACGATGGCACGTTAAAAGGCACATCCCGTAACCATACTGCAGCGAAACCAAGCGATTCTGCCAGTTGAACGCGTTCGATGTGACAGCGCATCTCTGGAACGGCACTAGTCGAATAGGTTTCGATGGGAACAACAAGGCCGACTGATAGCTGGCCAGTTTTGAAGAGCGCGTTGTATCCCGCGTTTATTGAGTCGAATGACTCGTTGCGCGCTGTTTTCTTAAGCGTGTTTTGCATCTTGGTCACTTGTAGCGCACGAGAGTAAGACTCTCAATGCTTTTCTTCGGTGGTAAGGCGTCGCTTGGCGTCTTCCTCCAGATCCAGTGCTATGTGGCCCGGGAAGAGGCGTCCGCCTTTGTTATGTTCAATATCATATTGTGCAGAAATACATAATAAAGCCGTTATATATAACAATCAGAATTCGGATTCTGAATATAATGCTCGGATAGCGACAGTATGTATGAGCATCTATGGACACAGACGGAATACGGCTCTTTGTATTGGCCGCAGATAGCCTTAATATTAGTGCAGCCGGTAGGCAGCTTGGTTTGGCTCCAGCGGTTGCGAGTGCCTGGCTTTCAAAGCTGGAAAGAAAAGTTGGCGCGGATTTATTTCATCGTTCGACGAGAAAAGTTGCGCTGTCGATAGAGGGGGCAGAGTTTCTGCCATTCGCCCGTGAAATTCTGGCGCAGGAAGATGCAGCGCGAGCAGCCTTGGGGCACGGTAATAGCGAAGTCACTGGCACACTGCGTTTTGCGGCATCCAGTACGTTTGCACAATTATTTATCGCACCGATCCTTCCCGAATTTCTGGAGAACTACCCCGGCGTGAATCTCGAATTGAAGTTTTCTGATACGCAGATGAATCTGATCGAAGGTGGATTCGATCTGGCATTACGTAATTACGCCATCGAAGAGAGTGGTCTTAAAGCAAGAAAGCTGGCAGACGATCAACGTATTCTCTGTGCATCTCCTGAGTATCTTGCTCAGCACGGCAATCCGGGAAATCCTGAAGAGCTTGCAGGGCATCAATTCCTGGTCTTTATGAATGGCCCGGCAAGAAAGCTGACGGCATCAAATGGTAAGCGTGCCTGCACGTTTCCACCGCCCGGAGCTGCGAATCGTGTGGTTTGTGACGACGGTACCAGCATGAGAATTGCGACAAGAGCCGGCGTTGGAATTTCAATGAATTCGTGTTGGAGCGTTAATCAGGATATCAAGGACAAACTGCTTGTACAGGTATTGCCGGACTATCAGGTACAGGACCAGTCTGCGATTTGGTTGGTCTACCCCAAGTCAAATGTGCTGACTGCAAAAGTAAGAGTATTTATTGACTTTCTTATCGAGAAAATTGGTGAGCCACCGATCCGGGAACGGTAAAATTATAATGTTGAACTACAACAACGAGCGTTGCTACTCTGACGCCGGCAACTTCGATTCCACCTGCAACGATCAATAGCGAAAAAATCAAACATAATGCTTGAAGAGTGGCTAAAAAGAAATCCGACATTTGATACCTTCTTTGTCTGCGCACCGGATGTAAACGGTGTGATGCGCGGCAAGGCTTTACCTGTAACAGACTGGAAAAAAATTGAAAGAGGCGGAACTCGTATGGCTCTGTCATCAAGTAGCGTTGATATCAGAGGGGAGGACATTGAAGGATGCAGCAAGGTTGTCGAAACAGGTGACTGTGATGCTGTCATGCGTCCGACCGGTCGTAAGCCTATTCCATCGGTTCTGAATCCCCGCAGTGCCTACCTTCCCATGGATTTCTGGATGGAAGACGGTAGCCCTTCCGGGACAGGGTGTCGGCACGCATTAATAGAAATTCTTGAACGGTTCGGGAAAAAAGCCTGGCAGCCCGTCGTCGCTCTGGAATTTGAATTTTATCTTTTCGATCTGTCCAATGAGGGGCTGGAGCATCCGCTATCGCCTTTAAACGGTGTTCGCTTAAGTGGCCGGGAAAACGGTCATATCACCGATCTAGAGCACTTCTCGGTCTTTCTCGAAGATATCCGTAGACACTGCAAGGCTGGCGACATTACCATCACCGCGATCAATTCTGAAAACAGCACCGGCATGTTCGAGGTTAACCTTGACCACTCAGATGATGTGCTGAAGGCTGTGGATGATAGTGTATTCATGCGCCGTATCATCCGTGACACCGCACTTGCACATGGCCTGGGTGCAACTTTCATGGCAAAACCCTTTCCCCATCTGGACGGTGCGGGTTTACATATGCATGTCAGTCTGCCTGGAGCCGATAGCCATAACCTGTTTGACAATGGCGGACCAAAGGGCACTGACTTGCTTGAGTCAGCGGTTGCAGGTTTGCTGGAACACACCAACGCCATGCAGATTATCATGGCGCCGCACATCTCCTCTTTCCGTCGAATTCAACCCAATGCCTATGCACCGACAGCGATATGCTGGGGCTATGACAATCGCTCTGTTCCTGTGCGCATACCGGGAGGTGATGTTCGGGCGCGTCGCATAGAACACCGGCTGGCATCAGCAGATGCTAACCCTTATTTGGTAACGCTGGCTGTTCTTGCCGCCGCGCTCGATGGCATTGAGCGACAACTCAAAGCACCCGCGCCGGTCGCTGGATTTGCCTACGATCAGGGTTATCCAAACGTGGTTGCCAATATGCGCGACGCCCTGCGTTTGTTTGAAGCCAGTGACTGGACTAAGACTATGCTGCCGCCCCTGTTCCATGAAGCCTTCGTAAAGTGCAAGTATCAGGAGATGGCGTTATTTGACAATCAGGTCACGCCGCTGGAAATTCAGACGTATCGTGATCGGGTTTGAAGCAGAAAACCTTGCGAATGTATCGTAGCGGGAAAGGGAGGATTTTCGAAACTCATAGATCTCTTACAACTAATTGTGACGGTACCAAAATGCCATACAGCAATAAACGTTCGCCGCGAATCTGGTGCAATAACTGATCGATCAAAACAGCACTGGCCGCTCTCTCAGTAAAGTGATCGGCTTGCCTTCTTCTGCCAAAAATTCTCTCGCGATGCGATGGCCACTGAATACAGCTGCCTGAATGATGCCAGGTGCAACGGCATCACCAACCAGGGTGCAATTGTTTTCTGTATTGAGTGATGACCACAGATCGAGTCGTGGCTGGCGCAGGCCCACAGACACGAGTGTGGGTGCATCAAGCGGTGTTAGCGATTTGCCCGTGTCGTTATCTTCCAGATGCAGGCTGTGCCCGTCAAACCGGTGCGCAATGGCATTTACAATGACATTCACGCCCAGCGACGCCATTTCCTTTACCACCCGCGGCTGCTCCAGAGTGTAATTCATCCAACCTCCGACATAAGGCTGCGGTGTCACAAGGGTGACAGCGTGCCCTTTGCGAGCCAGATGTGCGGCCAGGGCGTTACCCATATAGTAGTGATCATCGTCATAGATCACGACAGGGCCTTCGGGTACATCACTATTCAATAATTGGTCAACGCTCGTTGCGTGCTCTGCAAAGCCGTCTATAGGTTCGAAATGCGTTCGTCCACGGCCATTGGTCATCCAGTCGGAACCGGTTGCGATGAACAGATGCTCAGCTTCAAATTCAGCCGCCATGTCAGCATCCACATGGCTCTCTGCATAAAGATCGACATTGGGCAGTTGTCGCAATTGATACAGGCGGTAGTCAGCCACGCGGCTCCATGCACTAAGCCCTGACAACGAGCTTTCAAGCCGCACACGTCCGCCAAATTCGCCATCCTTTTCGGCTACCGTCACGTGATGACCTGCGCGTGCAAGTGTTAACGCCACTTCCAGTCCACTGGGTCCGGACCCGACGACCAGCACGGCCTTGGATTTTGCCGCTTTGGGCACGATCTCCGGATGCCAGGCTCGTTTCCATTCCTGACTGATTGTCGGATTCTGTGTGCAGTTCAGTGGGATGGAGAACGCATCAGATGACACACAGATGTTGCAGCCAATACATTCACGAATATCATCAACTCGGCCTTCACGAATTTTGTTCGGCAAATACGGATCAGCAATCGAAGGTCGCGCACCACCGATAAGATCCAGAACGCCGCGCTTGATCTGGCTGACCATCGCATCTGGAGAGGTGAAACGACCTACACCGACAACCGGTTTAGTGGTGACTTGCTTGACGAATCGCGTGAACTGTTCCTGATGACCCTCTTCATCAAAACGCGATGTACCACTGTCGTAACTCCAGCCGGCGACATTGACATCCCACAGATCCGGCAATTCCGCTAGCGCTTCCACCACATCGCGACCTTCGCCATCGTGTGAAATACGTTGTGGACCATTGAGCTCATGAACAGCAAGACGCACCGCAACAGCGATCTCGCCAGCGGCCTCCTCTACCGTGTCTTCGAGTACTTCTCTGAACAAACGCAATCGATTCTCGAAACTACCACCGTATTCATCCGTTCGATGGTTGTAGGCCGGTGACAGGAAATGCCAGAGGACTGATGCATCGTGAGCGACATAGACATAAACCATGTCATAGCCAGCCTGTTTAGAACGCATGACCGCATCTCGATAGCTTTTGCGAAGTGCCTTGATATCTTTTTTGTCCATCGCTTTAGCCTGCACCGGCACTTGTGGCTTGAGACATGGCAGGTTGGATGGTCCCCAGACCGGCATGCCGGTGCCCATGCCTCTGCCGCGTATGCCAGTGTGCGCAAGCTCGATAGCACTTAGCGCACCCTGTGCACGCAAACGCTCGGTAAGTAATGCATGCGATGCAATATCCTGATCGTCCCAGAATTTTTCTATTGGCAAATCACAGATGTCGGAAGTGGGATCGATCTCGGCCAGTTGCATACAAACCGTACCCCAGCCGCCCATGGCTTTCATTTCACGCATGGCGATCGAGCCATTAGGCATCAACGGTGAGTGGCCTGTTGCATGTGGTACCGCAAAGAAACGATTGGGCGCCGTGACTGGACCGATTTTAACGGGCTCGAAAAGAATATTGTATCGCTCATCCGTGGTATTCACATAACCTCGTTCTTTTCATGACAGCTTTATCGGGATGTAGCGGCTGTGTGCAGTTCATTATTCGTTCCCAACATCCATCTTGATCACACCAGCACTGATCCACTCATCCAGAATCGATAAAGCCGCAGTGGCAAACATCTCGTCGTTGATATGACAATCCAGTTTCGTCAGTTCAATCGGCGACTTGATGGCTAAACCTATTTCATCGACCATAGCCGATAAGCCTTCCGGATCGTGCGCTGGTTCGCCCTCACGGTCCCACTCTTCAACGCCCTGAGTTGGCATCAGTACATGCACCGGTGCAGTGGCACTACTCAGTCGATGTGCGATGTCGCGAACCAGCGCGCGACGCTCGTCAGGACTTAGCCCCGACGATTTGATCAATCGATTATGCGCATGAAAAGGTCGGTCTGAGTAGGCTTCGGGTATCTCTTGCCAGCCGGCAAAATCGATCAGATCCGCACAGCCCGGGGAGACTATCTGCGGGGTCCCCTGCTTGCCTGCATTAGTCAGTCGATCAGCTCCGGCGTTGATAACCGAACCCACCATCAGATTACCCAACTCCGGTAACGCAAAGTCCATGACCGCAGCAAAGTAGCCCTGGCGCGCCAGTGCTTCAAACGCCATGCCTCCCATACCGGTAGCGTGGAAAATGGCCACTTCAAATCCTCGTGACTCGAGCGGTTCACGCAGTAATGTCATATATTTTAGACAGGACGAACCAAGACTGGTCATGCCAATAACGGGTAGGCCAGCCTTTGGCGCTATCACGGCGTTTGCCGCACCAAGCACCGCACCGGCGGCCTGCGACAGTGATGATTTACACACGGAGTTCAAACCATACAAACCGCCTGCCCACAGGATCATCTGAATATCCGGTGACAGTCGATCCGCTGGTATCAACGGTGAAAACGATACGGTAGACACCACATATTTGGGCACTCCCATGGGTAATGCCTGTGCACAATCGAGCGCAAGATCTGTCCCCATCGTGCCACCGAGAGCGATCATCCCATCTATCTTTTGGTCTGCGTGTAATTGCACACACAACGTGGACGCACCTTGCGCCATGATTTGCATGGCGGTGTTCTCATCACCACTATCGATGGCCGCCTGGATTGACGAGTTACCCGCCTCAGCAACGTCGTGCTTGGAAATATCGGTAGCTTTGGAAGGATCTCCCAGCACACTGACATCCATGCTCAGAACGGCACCACCCTGCTCTTTTATACAATCGGCCACGAATTTCAATTCATCGTCCTTTGTGTCATAGGTGCCGATGACCAGTATTGTTTTGCTCATGAGTATTACCTTTTCAACTTAAACGTAAACCAAAACGTTAACTCTCAACATTTATCAGGCACGCATCTTTTCGCCTTTGGGATCGTAGAGTGGTGCCAGCTGTGCGTGTGCATCAAAACGCTGCCCGGCAATTTGTACACTGAACCCGCCACTATCTATCCAGGCCTTCTCAATGCCCTCTTCGCGATGGATGGTAGCCAGGCCGATCATGGCCTGTACGCGATGGCCCCAGGCACCGGATGTGACATGCCCGACCATTTCACCGTCTTTCCAGATGGTTTCATCGTGGCTGAGATAAGGGCCTTCTTTTTCGTTAAGTCCCGCAACAGAAATCATGATGTGTCGATCGGGTGTCGCAGCCTTGTATCTGGTCCATTGCTTTGACAAGGGATCGCGTCCGATGAAGTCTGATTTTTCCAGATCTACAGCAAAACCAAGACCTGTCTCATACGGCGTATCTTCTTCGGCGATGTCATGACCAAAATGGCGAAAGCCTTTTTCCAGCCGACAACTGTTCATCGCAAACATACCCATGTGGCGTAGACCCAATGGATCGCCGATGCGTCTTATCTCATCGTAAACGTGCACCGTAAATTCGGTAGGCAGCAACAATTCGAAACCCAGCTCGCCCAGGAACGAGCGACGAATGGCCCAGCCGCGCGCATGCGCTATATCAATTTCTTTTGCCGCGCCAAACGCAAACGCCTCGTTTGACAAATCATCACCGCTAATACTTTGCAGAATTGCACGTGATTGCGGCCCGTGCAATGTCATCAGGCTGTACGCCGACGTCATATCCACAACCTCAAACTGCCAGGCAGGATCTGCATGTGTCTGGATCCATTGCTGATCACGTATTTGACTTGGATGACCGGTTACAAGCATGAATCTGTTCGGTGACATGCGAGTAACCGTCACATCGGCTTCGATACCGCCACGTTGATTCAACAATTGCGAATACACACTTGTGCCGACATCGACATCCATTTGCGCACCGCAAACGCGGTTCAACGCCTTGACGGCATCAGGTCCGGTAATTAGAATTTTGCCGTACATGGATTGGTCGAGTAGCACAGCCGCCTGCTCTGCAGCGGCCACTTCCTCGGCGACCTGCGGTGACCAATCCTGCCAGCCGATGGATGCACGCTCTGGCCAGTCTGTATTGTCAGTATCAAAATACATGGGCACTTCCCAGCCAATGCGTTCGGCAAACTTTGCACCCGCGGCACTAAAGCGATCATGCAAGGGTACCCGGCGTATGCCGCGTGCTGTCTCAATCTGTCGGCCCGGCCATGACAAACCCTAATGCAAACCAACAGCTTCGGTGACGCGTGTAGCGTTGTAGGCTGCATTGGATTGAAATGGCATGGCGCGTGACACTTGCAGTGAGCCCATACCACGACGCGGCATGTCCTCTGTCATCCATTCAGCCATGGTCAGGCCAACCCCGCCAGAATTCAGGATGCCATTGGAGTTCATACCGGCAGCGATAAACAGTCCCGGCATCTCCGGCGCTGGTCCGATGTAAGGTTTGCCATCGGGTGTAAAACTCTCTGGTCCATTGAAGAAGGTCTGTATGCCCATGTTTTCCAATGCCGGCATGCGGGCAAAGATCGTCTCCAGCACAGGCTCCACATGATCCATGTCGAATGGCAGTTCATCAAATTCGAACGTCTCCGGAATACCCTCTTTTGCCCAGGCCTTGCCGCGGGCTTCAAAGCCGCCGATGAGCAGCTTGCCGGCGTCCTCTTTCCAGTATGTGCGCTCCTCGAGCATCACAAGGCCGGGTAAATCGCGCGGCAGATCCGGCACCGGTTCTGTCACGATGTAAAAGTGCTCCGCTGCATGCAAAGGCACGGTAACTCCATGATCCTTGGCAAACTGACTGGCCCACATACCACCAGCGAGCAACACTTTTGAGGTAGCGATATCACCCGCATCGGTATGCACGCCGGACACCTTGCCGTTGCTTGTCAGAATCCGCAAAACGTTGGTGTTTTCGATAATCTGCGCGCCCTTCTGGCAAGCACCCTTTGCCAGAGCTTGCGTGACATCCAGCGGATTCACCTGTCCGTTACTGGGCACCAGAAAGCCGCCCTTGACACCGTCATAGTCTACCAATGGCCACAGTGCCGCTGCCTCTTCAGGAGAGAGTAGCCGGCTTTCGATTTCCATGCGAGCGGCATGATCACGACCACGCAGCAGCTGTTCCATGCGAACGTCTGTCAAGGCCAGGTGCATGGTGCCGTTTTGCTTGTAACCTGTGCCTTGGCCTGTTTCTTCTTCCAGTTGCTGAAACAGGCGAGCGGTGTGTTTGGCAAGCTCTGTTTGTGAGGTGCTTTCGCGTAATTGGCCAACAATTCCTGCGGCATGCCAGGTAGTGCCCGAGGCTAGCTGCTTGCGCTCGACAAGCACCGCAGCTACCCCTTTATGAGCCAGATGATATAGCGCCGAACAACCAATGATGCCGCCGCCAATGATAACGACAGGCGCGTTTGCAGGTAGGGTCATAGTTGAATCCAGGCCGTCTTGAGATTACGAAATTTGTCTAGCGCATGTGGCGATTTATCATGCCCGTTACCCGATTGCCCGACACCACCCAAAGGCACAGAGACATCAGCACCGCCATAGGTGTTCACATGAACGACGCCGGCACGCAAGCGCAAGACCATACGATGAGCACGACTGATATCGCGGGTGAACACACCGGCAGAAAGGCCATAGCTGGTGCCATTGGCCAGCACAACGGCCTCCTCTTCGGAATCGAATGCCTGCACTGACAGGACCGGGCCGAATATCTCATCCTGCACCAGGGCGCTGTCTTGCCTGGCTTGATCGAACAGCGTTGGCCCGATATAGAAGCCGCCACTTTCAAGCGCGATACGTTCGCCTCCCATTATCAGTGTGGCGCCGTCATCAATCGCCTTTTTACAATCGGCAAGGATGTTATTCATTTGCATTTCAGATGCAATGGCACCCGCACTGCTTGTCAGATCCAGTGGATCACCGACCTGGATGTTGCGAGCTAGCGCGGCAACTTTATCCATCAGCTCACGGTGCACGGATCGCTCAACCAATAGCCTTGAATTGGCTATACAGACCTGACCGCTGTCTCTGAAAATACCACCGACAATCGTTGCTGCAACCTTGTCCAGATCTCCAGCATCGGCAAAGACCACGCTGGGAGACTTGCCTCCCAGTTCCAGGTAGACCCGCTTCAGATTGGATTCGGCGGCATAAATCATCAGCTGTCTACCCACACCACCAGAGCCTGTGAAAACCAGCACATCGACATCGGGATGCTTGCCCAACGCAGCACCTGCAGTAATGCCGGTACCGGTTACAACATTCAGAACACCATTGGGCAGACCGGCTTCGTGACAAATTTCCACCAGCCGCAGCAATGACAATGAGGCGACTTCTGCGGGTTTGAGAACGACGGTATTGCCAGCAGCTAATGCGGCCGCGATTTTCCAGGCACCAATCATCAAGGGAAAATTCCACGGCACGATAGCACCCACCACGCCAATGGGCTCATGATGAATCAGCCCGAGTGAACCGGGTGCTGTAGGCGCAATCTCACCATACTCCTTGCCACACAACTCCCCGTAGTAACGAAACGTAGCAGCCGCGCTGCCCGGCTCAGCCTTGATGGCCATGGATATTTCAGTGCCGTTGTCACGCACACCCAACACCGCCAGTGATAGCGCTTCTGTGTCAATGGCGTCAGCGATGCGTTGAAGAAGCTTGCCGCGAGCCACTGCCGCCAGCCCTGACCAGCGACCATCGTCAAAAGCTACCCGTGCAGCTTTCACCGCACGATCTACATCCACATCACTGCCTGCGGCAATCGTGGTCAAGAGCGTGCCGTCGATGGGGGATACAACATTGAGTTGTTCACCCGATACAGCCGGTTCATGCTTACCATCAATAAGCAGCTCTCCAGCAACCACAGCTACCTGGCGTTGCGCGTCGATGTGTGCCTGAGTGATCATCATCAGTTATTTAGTTCTACCGTTCGTTTTCTTTCAGACTGACGGCGAAAGAATGTCCGTATGTGCAGGGCCAGGACAATAAGAATCAAGGCAAACAGCACCATGGCAATGGGCCGTTCAATCATGTCGAGTGGCGTTTTCAATCGCGGCATCGCAGAACGCAACTTGACCTCCATGATGCCTCCCAGAACCATGCCCAGAATGATCGGGACAATCGGCAGTTGCAGTCTTTTGAGAATGACACCAAAAACACCAAAGCCTGCAGCCATGGCACAGTCTGCAATAGAGTTGCGTAGTGAATATACGCCCACAAAACTGAGCAGCAGTATGGCCAGTCCTATCAGGCGGGTTGGTAGTTCGATGATGCGCGTCAGTACATTGGTCGATACCAGAAGAAAACACAGCACGATGAAGTTCAAAATCAACAGTGCCAGGTATAAGGCCATGACAAAATCCATCTGCCCCTGGAACAACTGGGGTCCCGGAATGACGTTGTGTACATAAAACACCGACAGCATCATCGCCGTCAGTGCCTCGCCAGGAATTCCCAGCGCCAGTAGCGGTATCATTGCCGCTGCAGGCACTGCATTGTTTGCAGCCTCCGAGGCAATCAGCCCCTCGGGTGATCCCTTGCCAAACAGTTCGGGCGTCTTTGACGTTTTTTGCGCATAGGTATAAGCCATGAATTGCGCCGTAAACTCGCCAACTCCAGGAATCATACCCATCAATACCCCAAAACCTGCGGACACAGATGCCACTCGCTTGTACAACCACAGCTCTTTCAGTCCTGCCAGTAAAGAGCCTTCTAACGGCTTCATTTCGGGCGCGTTGTCTTTCTCGGTTAATAGTAAAAAGGCCTGGCTCAAGGCAAACAATCCCAGCACCACAACGATTAGATCAACACCGGAGGTCAACCAGGTCTGGTCGAATGTGAAGCGCTTGGAATAGGTAACCGGCTCGAGTCCGACCATCTGCAGGAAGATACCAAACGAGGCCAGCATGCCGGCGGCAAACACCTGGCCGCGATGCGCCAATACCACCAGGACGATACCAAGCAAAGCTGCCAGAAAAATCTCACGTGAACCAAACATCGGTGCCACCCGCGCGAGTACGGGTGAGAGCATTATCAGGCACAGAATCGAAATGACTCCACCGACAAAAGAGGCTGAATAGGACAACGCCACCGCGCGTTTTGCTTCACCGTTTTTTGTCATCGGGTAACCATCATAGGTAGTCAGCGCATTAACCGCTGTACCCGGCGTATTGATCAAAACTGCTGGCAAGGCACCGCCGTACATCGAAGAACCGTAAATACCAAGCAGCATCGTCAAGCCAACCAGTGGTGGCATTGCAAACGTTGCGGGCAACAGGATTGCGATGGCAACTGCTGCACCAACGCCAGGAATGGCACCAATTATGACACCGCCGATCGAACCGACCAGCAAAGCCAACAAGACTTGCCAGTCCAAAAGCAGATTGACTGCAGAAAAGAAGATCTCCACGGCGGTTACAGGTAGGTCAACATGAATGAACGCAATGTACCCGGCAGGTACTGGTAGATTTCACCTCCCGGAATCTTCACTTGCAGGAAAGATTTGAAAACTACCACGATAGCTATCGACAAAAACACCACACTAATTATCATTCGCTTGCTACGGTAGCCAGCGCGCAGGGCCAACCCGACACCGAATAGAATCGTTGTTGGCAAATACCCTGCCCATGGAACCATGAATACATAGGCCATGAACCACAGCGCATACTCAGCCGAACGCAGCCAGAACCCTAGCTCGGACAGTCGCCCAGCCAAACGTTGCGACAATGCTGAAGAGAGTAGATGCAAGGCTGCAAACACCACCATCAACCCGACAGAGACTGTTGGCCAGAAGGCTGGCTGTGAAAATACGCTGGCCTCAGACTTCCATGGAGATTGTGTCCCGAGTTGTGAAAAAAGAAATGCGGCCACCGCAAAGAAAAACCAGGCAAATACGATATCCCCAGGTCGGCGGTGACGTTTGAATAGCTCTTGCATTCCTTTGATTCTGGACATGATTCAGCCTTTTTGCCGTAACAACTCAACATGGCGTTTTATATAAACCCCAGAGGCCTACGGTTGCGCAGACTTCCGGGATAAAGATGCACCGAAAAGGTTCGGCGCTGAATTCAGATCAGAAAAAACGATCAGCAAATGTAGCTCTACTGCAATGATTCGTCGATAGCGTTCAACGTTGCAGTATCCTCTGCGATGCGAGCTGTTGTTTCTTCAGCGTCTTGCCAGTAAACCAGCGCACCTGTTTCCGATGCCAGCTTCTGTGCCCGTTCCGACATAACAGTGGCCTTCGCAACTTCGATAATTTTCTCGCGAACATCTGCGGGTGTGTCTTTGTGAACAAATAATCCATTCCACAATGACATGCCCAGCTCTGGCGCAACTTCGCCAACCGTAGGTGTCTCTGGTGTCAGGCTGATGCGATCCTCGCCAACAGAGGCAAGCACCTTGACATCATCGATACAAGGCAACACCGACGCCACACCAACTACTCGCAAGGAGCTGGAAAAGCATTTTGAAGTCACTCGCTCTAATGGGTTTGCGCGATCGGAACGTACCTTCGAAGACGATGTGATTGGCACGGCCTCTGTCATCTTCGGGTCGGCAGGTGAGCCGGTTGGTGCAATTGCCATCGCCGCTGTGGCAACACGGCTCGATCAGAGCCTGGAGCGTAAAATTGAAGTGGGTTTGCGTAACGCCTCCATGGAAATAACCAAAGCTTTGGGCGGAGTCTTACCGGTGACTACGATCAGTGCGTAGTGTTCCGCACCCTGTCACGCCCATCCTTCCAAGCTCACACTTCCAAGCTCACCCCTTCACGACGAAATTAAACGCGCAGCCCGGAGACAGTAACAGTGAAGAATGACAATTTTCTTAAAGAGAATAATGCACGCCTCGTCTGGCATCCCATGGCTCATCCGGCTGATATGCAAGCCAACCCGCCGAGCATTATTGTGGGTGCCGAAGGTGTGTGTATTCGTGATGTCGATGGGCACAATGTAGTGGATGCCGTGGGCGGCCTGTGGAACGTCAACCTTGGTTACTCCTGCGAACCTGTCAAGGCCGCCATAGCAATGCAGTTAGACGAGCTTCCCTATTACTCAACGTTTCGTGGCACCACCAATGACAAGGTTATAGAATTGAGTTGCATGCTCGGCGATTTTTTTGCGCCAGACGGCTTAACGCGTGCGTTCTTTACATCTGGTGGATCAGATAGCATCGAGATCTGCCTGAGACTGGCTCGCCAATATCACAAGCTACGTGGTGAGTCCGGACGCGTGAAATACCTGTCTTTGAAAAAGGGTTATCACGGTACTCATACCGGTGGCGCGTCCATCAATGGCAATGCCAACTTCCGAACACAATACGAACCATTGATGCCCGGTTGCTTCCATACGCCCTCACCGTACACTTACCGCAACCCATTCAACGAAACCGATCCTGAAAGACTGGCGCAGTTGTGTCTGAGTGCAATCGACGATGAAATCAACTTTCAGGGACCGAGCACAATCGCCGCCTTCATCATGGAACCCGTACTGGGAGCCGGGGGTGTCATTCCACCTCATGAAAGCTTTATGCCCGGAGTGCGCGAACTGTGTTCAAGACATGGCATTCTACTGATTGCTGATGAGGTCATCACGGCATTCGGGCGCACTGGCAGCTGGTCAGGTTCTCGACATTGGAACGTCAAACCGGACCTGATGGCAACCGCCAAGGCCATCACCAATGGCTACTTTCCATTCGGTGCGGCGATGATCGCCGAAGGTGTTGCCGACGTGTTTGAACAGGATCGCAGCGCCGGTGGCATGATCGGCTCCGGATATACGTACTCTGGACATCCGGTCGGAGCCGCTGCCGCCCTGGCCTGCCTGACAGAGACGCTTCGTCTGGATGTGCCTGTGAATGCAGCCGCACGTGGACAGCAACTGCATGATGGACTGTTGGCGCTGCAGCATAAACATGATGTTATAGGCGATGTACGTGGTGGTCATGGATTGATGTCCGCGATAGAGCTGGTTGCAGATCGTGCCACGAAACAACCCGTCGATAAAGCGGCTGGTAATCGCGTTCAGGAAATGGCATATCAAAGCGGTGCCATGATTCGTGTGTCAGGTCCAAATATCATCTTGTCTCCGCCTCTGATCGTGACTGAGGACGATATTGACGTCATA
>ENA-ORXR01002509-ORXR01002509.1-marine-metagenome-genome-assembly--contig:-NODE-2509-length-17350-cov-15.032015_pt1 | contig 17350 bp, 16 predicted proteins | sample MGYA00237866_ERZ511479 | MGnify/ENA metagenome assembly ERZ511479 | reverse complement strand
GGGGGGGGGGGGGGGGGGGGGGGGGGCGGGGGGCGGGTGGGGGGGGGGGGGGGGGGGGGGGGGGCAAGCGCGGGCCCACGGCAGCCCCTGCCCTCCTCCCCCCCCGCGGGTCGGCTGTTCCGTTCGGGCCCGTGCCCGCCTTCCCCCCCCGCCCCCTCGACTGTTAAGTGTATCTTTGTGTGCTTCTTATGTTTTTGTTCCATCGTTACCGAATGAAATCTTTGCCTCTGTGCCTGCTGGTTTTCTTCCCGGACTTGCACTTTTCCACACCTATTCATCTCATGTATCTGTTGTGCTTGTAGATGTGAACGGACATACAGACTCTGTTTTACTCGTTTCTTTTGCACGTAAAAAGAAACAATCAACGACTCGCTCGCCGCTCTCTCGCAATCCGTCGACGCACAGCAAGTGGGCGTGCTGCCCGCTGCCGCTGACGGCGCCTTATGGCCAGCTGGACAGGAGTGCCCTCCAGGCGTGCAAGCCTCGCGGCCTCTCGCTCGGCCTGGCGGTCCGCCGCAGCCAGCACCCTCACTGCCTCGGCCACAGCGCGGTCCCCGGCCTTGATAGCGGCGTTGATAGACGCCGTGAAGCGCTGGTCGTCGCGCTCCCCTCTCTTGCGCACCCGCTCACTCGCCAAAGCCACGCTGGCGGCCTCTTTCTCCTTCTTCTCTTGGTACCGCCTCTGCAATACTGCCGACACGGCGGCATTGGTGACGTGAGCACCAGCCGTGGTGTCGAGGGTGCCTGTCTTGGTGACAGGGGCGCTGTTTGCCAAAGACGCCCCGTCCTTAAAAAACCGCTTGTGGACATCGGCCCACGGCTCCGACGTGTCTTTTTCAGCGTAAACTGCGCTCACCCCAAACGTCTTGTCCGTGAAGACATCGGGGTTGAGTGGGTGGATGCCCGTCTTTTCAAAGCCCGCCTTGATGTTCCCAGGCGTCATAGCCTGGTTGTAGGCCACCGAAAGAAATTCGCATGCGGTGTACACCGTAAACTTGGACTTGGCGTTGGCAGGGTTGTTCACGTAGGTTGACACGCGCTGCTTGGCTCTCTCTTTCAGCGGCCCAAACACAGTTACGTCCAGTGGCTGCGTAAAATGAGAAGAATGACTTGGAAGGGCGTAGACCACCACGCCACCGTCTCGTAGCATGCCCAACACTCGTAGCGACAAATGGCTGGCGTATCCGTCGAAGATAATCATGGTGGCCCCTGTTCGCCGTAGCTCCTCCGTCTCCTTCAAATAGGAGCGCGTCCAATCCACCATGATATCTGAGTCGACACCGGCTGGTGTTCGGTAGTACACCAGGGAGCCACGAGGGAGGTAGTCGTCCGGTGTCTGGACCCGGCCCCCCTCCAGAACCCGGTACTTGGCCTGGGTCCCGGGTAGCACGAAAATGGGCGGGTAGGCATGACCGCTTGCGGTAATGGATGCCCCCAACGTGATGTGCTCCGCGTCTGAACCGACGTTCACGCCTCGCGTGACCGCTCGCCCCAGCTCCTTGCACACGATGACCTTGGCCTTGCCCGCCGTCATTTTCTCAAATGAGTAGCCGCTCTCATCCCAGTTGGAGAGCCTTTCTGGGGTAATCTTGTGGGTCTTGACAAGGTGAGATAAAACAGAAAAATGTTTACCATAATTCTCCTTGGTCGTAGCGCGCGCACGTGCAGCATCCACTCGATTCTCCGCCATGAACCGCAGGTTGTGCCGCTCGCAAAATGCGCGCGCCCAGGCCTCGCTCGGCCTGTCGTGCTTCCACTTGGCGCGCTCGGCCTCAGGTAAATCCGCAATGATGCCCCCCACCGCCTCGCGCAGGTGTTCCTTAGTGATGTTAAATCCGCGACCTTGGTAGAACAGGATGGCCTCCTTCAGCTTCAACTCGTTGGTAGCGTCAATCAACGTGCGCCTCCCAGCCGGCGCTGGCGGCTCTGAAGGGGGGTGAAGGGCGCGTTGCAGCGCTCCGAAAGTCACCCTCGTGTGCTTACCCTCGTCAATATTCGCTTGTCGCATCGCCTCCCGCATGGACGTGCCAGGCGTGCGGCGGTAAATAGACACTGCGCGGCTCACGGCATGGTGCCGCAGGCCTGCGCGTGTGGGTGCTGTGCGGCGACCCATCGCACCAAACGGGGAGGGCAGTGGAAACTGTCCGGACGGCGGAGAGGGTGGCGGGTGTGTGCGGAAGCCGGGAAAACGAGCGTGCGGAGAGTGCGGTGCGTGCAGCACTCGCGGTGCGTGGGGCACCGGCGGTGCGTGCGGTCTCGCGCCGGTTGGATGGACGGCCACGGAGGACTTTGCGGCCACCGAGTGACAATATGTTGGTGATTAAAATAAATTTGCCTTCGATCGATCGTGTGTGTGTAACAATACAAGCGACTTGGCGGCGGTTCTGCCCGATCGATAGGGCTATGCGACATAAACACGTGTTTATCTTCGATCATGGTGCTTTTCTCTACACCGTTCGAAAGCCCTTCAGCTCAGGCTTCTGCTCGTATGTTTATAGCCCTCCCGCGTGCTTCTGTACTGAGCGCTCGTCAGAGGAAGAAAAAACAGTGGGCAAATAGGCTGGAATCGACGATTCCGGTGATCCACATTTGACCTGAGTGATCCAGAATAGGCACAGGGACGATACCCAGCACACGGCGGCCCCCGCCGCGCCGGCGGCCGCACGGTCGCCACCGCGCCGCCGCCGCCGCAACCGCGCACAAGGTCGGCGGCCGCTGCCTGGCAGCGGCGCGCCGGCGCGGCGGCGGCAAGGCGGTGGCACGGCGGCGCGGCGGCGCGGGGGGGGTGTTGGTGCGGCCGTGGTGGGGGGGGGTTTTCTGGTCGGGGCGGCGGGTGCGGGGCGGGTGCTGTAAAAGCCCGCCCTGCCGCCGCACTCAACACGCGGCGGCCGCCGCCGCTCCGGCCACGGCACGATCGCCACCGCGCCGCCGCCGCCGGCGGCGCGCACAAGGTCGGCGGCCGTGGCGTGGCGGCGGCGCGGTGGCGCGGCGGAGGCAAGGCAGCGCCTCGGCGGCGCGGCGGCGTGGGGGGAGTGGTGGTGCTGTCCTGGGGGGGGGAGTGTTTTGGTGGTAGGTAGCGGCGGCGGGGCGGGTGCTGTAAGAGCCCGCCCCGCCGCAGCACCCAACACGCTGTGGCCGCCGCTGCGCCGGCGGCGGCACGGTGGGCTCTTCTGGTGCTCAAGAGATGCGTGAACGGATTGAGGAGGCGCTTACACGATGGTCGAACTTTTTTCTGCGCGTCTCCGCACGCCCGAGATTCTATCGTGGGCTCGGAGGGATGGCGTCGTTCTGCGGGACATTGAGGTCGCGGCCGAAGGTTTGCGCCACACTCTCCTGGAGGATTACGATACAGCGTGAAGGTATTTCTGGTGAAGAGTTTTCTGGCCTGAGCTTGAAGGAGCATGGCGAGATTAGCTATGTGTGCGTATGTGACAATGTGACATCCACGGGTGCTCATGTGCACTTCCGCGGGTGTCCATGTACAGCACGTGGGTCCCTCATGCAAGTCCCGCGTCCTCGTCTCATGTGAATATTGCAGTGCTTACTGTGCGGGAGATTTCGCTGCACCCTGCGCATTACGCCATGCATTGTACCACGTCGGCCCTCGGAACGCTCGGATTTCAGGACGAGCGCATCGCGACCTCTTTTGCCTCTTTTTATCATTGCCCTGTGAAGCGCTGTTGGGGACCTCTTTGACTTTCGCACATGGCTTGTCTGTGTTTGTGAGGACGAGGCGCATCTTTCGGTGTAATGCGGAAGAATCAAAGCTGAGCCGAACTTCTCATCACATCCAAATGCGCTGAATATCGGAAGTTACCGATGTGGTTTACCCCGTCAGAGGGGTACGCATTCCACAATGAGTGTTCCGCATCGTGAAAACACCGGTTGCGCTCCTCCCCCGCTTAAGCACCACAGCGCAGCGCATATCTCGACTCCATTGCGTTTGCAGACTGGGATGCCGCACAACTCGCCACCGGCATCGCCGCACTCTTCCGTCAAGTTGCCAATGCGGTGACGGCCGTCGCGAACGCCGCAACCATATGAACAGTGGTCCGCCCTTGGCGCGCCGACGACTGCCGGAGTACAGACCCACCTGTTTACTAGAAATTATCATGGCACGCTTCGCATGAAGATACCCCAATGCAAAACAAAAGCACCAATGGTGGCTTGTCCACGGACGGCAGGCGGGGCTCATCTCAAGGCTCTCGGAGCCCCCGCAAAAAGCGCCGTACTCGGCAAGCGGCACGGAAGGGAATGCTTCCTCGCCGCGTACGACGATGCGATGACAGGAGTTGGGCCACAAGCACCTCAATGTCCTCTTCTAGGGCCATGCGCCCTGTGATGCGCCCGTGCTGAGCAGCAAAGCACAAAGACTCCAGGAAGGCTTCGTTCTCAGGTCCCGCGTTCGCTCCGTACTTCGTCGCGATGGCGGCGGCGAGCTGGAGCGGTGCGGCATGCAAAATAGCGTCCCTAGTGCCGTCGTCGATGAGGCACGAGACCGTGGCGACGGGAAGAGTGGATGACCGGATTGGATCCGGGATCGGGAACACCATGATGCCAGCGGGAAAGTGGCCGACAACGCCGCCCCCCGCGGCGCGCAGCGCCACCGAAAACGCCGCCTGTTCCGGCCGAATCACCCCGGGCTGCGCATTAGTGGCACCCAACCACCGCCACGACGGAGCTCCGGCACGGTCAGCAAGCCGGATGCCTCAGCCAGGCGTTACGCCGCCGCCGCCCCTGTTGCTGCCGCTGCTGATGGTGGTGACGCCGCTGCTGCTGCTGGCCTTGCCACGTCGGCGACGTCCACTTGGTCAACTGGCGCTGGCTGGCGCCAGCCTTGTAGCTGCAGCGGCCGCCAGCTGGCGGCCTGAGGCGTCGACGCACGGCCGCCAGGACGCTGGTGGAGCCACGGCGCGCACAGTCTCACAACTGCCAACGGGCCCGCGGTGCCCCCACGTTGACCACATGCTACTCGCGAACGTAGAGGCGAGCTTCGGTGAAAGCCATTTGACAAATGATCGTCGCATCGACAGTGCCTGCGTCATCTCTGCGGCCGTGGCAAAAAGACGGATGTCCAGCACCCAAACCCGCGACAACTAATCCTCTGTCATCAGAAAACATGCACCACGCAATCACCGAAACGTACACCCGATGCTTTGGGGCCCACATGAGGAGAGTAGCGTCATGTGTCACAAGGTCAGGATGCAGTTGCAGCGTCATGCGTGGTCTCGAAGCCTGGCTTCTCCGCACAGTCGCGGTGCTGGACTGATGCAACCAGCAGCTGCAGACACTCGTATCCCTCAACAATAACTCCTCGGCAAGACACCCTGCCAGAATCCTGGCAACGAAAGCTACGTACCCGCACGTCCCACATGAGCCCCAGGACCGCAAGGGCCCAAAGTGAATGGGCCATTGCCAAACGTCGCCAAGCCGAGACAACACCGTTCTCCTCAACATACCTCCTGGGAAGACATCGTTGATGAGCTGGAAACCCACAGGTCCATCGTTCCACCTCATGTGCATTCGGGCCGGCATGGAGCTCCAGGAACGTGACCGCTATCGCGGCAGTGGTGGTCGACATGCGATGGACGCGAGGTGGAGAGCACGTGGACCGCGCGGTCGCGGTCGCGATTGCACGCCTGCAGAGCGACCGTGAGCTGAAGTGCATTGTCAGTCATGACAGGTTGACCGTCTCAGGTCACATTTGAAAGATGTAGAAACTGGATAGGATGGCCCTCGATAGAGCATCTGCTGGTGCGAAAACGCTGAAAGAACGCCCTAGCACCCCAAGCAGCGCCAAACGTTCAGGCGCAGAGCAGTAATCCGACCTCATGAGCTGGTTAATGACCCCTAGGTGTGAAAGTCACGCCCAAGGAGCGCCTAGTTGATACTAGGAGCTAGATGAACCTTTGAACTTCTCCACACGACAGGGGACGTTGTATTTGGGGCATGCGTAATCTACACTTGTTTCGAAAGGAATCGGCACTCGCACCGCGCTGGCGACACGTCTGGGTGTCAAGCTCTGGCACGAGCTTGCCAAGGGATCGGAGCGGTGCTGGTTGAAGTCCTCCATGAAGCGGGACAGGTCTGTGCCTAGACCTTGCCGTTGGTTCCTACATGAATGCGGCTTCTTCCTTGCAGCGGCGGTCGCGTTTTGAGTGCAGAGTGCTGTCATGCCAGGTCGGAACGTGGGACCTCGCTTGTTTTTCTGGACCAAGCCATGTGCCTGCCGTTGCTGGAACTCTTGCATTGTTGCGCGTCCCCTGACGGCTTTTAGTGGACGGGGGAATGTCTAGAGAGTGGTAAGAGAGTGAGAAAGGTGGCTTGACACCGAAACTGACCCGCAACGACACCACTGCGGCGACGCAGCCGCATGTGTCGGCCGCTGCGACACCGCAACGGTCGAGGCGACGAGATCCCGCCTCCGCGCTGTGGCCCCTCCAATGCGTCAACGTCCGAGTTCGACGATTGCGGCCGGGCGCTGTGCCGCTCGTGGTCCCGATAGCGGCGCTCAGGCTGTCTGCGCGACGACTGGGGAGGTCAACGGTACTGGTCACACCCCATCCGGGCGTGATGTGCGCACATGCAGCCCGCTTTTGACGCGTTTCCGCGACGACGGGGCTGTCGCAGGCGCCGGCGCGCGCCTTCAGCTACCGGCCGGCGCGGCAACCCGCGCCATCCGTCAAGCAGGACCGGGCATTGGCAGGTCCGTCTTCCACGGCGACGGCAAAGAAACCGGGCAAGCTCAAGGTGCTGGAGGAGCCTCGGGCGGTCACAGTTGAGAACAACCCGCCGCTTCCGTCCGTCACCATCATGGGCGAGCCACCGGCAGCGGCCGTCAGGAGCGAGCTGACCGACGTGTCGGATGCGCAGCAGCTGGCGGCGCTTGACCAACGCGCCTTCCACTCGCGCGATGGTGCGCAGCGGGTGGCTGGGGGAAGTGCCGGTGGCGGCGTTGACGGCGCCGAGACCGAAGGGGCAGCGCCGACTTCCGCGGCGGAAGAGATGTCTGCGGACGGCGCGGCGCTCGTCAAAGTGGTTCGGGGCTTTCACACAACGGCTTCCCCGTTGTTCGCGCGCCAAGCGACACATCATCCAAGCACGCCCACGGTGCCGTCTCTCCTCTCCCCGCGGCCAAGTACCACGAAGGCGCACGCCGCGTGCGTGCCGAGGACGACTGTCGCACGCCCGAGCACAAGTGCTGATGTGACTTGCGACGTCGGTCCATCGCACGCATCCTTCACTCCATTGTCGCCGATGGAGCCATGGGGAAAGGCTGGCGGCGGTCCGGCCACGTGCGCCGCACCGCGACGCTCGTCCCTGTTACCATCAAATGGGCTGGCTCCACCCTCGCCGCCAGAACCCCCCCTCGCCCCGCGTGCGCCCCACAACTTGTACGCCGTCCGCGTTTTGACAAAGACCCAGCGAGTCAAGCGGTCATTCCCAGCCAAGCGCAAGTGCGACTTCTGTTCCGAGACGTTCTACACGAAGAAGGAGCGCGCGCAGCACTATAGCGGCAAGCACTCCTCTGACTAAGGACTGCCGCGGCCGACCGCCTCGCGCGCGCAGTGGTTCTGTGCTGGTGTGGACCTTATTGTCAGGCGGACGAGGCGCATCGGCCTTCGCGCTGGGTGTGGTGCAGGCCCCGTCGGCGGCAGCAGCGACTACTTGTCTTCCCCAGACCCGACCCCGTTGGTGGCATGCCACAACGTATTGCGGGCCGCCGCCGCGTCGCTGTCACAGATAGGCCCACGGCCATGAGGCCGGCCGTCGGGCCTACAGGGGTTAAGGGGGAGCGTCATCGCAGGCGCTGCCATTGTTGTTACTTGAGAACCCGGTGGGCTCGTCCCTCCCCGTTCGCTGCCCACTGTATTGCTACAGCTGGAGGTGCTTAACACATGCTGTTGCTCGGGCTTCTTGCGGGCTCGTTGTTTTTGTTGACGTCGTCGATAAAAGAAACAGCCCCCCATCTTTGAACACGCGCTATCGAACTCACTTCTCACACGGAAGATGCTCCCCAATCGATACCCACCCCGCCCGCAACCCTTGCGCGGAAGCGAACAACTCGAGGCAGTGACCAGAGCCAGCAGCAGCCTCGGCCATCTTGTACAGCTCATCGGGCTTCTTGTTGTGCCCGGAGGTGTCCGTACCTGTGAGCACGTCGCCGAAACAGCGCAAAGCGTCCATGCGGGGACCCTTGCGGGCCACCAGACACGTCTCCTTGGCTCGCTGGTTCTTTAGGGGCTTTGCGTTTCCCCCGTGCAAGACAAGCATCTCGGGCTTGACCCATGTGAGTTCGCCCACGACCTTATAGCCCCACTGCTCCTCAAGGGCCTCTATGGCAAGGGAGACCTTGTTCATGGGCACCCGGAGGAACAGGTAGCCGTGCTGCTGCAACGTGGTGATGGGCAGTTCCAAGAAGTCGTCGTCAGAGAACGGGTCGTGCGCATCGTCCAGTCGGTCGGCCTTATGGGTGTCGTCCGTCCACGGGTAGTTGCAGATGACCGCCTGAAAATTGCCCACGGCCGCCATGAGCTTGTCCACGTCAAACGTACGGATGTCGGCGCGGATAGGAAGGCTTCCCGGGGGAAGGCTAGAGGAAGAGAAGAAGGGCGCATGACCCAGCGTTGCCGAGCTTCTGTTCCCGTCGTTCTTGTCCTGCTGCATGCATAGCACCTGTTGGGTGACAGAAGTCGGCGGCACCACCCGGCGCTTCGACGCACGCGCAGCCGATGAACCGCTCCCATAGGGGTATCCTGCATCAAAGAAAGAGGAGGGAGACGTGCGGCGTGTGCCGACGCGCGCAGAGCGCCCGCGGTTCTTCTTGAGGGACTCCATGATGATGACAGTTGTAGACGTGCAACAAGCCGCTCAGGCCGTGGTCAGCCAAGAAGGTCCAACCACGACGCCGAGATGAAGTCGCGCGGGGGAGTGAGCAGCTGCTAGAAGAGGCACAACTACGGTCTTGCCAGACTCTTTGCGCCCGCACTGCACCTGGCCCATCGACTGAGGGACCGAGTCCGAGAATCCTGCTGACAAAGCCAAGCGGGCTTTACTGCGGCTGGCGCCGAACACTCTAGACCTCGCGCAAGCCACCCTTGACCGCCATTGCCGTACCACCGCGTGGACGGCCGTCCGCGCGGGGATGCCCACGTCCACGCAGCCACGACCGCTACATCGGCAGAACGACTGTGGAGGCGGCCACAACCGCGTGGCAACCGTCATAGGGACCCAGCGAAAATGCCGCATCATGCCGTTAAGAAGGCTGTCCAGATGGGTGCCAAAAAAAGCACAGCGCGAGGTGCCCAGATTATTTGGATTCGTGAACTTCATGACGAGAGCTACAGCAATTGTCTCAGTACGCAGATATTTCTTTTGGCTCCGCCTGCAGAGGCTCTCTGAGGCGCCATGGCGCACATAATCACGTACCATTGGCCGTCGCTCATTACCTGATGGAAAGTGGAAGGATTGTCGTAGGACGCACAGCTCAGGTCGTGTCGTCGGACGCACAGCTCAGGAGTGTGGTGCCTCCAATCTCAGCGTACAGGTGCACGTGACAAGTGGCCCAAACTTCCAGTGACGAGATGCATGGCCTGGCGCACAAGATTCACCGTCAGCTGACGAGCAGCCGCCTCTCTGCGATCTGACAACCTTAATTTTGCAGGCACTGGCTCATGCGATCCTCTTACATACAGTATGATGCATAAGACAAGAGACAGTGGCTTGCAATGTGCATCGCGACCGCTGCACGTGCCCCGCAGGGCTCCAGCCGCATCGAAGAGCCAGCTGCATGGCTGAATGACGGGCGGGGCACTGTCATTGACACGACATTTCGCCGAAGCCACCCCAATCACCGGACTGTGAGCGCCCTTGTCACGTTCGGACAGCAAAACACACATGGCCGAGTGTGCAGCGTCAGTTGCAGAGCACGCGCTGGTGGGAGCAGGTGGCGCCACTCGCACACCGCCCGCCCCGCTGCACGATCTGCCTACCCCCTCTAAACGCTTCTTTCACCAGCTCTTCGCGCGGCCGTTGCCTACCGGGACGTGTGGTATCGTCACTGCTATCCCCCCCCCCCATTCCAACCCATTGGCGGACGCCACGGCAAGGGCGGCGTTCCGCCCGATCCCGCCTGAGCGTTCATGCGCAGGGCTGCTCGCTGACCTGTGAAGGCGGGAGGAGGGGACAGCAGAGAAGGAGGGGACGGCTTTGACGCGTATGATCGACGCGGCTTCGCTCCTCTGCACACTGCAGCTGGTGAGTTTCGTGCATAAGATTGGCGGCTCCCGCGGCGGCCGCCAAGGCGGCCACGAACCACGACAGGCTCGCCAGCGGCGGCCACGCCCTCCGCTGTCTTTCGTGTCGGGTACTTCGACACGCGCTCTTGGGCGTCGGTGGGGAGCGGACTGGCGCCGCTGGTACCCTGCGCCTTGGAGTTCGTTTTGGCGATCTGCTGCTGCTTCCCACCACTGCTGTCATCGCTCGTCGGTGCCATGACCGTGTCCGTCGCGGATGATTCAACCGACTCGGGAAGCTACAGCTCAAGTGTGGACGATGGCCCGACCGTCCTCTCCTTTGGCGTCGCGCAACCGGTGGCACACCAATACAACCGTGGACCTGCAGGCCGGTTCCAGACGAGCAAGCGACGCTGTCGCAAACGTTCTCGCTGCAACTTTTCCGTCATTGAGCTGGAGGAGGAGGAGCCTATGGCCGGCGAGACGTTTGCCGACGCACCCGAGCCGAAGGCCTGTGTGCGCGCCACCCGTTGCAGTGCGCACGGCGGCACCCAGTGCCGGATATGGCGCATTCGAGGACCAGTGTTAGGCTACAACACGGACGCGGAGCTGCTTTCTTCGATTTCTTTTTGGCGGGCGGCGGCCTGGATTCCGGCCGAGGAGGTGTACGTCAGGGCTCTGCCACAGTTGACGAAGGTGTGCTACGAGACCCAGTATGAGGCGTACGCGTCGATTCGCGCTGTATCTAAACACTACCGTCCGAGGCCGCGTCGTGTAAATGATGTCGACAATGGCAGCGATAGCGATGACTGCGGTGGTGGTGCCCGTGTCTGTGGTGGTGGCGGCAGCTGTGGGGGTGGCGTTGGCAGCGGCGTTGGCGGTGGCGGCGGCGGTGGCGCTGGCCACGGCGTTGGCGGTGGCGGCGGCGGTGGCGCTGGCCACGGCGGTGGCGGTGGCGGCAGCGGTGGAGGTGAAGAAGGCGGCAGTGTTGGCGGTGGCAGTGGTGGTGGCGGCGTCGGCGGCAGTGGCGGTGGCGGCGGCGGTTGCGGCGGTGGTGGTGTTGCTGGCAGCGGTGGCGGTGGCGTTGGCGGCAGCGGTTGCGTTGGTGGTGGCGGTGGCGGTGGAGGTGACTGTGGCGGTGGATGTGGCAGCAGCGGTGGGGTTGTCGGCAACCGTGGCGGCGCTGCCGCCGCCGCTGCTAGCTTTAGGTCCTCATTCCGGGGAGTTAAGCACGGTCAAGATCTGTCGGACGTGCAGATCAAGCTCGTTTTGAAGAGAGCGAAGGCATCCCTGGCGGCTGCCCGAAACCGATTGCACAAAGGGCACGTCGCCCTCGTCGGTCAGCGCCCGGCCTTGGGTGACCGCGTTCACAAGGCGGCTGTAATGAAGGTGACGCGGCGTCGCTCCGTCGTTGCTATCCGAGACTGGCGCAAGAAGGGAGGAGATGCGCTGCGGGCTCGATGGGGCCAACTGCTCGATGGACACGCCGCGGGTCACATCCACCGTATGCGCAAATGGCTTGAGCACGGGACCAGAGGGCCCGGTGGACGGGCGACGCGGCTGCGCCTCGCCCGGGGCATATCGCAAATGCACATGCTGCCAACCAGGGAGCAGCTGCGGACGGAGAGACGCGCCGCGCTGGACGCGGACCACGTTCCTGGGCCCTTCCTGTTTACGACCACGCCGCTGGGTCGATTGGAGCGGTGGGACTACGTCCACGGGTCCAGCTCTGAGGGGCTCCGGCGATACCAGAACAAGTTTAAAGTGGAGCGGCGGCTGAAGAGCCACAACAACAAGTATTGGGACGCTCGACATCGCCAGGGCAACGCGGATCATCGGCCGGGCAACGAAGAAGACGAGGAGATTCATGAGGATGGCGGCGTTTACGTCAACAACTCCGACGCAGAGACGGAGGGATGTTACGCGCCGCTGGAGACGGACCCTGTGCGGATTGATGAGCTCCTTCTGAACGCCGACTCATTTGTCGAAGACTTGGCCGGCGGCAACGAGACCAAGGTGGTGGCGGTCGGGTTTGACGCGCGTGAAGCATTGCAGTCCGCTCTTGACCGTGCCGTGAAGGAGGGGACAACGGCTGCCGACGTGAACACGGGCGCGCCAATGGTGATGACCTTCGCCGCGGATGGCGGAACTATGCGGCGGAAGGAGATCACCGCCTTCACTGTATCCCTGTCACTGCCTTGCCTGGAGAACGGAAGGACGGACCTGACTCCCATCGTCTACTGCTTATCGGGTGAGAAGAGGGTCGGCCGCGACATTGCGTCGTACATCAACGGTGTGCTCGTCGATCTGCTTTCACACTCCTTCACGGTCCCGGTGGTGGCTGATTCCGGTGGGGATGATGGTGCGGCGGTCGGCCGCCACCGGCTGGTGTTGCACCCGACTCTCCAAGTGTGTGGTACGCTTTTATTTGCTCGTCGTGTTCTTCTTGCTTCGCGGGCGCCAGATCCTCATCGACCAACGCCAGCGTCACGCCGCCGTCGGCCGATGCCCCCCCCACCTGAGGTGCCACGCAACCAAGGCCGACCTGAGCCACCCGACCGCCCCCGTACACGAGGACATTGAGTGGATGACCGGCAGCCCGTGGCGGCCACCGCCGCCACCGCCGCCTGTATGGTCAACGTCGGCCAGCCACCCCCCTCCCCGCCCGACCGCCGACTGCGTCACGCCGACGCGCGACCGCTGCGCCACCGTCTCTGCATGAGCGTAGCGGAACTTTTGGGTAGGGACGATGGTGGTCGCCTGCACAGCCAATTCGTGCAGTCGTACTTACCCTCTTGTCTCCGCTTTGTTCTTGTGCTTGTTCTTCTGCTGATTGTCCCTTTGCTTGTTCTTCTGCTGCAAATCTTCTTTCCAGGTGACTTTTCCATGCTCCACTACTTGTGTGGGCTAACAGGGGGCAGTGACGATGGTCGGTGCCCTTTCCGTGTCGGATGCCGGCTGGAAAAGTTCCTGCGCCCGAGTTTCCATTATGGGGCCGAGGCCAGTCGGCCACTCGACGTCATCGCTGGTCAGTGGGAGCTCGCGGTCTGGACAATCGCCAATTATAGTACGCTCTTCTCGGACGATGTCTCGTGCATCGGAGGTGAAGTTTACGTGGCGTGCCCGACCTGCGGCAGGAGCATCGCTTACTCCTCGGAGGTTGTCGAGGGCAGCGGTGTTGTCTTCTGTCGTGCCGCCCGCTGCTTGACGGCCGACAAGGCCGTCCGCATGCTCAAGGGCATTTCCGAGACCATGTTCAACGGTGTCGTCAATGCCGCCCGCCGACTGGCGGGGGGTGTGCGGGGCTATCCTGTCTTGCTGGATCTGGACGTCACACTGCAGGCGCCGGTGCTACATTGCACGGGGACCGCCGCCAAGCTGTCCGTTTTGTTCGTGCTTGCCTGCCTCCCTGAGCGCCTGCGGATAGCCGCGAAGCGTATCATCCTTGCCATCATGGGAAAGGGAAAAATCACGGGCCTCTACCTTCGCGAGTTCCGAGAGCTCGTTGCCCTTCTTGTCGCGTCGCCGGATCTCCTTGGATGTGAGCTCGACCCGGTCTTCCTGCAACTCCTCCAGCTCGTGCAGCCGCTCAACGCGGCGTGGCGTGCTGCCCTGACGGACGCCACGGCGGAAGAGCGGAATGGCGCGGCCGCCATCATGGAGCTGGCGGCCTTCTTGCTCGGTCCGCTCTACGAGGAGATCAAGCCGCTGGACCCCGAAACCAAGAACGCCAAGGTTTTGAACCTGTACTTGCACGCACCCATTGCACACGTTCGTGCACAGGTGGGCTCGTCCCGTCTGGACGTGGCCTACGTGTCCGATGACAACATCGAAGGCCACCTCCGCGGGATTGGCAAGTACCTGCACAACCATGCCAACAACGCGTCCCAGGCGGAGCTGTTCTGCAACATGGCGGCCATGCGTCAAGCCACCCTCGGCTTCAACACGCCCCGCTCACATCCCTCGTCCATGGTCTACACGAAGCGCATCCGTGTGTGCGGCTGCTGGAAGACTCTGGGCCCCGATGGTCTCGCCGACTTTCAGGCCATCAAAAACCTGGCTACCGACGACCCTGCCCTGACGCTGCAACAAGATGCCGAAACTTCAGGCCTTCGTATCACCCTTCCGCTGCACGGTAAAGTCGACAAAAACGGCACCCCGCGCCGGGACAAGGACGGCCGAAAGGTGCCTGGAAAAAAGGAGGCGGTGCGCCGGGGATTACGTGCGCGGCAGCACGAGATCCGCTTGTGTATTTGCGGCAAGCTGAGCAAGGAGCTACGTAGCCCTGTCGTCGAGTTTGCTTCCACCAAGCGCGTTGCGGAAACCCTCGCGCTGTCTCGGGCAGCGATGAAGGCCCGCAGTACGGCTGAGAAAGTCTCCAACGCAACCGCTGAGGCAACGGTGGCGGCGATGAAGCGGGCTGATGCCGCGGAGGCGGCCATGCGGGGCGCTGAGGGGCTCGAGGCCTCCGTGAATGCTGCCGCGGCTGTTGGGCCTACGGCAGACATGGTCGTAGTGGACGGCACGGGAGTGGCCGCGGCCACGACGGCGGCCATGGAGGCCATGAAATTTGAGACAGACTCAGACGCCGACATGTCGTCTGCAAGCTCTTTTGCGATACCGACCCCCAGTGGCGGTGCGGGCTCTTGGCGGTCAAGTGACGAGACGGGCTCTTCGGGAACAAGGGCCACCGCAGAGTCGGCGCCAAGCGAGAGTGACGCCAGCGTCGGAAATTCTTCCCCGTCCCCGTCGGCATGTGAAGCACGCCCCAACAAGACCAAGGAGAAGAGGGAGGCTTTGCTGGCGTCTGTACGCGGGTATCTCCCTCCAGCGGCATTGATGCCGCTGGTCTTTCCCAATAGCATTGTCTACTCCACCATTGCCGACGTGACGGCACCAGAGGGCGAGCCCGCCTCATCGTCGGCTACCGTGGACACCGTGCTCCACGAGCAGATTTCCATCTTGCGCCTCTTCTTGCTGCGAGCCAAGACGTTTGAGTTTGCCTGGTGGGGCATGCGCAACGCCGTCGACATGGAGGACATGACCGACGGCGCGAAGTCCCTGTTGAGTAGGTTGGTCGCCGTGCGTCGGGAACGCCTGTTGGCGTGCGCGGAGCCTGTCCTGTAGCGACAGATAAATGTTTTTCCTATCAGCATGCACAGGTCCCAATAGTCCAGGAAAGCGTCTCGACATCACTATAACCCTCTCCCTTACCCCCCTCACACACACTCACGATCGTCAACACAGAGGCTACACGGGCGTCGACAATGACGTGGTTGAAATGGTCTTCCTTGGTCCTTGACAGAAGGACACCGAGTAGAAGCCCGCCACCGCCGCCGTCACCGCGGACGTGATGGCGTACGGCGTGCAACCAGCCACCGCCACCAGCCAATCGGCAACCAACCATGAGCAAGAAAAGCCCCCGACGCCGGCACCAACACCTCCCACTCAACGGGCACGCTCCGATGCCCATCATGAACGGCGTCGCAATGCCCATGAGTGGCTCTCGGAAGGAGAGCCGGATTGCTGTGACAACGACGGCGGCGGCCACGGTGGGCAGCGGCGGCGGGGGAGACGGCTGGTCAACACCACTGACGAGCGTGGCAGCACCGGACAAGGGCGGGGGTAGTGGACGTCGGTCGGCTCCGCGGTGGCAGCAACGGGCGGAAGAAGCTGCCACCGCAACCGTCCCCAACTTCTGTCGCCTACCAGCTCCTCCCTCCTTCTTCACGAGCCTCCGTCGCCGTGGGCGGGATCCCCCTCTCCACGGACGGCGACTCAGGCGTATCGAGGGCGGCGGAGTCGACTGCCACCCAAGCGTACGACTAAGTCACTGTCCCCGTCGAGTCACCACTACCAACCCCACTGTCCTCACGTCCTCCGAGGCACATGCCGAGGTGTCCAGTGCAGATCACGGTCGTCACAAGAAATGCAGGGGGCGTGCCATGGCACACGTCCACGGCAGTCAGTCCGCAGAGAGGATGCGAGGTCGCCAGATATTCAAGAGACAAAGCACAACATCTGCACTGATGCAGCTCAGAAAACGTGCCGCTGCAACAGGGGTTCCGCAGACCGCCAGCAATCTGCCAGCATGTTTTCTGTAGGCCGAAATCCAACAAAGGCGTGCGGTAGGCAAAAAAAAAAGGAGGCCCAAGCAGGACCTTTGTGGCTACACATCCTCTCACCGCCACGGTGCTTTCCATAAAAGAAAAGCTCGGGTCCTCCATTTTTTTTAAACAAATGCACGGCAAAAAGCTGCGTCACAGAAGTGTGCTGCAGGAAAACCTGCTGCTGGTGCCTCATACGGTCACTTTCCCAGATCTGCCGACAGACTGCAACAGACAATTGCAGAGGATTCGCAGATCTGTAAGGTACACGGTCTAAGCCCCACTGCGCGGCACATGTGCCGGTGTGCGGGCACACCAGACGAGAGCGGCATGACGATGACGGGACAGAACAGGGAGAAGCCCTTCCCGGTGGCAGCGAGACGCATGGCCAGCGCCTCTGTCGGCGGCGGTCCAGACCGGGCGCTCCCCGGCGGCGCCCTCTGTCCGTGGAGCAGCGCCTCGACGACGCACCCGTGCATGCCTGTGCGGCGCGCAGCGCCCCTTCCCCGCGGCTATCCCACGCTCCGCGACGCCCCCAGTCCCCGCCCCCGCCCGTGGACCGTCGGTCGTCCCCCGCCCCCGCCCGCCGCCACCGCGGGGCGCCCCCTGCGCGCCGTGCCGCCCCCGCCCGCCGCCAACGCGGGGCGCCCCTGCGCGCCCGCCCGCCCCCCCCCGCGGCGGCGGCGGCGGTCGCGCCCCCCCCCCCACCACGGACGGCGGTGGCGCGTGGGCGGCGGGCGGGGATGCCGCCGCCCCCACCGCCCCGCCCGGGGGCGGCGGCGCCGAGCCGCCGCCGCCGCCGCCCACGTGTGTCGCCGACCAAATGGGGGCGCTGCGGTTGACCATGGCGGCGGCGGCGCCCGCCGCCCAGGCACCACCACCCCCGCCGCCGCCGCGTCGGCCGCCGCCGCCGCCGCCGCCGCCGCGACGGCCGCCGCCCCAGGCGGCGGGGGGTGCCCCCCGCCGCCCGCCGCAAGGGGCGGCCGCGGTCCGAGCGGCGAGCGGCGC
>ENA-ORXR01002508-ORXR01002508.1-marine-metagenome-genome-assembly--contig:-NODE-2508-length-17352-cov-11.024949_pt1 | contig 17352 bp, 10 predicted proteins | sample MGYA00237866_ERZ511479 | MGnify/ENA metagenome assembly ERZ511479 | reverse complement strand
TCGGAAACGTCGGCGGTTAATTCGGCTGTGAGTGCCGCGTCGGCGGCGGCGTCGGCCGCTGGCTCGGCAGCGGCGGCGGCCGCGTCGCCGGCGGCGGCCGCGTCGCTGTCGCCGGCCGCGTCGCCGTCGCCGGCCGCGTCGTCGTCGCCGGCCACGTCGCCGTCGCCGGCCGCGTCGCCGTCAGCAGTCGCGTCGCCGCCAGCAGCCGCGTCGCCGTCCGCCGCGTCCCCGCTTCCAGTGGCCTCCTCGACAGCCGCACCCTCCTCAGCGGTCGCGCCCTCCTCGGCAGCCGCACCTTGCTCGCCGGCCGTATCTGCTTCACCAGCTGCACCCACGTCGGCAGACGCACCTGCCTCGTCCTCCGCCCCTTCATCCGCAGCGGGAGCCTCCCCCTCGGCGGCCGCGTCGCCCTCGGCGACCGCGTCGCCCTCGGCGGCCGCGTCGCCCTCGGCGGACGCGTCGCCCTCGGCGGCTGCTTGCTCCTCCCCCGCGCCCTCCCCCCCCGTTGCCGTGCCTTCCCCCCCCCCCCCCGCCGCTCCCCCTGCCGACGGTGCCGCCGCCCCGTAATTCACATACTCGAGGTACTGCAAACACCGCTCGTACGCAACCGCCGCCTCCCCATACTTGCCATCCTTAAACAGCCCGTTGCCCTCCTCCTTAAACAGCCCCGCCGCTTCCAGCCGCCCCGCCGGCTCGAGGCCGAGCACCCCCTTGGAGCGCACGTCACCGACAAAGCGCACGAGCGTGACGCGGAAAAGGAGGCCCCGCCCGCCACGTCCAGCGCGGGCGCCCGCGTAGGGGCCCCGGAGCACCCCCGCCGCCACCTCCCCGGCGCACATGCCCGCGGCGAGCACCTCAAGGCCGGGCAACACCGCGCCCGTGCCGATGCGGAAGGAGTAGGGGGCGCCGCGGGAGCGGCGGCGGGTCGCGGAATCCTCCACCACCCGCAGTGGGGGGGGGGGGGGGGGGGGGACGCCCGCGGCGCCATTCCCGTCGGCGGCGGCGGCCACAGCGGCGGCGGGGGGCGGGGTAGACGCCGACGCGCCCGCGGCGGTGGCCGACGGCGTCGGCGGCACGGGGCCCCAGAGCGTGTAGTGCACCCACACGCGGGAGGCGCGGCCGGCGGCCTCGCCCGACCCGGCCGTGAGCACCGTTTTGGTGACGAGGCCGTCGGGGGTGACGGCCTTGGCGTCGGCAACGGCGGGGGGGTCCACGGCAGGATCCATCGCGGCTCCGGCGAGTCCCGACGCGCGGGGGGGGGAAGGGGGGTCGGGCAGATGGAAAAAGGGGACTGGGGCGACCACGTGTTGGAACAGAGCACGACGAGAATACAAGTGCCGACCAAGAAAAAGAAAACGAGAGATGCAAAACGGACCGCCGACGGGCCGGAAGGTTGGGAAGGCGAGGGAGGCGGGGGGGGCAAGGAGGGGGGATCGATACCGCCCCTGCAGGCGACGGTGGGGGGCGCGAAAAGCCCACGCCCTCCACCCCCGGCTCTGACAAGTCGGCGGGGCGGGGCTGCCGCGCGTGTCGCGACTGGCCGAGATCTGCCCACGCCCACCCGCCACGCGTCGTGCCGCCTCTCGCGGCACCAGCGGCCGCTGTTGGGATCTGTCCGTGTCCGACAGCCGCGGGCGGGGGCGGCGGCTTGGCGCAATTACCGCTCAAGGCCGCGAGGCGGATCAATCGTCGTTGCCCGTTGAAAAAAGACAGCTTTCGAGCTGTTTGGTCGGGCACCGCGGCGGCCATGGCACGCTACTGGACGCCATGGGCACTCGAGGTCTCCTCCCGCCGCGCGTTGCGGACCACACCCCCGTGCCGGCCGGCTGGTGCGCCACGGCCACTGCTTCGTGCGCCATGGGCTGCCCGGTCGACCGATGCCGACGTCGGGGCAGCTGCCTCTTGTTTTTGGTGGAGCAGCTGCCACTCGCTCCAGTGCGTCCCGTACTCGGCCTGTTCCTGCCTTGCCTTGTTGACGTGTGGGCCATTGTCTCTCTTGCGGTTCCCGTCTCTACGGTGTCAGATTGGTGAGATGGCGACGAAGCGGCCCCGTCGTGCGGAGTTCCCCCGCGGGCGGACGCACCGGGCGCTACGCTGCGCCCAAGCGCTACTGCCTCATAGCAGCAAGCGTGTCCACCCGGTGCAAAACCGGCCGTTGCCGCTTTACTGATTGCCCAGTAGGGCGACCGGACAGCGACCGCCTCGGCCGGCCTAGCGGCCTGCTAGAGACACTGGCAAGATGGGGAAATGGAAGCGACCACGCCCAACGGCAACGTGTGTCTGTTCACGGGCACTTTGATCGGAGGGTCGTGCGTTCTAGTGCTCTCGTATGGCTGGGCGCTGTCGGCGGCGTTCGACGAGCGGTAGGGGCAGGAGGGGGTGGCTTCTTTCACCGTGCCGCGTGCGACGTTAGACTATCGCACATGTCTGCTGGCGAGTCGTGAGTAGGCGGCTCGGGTACTGGTGCTCCTGTGAAGGTCCGCGGGGAACCACAGAGCAAGCCCAAACAACGTGTCGCATGCCCACATGGACCCTCGGTGAGCGCTGCAGGACCGCTGTACACGCATGTACGGCGTCGGATAAGTGGCACGAAAGGAGCAGTGGCCCGCTGCGTGAGAATACTGTGTGCCCGCGCCATGTATCTGCAGGACGTGGAGGTGCAATTGATACTGGACTGGCTTCTCAAGCTGCCATGAAAAAAATAGTATGTTGCCCCCCTGCTTTCTCTTCTAGCGAGCGCGTCGCACCTCCCACCCCCTTTTCCCTCGAATCTACCTTGGTTGCAGTACGGTGAAAGCACGCGGTCTTTCAGCGCACACCAGAGCTCGTCGTATCTCATGAGATCGGGGGCTCCAGTGCCGGGTTGGACTTGTGATCCAGCCAGGTCACAGGATTTCCCCCCTTCCTGAATCTTGTGTAGTTCTCATGAAGAGGCCCTCAGTTCGAATACACGCAGAGGCCCGTCGCCCAGGAAGTGGGCAGAGAAGAAGAACAAGAGCCAGAGCACGAGCACAAAGGAAACCCGAATTGCACGGAAGGACAATGTGTACAGGACCGCGTGGACTCGGGCGAGGCAAGGGCAAGGCAACCAGAAGATGCTTATTCTCCATGAATGAAAGGAGAGTTTCGCCATGAAGCTCACATGGCCCTGTTCTTGAGCTTGTCCCGCGGCATAAAAGACACGGACACGGTCTTCCTTCGTCCTTGTGAACTCCCGTTTGCGCTCTGCCAAAAAGCAGAAGAGGGCGGTGATGACTGAGCCCACGATGTTCTTGATGTCAACGTCCATTCTTTGCGTTTCTGCTTGCATGGCCTTCATCTTTTGATGGTTTGAGTTACATGCTGATTGGTATAGTACTGAGAGACACGGAACGGCTTCTATCGGCTGTTTCGTCGCTATGCTGTTCCTTGCTGCACATGTTGCAGAGTTGACGACACCCGCTGTCGACGTGCAAGATTTTTGATGCCGGTCAGTTTTCAAATTGATCCCTCAACTCCGCTGGTCAACGAGGTCAACTGCCGCGTCCGGCGACCAATGGGGTCGCCTTGCCGTTTTTTTTTTTCCGTTGTTTTCAAAGGTCGGCATCCCCATTTTGACCCACTGTTGCGTGGCGTAGCCGGCGCTGTGGCCGGCCTGTGTGCGCGGCCGCGGCCGGCCCCTCCTTGCGCCGCTCGTCTCGTCGGCCGGGTCCCCCGCTGACGCCGCTGCGTCTGTGACGGCCACACCGCCGCCGTCGGTCCCCCCCACGGTCACGACGTCGCGTCCGTTGGCGACCCCATCGCCGTACGGGGGGGGGGGATTGTGCTATCTCTCCGGGTGTGGCTTGGCCCCCCCGACGGGCGGGTCCGGGTGCGTGTGTCGGTGATCTTTTCTCTCTTTCTTTCTTTTGCGTGGCCCGGGCACGACGCCGCTGCGTGCGGTTCTCTCCCCTTCTCCCTTCCCACAATCGGTCTTTTTCGTTACGGTGTGTACTCTCCGTCGGGGCGTTGGTCTCCATCCTGCTTGTTGGCGGCTTGGGAGCCACTTGTCGCCGACGACGGTGCGGGTGCGTCCGGGGGGGACGGCCCGCGTCGGGCGACACCGGAGCCGGTTGCGAGCGCGGCAGCCGTCCGCCCCCACACGATCCATCGTGAGGCCCCCGCTCAAGACCATCAAGCGCCCAAGAGGTCCTTTGCGTACACGCAGGGTCCTTACCACCCATTGTCGGGTGCTCGTCACACCGTCGACTCCTCTGGAGGATTCTCCATCCCTTTTCCCACGCCTCATTGCCTCTTCTTCTTTCCACCCCTCACCATTCCCCTTTTCCATCTTTTCTTTCGTTGGCGTCTGGGCTGCAGGACCCCCGCGGAACGCCTTCGCCTGCCCCCCTCCTGGTAACGCGCCGACGTCGGCGTTGTCACCCATGCGCCCCTTCTGACGTGCGGCGTCACTATGACGCTGCGGCACTCCTCACGTGGTGTGCCCGTCAACTATGAAGGAATGACAACGCGGAGCTTGCGCAACGGGGGGGACGGAGGGGAGCTCGGTGACTATGACAATGTCAGCGAGGTGCGTGATGGCGGCGGAGGCGGCGGCGGCCTCGGCGGCGGTGGCGGTGGCGGCATCGGCGGCGGTGGTGGCGGCGGCCTCGGCGGCGGCGGCGGTCTCGGAAGCGGTGGCGGCCTCGTCGGTAGCGGTGGCATCGGCGGCGGTTTGGGCGGTGGCGTAGGTGGCGGCGGCGGCGGCGGCGGCGCCAGAGTTGGCTTTCCTCCGCCAGATATAGGGGGATTTGCAGGGGGGATGGGAGGGGGTGTGGTCGGTCTTGGCGGCAATGGAGTTGGCCTTGGAGGGGGTGGCGTTGGCCTGGGAGGGGGCCTGGGTGGTCATCCTGGTGGCCATCCTGGTGGCCATCCCGGTGGTCATCCTGGTGGTCATCTTGGCGGCCACCCCGGCGGGCACCCCGGTGGGCACCCTGGCGGACCAAGCTACATGGCTGGTGGCTACGCCGGAGGGTACCACAATGGAAGGCCCTCTCCAGAGGCGGTTCACGGCGGCTACCAAGGCGTCGAACCGAGGGCCCAGCACGTCGCCTATGGCCACGGGCGGGGCTACGCGAGCGGAGATCCTAGGACGGGGGACAACAGGTGGCAGCCCCTCGGTGATGACGGGTACCACCCGCAACGCTCGGATGAATACCGCGGGGGTCGAGCGAGCCTGCCGCCCCGCGAGAGCCCCCCCCCGCACCCAGGCCATCTCAATGGGGGCTTCTCTTACAGCAGCGGCGGGGGCCCTGCCGGCCCCGGCTCCAACAACGTGCTGATGCGGTCCCGGTCAAGCACGCCGTTGCCCCCGTCGGGCCGCTACACCCGGAGCTCTACGGCGGGCATGGGCGGGCCGCCCGACCACTACTCGCCCGGCTGCGATAGCGGCAGCGGCGGGGACACTCGCGGCAAGCGGCGGCTGATGGGGATTGGGAAAACGCGCAAGAGCGCGACGTGGGCGCGCGACGAGGATCGCCGCCTCGTGCAGTTGGTGTACGAGGAAACGGTCGCGAGCGGGCGTGTCAAGAGCGGCATCTCGCAGGAGGAGGCTGCGACGGTGGCCTCGTCGGTGGCGGCGCACGCAAAGATGTGGTCCAAGGTGGCGTCCAACCTACCCGGCCGGTCCGGCAAGCAGTGCCGTGAACGGTGGTTGAATCAACTGCAGCCGGGCATCAAGCGCGGCGCGTGGACGGAAAAGGAGGAAGAGACGCTGCGGACGGCGCACGAGGAGCTCGGCAACCGGTGGGTGCAGATCGCTCTGCGTCTTCCAGGGCGCACCGACAACTGCGTTAAGAATCATTGGAACTCGATGCTCCGCAAGCAGCAGCGGCGGGAGGCGGCACTCGCTACGGCGGCGGCCGCCAACCGAGCGGTGACGTCGCCGATGGACCACGGCCGCCCGCCACAGCGGCAGGCCTACTCGTGGCCATTGAGCACGTTGCAGCCGCCGTTCCAACCCGTTGGCGCGTCGCCGCCGGTTGCTCAAGGGCCCCTGCCGCTCGCCCCGCCGCTTGTGTCTCTGGGCGGGCACGTTGGCCACGGCGCATCACCGCCATATGCGGGCGACGACGTCAACGGCCTCGGCGGGATGAACGGCGTGCACGGTCTCAACGGTGGCGGCGGCAGCGGCGGAACCACCGGGGCCGTTGGTGGGCCGTACGACGCGCCCTCTCCGCTGGCGCCGAGCTCCCCTGCACTCGGCAATGGTGGCCGCCAATATCCGCTGCGCAGTGCCGGCAACGGGCCAGCCTACTCCCCGTCAGGCCCGCCCCGCCCCCTGGGTGGCGTCTACCGACCGCCGTCGTTTGGTGCAAATCCGCTGGGCTCCGGCGTCTCCTATCCGTACAACACCCCCCCGAAGCACAGTCCGCTGCCTGACGAAGGCTCCCGCACCCTCCGCTCGCTGACGCCCACGTCGACGCTCGGCGGCAGCGGACGGTTGCTGGGCAGCACGGGCGGGAGTGGCAACCGTGGAACTCCCCCGCAGGCCACCACTAAGAACCCTCTCCTCTCCTTGGCCACCGCGGCGCTCTCCAGGCCAACCACCTCGCTGACGCCAGACTCACGGCTGACGTACACGTCGCGCAGCCCGACGCTGTCGCCCGTCCCGCTCTCGTTTTCGGGTGAAGCGGCACAGGCGGGTGGCCACGGTGGCGGCGGCAGTGGCAGCGGCGGCGGTGGCGGTGGTGGGGGCAGCGGCGGGGGCGGCAACGGCGGTGGTGGTGGCAGCGGCCTTCACGGGCAGCAGCACCCGTCCTCGTCACTGCCGTTCCGGCCGTCATTGCCTGCCCTCAGCGGCGGTATGTCGCAGATCCCCTCGCTGTCGATGCCTTCCCACCTGTCACGTCAGCCGATCAAGCTGCCGCCGATGCAGATGGTTGCGACCGCCCACGGCGACGGCGGGCGGCCACCCGAGCCCGGGGGCGGGCCGCCGTCGCTCGCCGGCGCTGCGGGCCCTCTGCCGTCGATGGACACGGGTGGTCATCTGCGGCCAGCGTTTGAGACGCGCTCACGCACGCGTGCGGCGAGCGGCGTGGCCGCCTCCGTGTACGTCCCTGCCGGTGGCGGCAGCGGCCGCATGTATGCGCCAGCGTCGTCGACGTTTTGCGGCGGACCCGCGGACGGCAGCCACCTCTTGTGCAGGGACGAGGAGGGCACCGAGTAGCGGCCGGCGTGGGAGGAGGGGGGTCCGCGGCGGACCCCTTGCAGGTGCCAACAGGTGCACTCGTGGGCTGCGTCCCCCCCCTCGCTCCTGGCCGCCTGCACGTTGGGAGCGCCATCCCCCCATGTCTGTAGAGTCATGTGTCTTGTTTCTTCCTTTTGTTCTGTGGTCGGCCGGGCCTTTTCGTCTGCCGCCGTGGTTGCTGGAGCGGGCTGGCTGGCGGGGGGCGGGAGGTGCGGCCGACTGGGATTGTGTCTGTGTGACTTCGTCGGGCGCTCTCTGTTGCAGTCGTCGTCATGGCGGCATCGGTGGCGGCGGTGGTCTGTCTGCATCTGCACGCTTGGGTTGCCCCGACCGCGGGTGTGGGGTGCTGCTTCACGTTCTTTCCTTTTTCCCTTCCGTTCTTCTTTCGTCTTTGCGCCGGCTGCGGTGGTGAGTGGGGGTGGTGGTGTGTGTGTGTCCTGGTCGGCCGATCAATCAATGTTCGTCCTCCACGCTCTCCCCCCCTTCATCGTATGCGCGTAGGCTTCTGTGTGCCACTTCGTGTTTGAAGCGCGGTGCTCTAGGTGTGTTAGGACCTCCATCATTATCATCACGTGCCTATGTGTTTTTCCCCGCCACCAGCGTGCTTTGTTGCATTGCTTGCCCTGCGCTCTGGGAATGCGTTTCCCCCTCGCATTGAGCCGCGTCCTCAAGCCTGGTTGTACTGTACATGCTCGGCGGGCCTAGGGGGGATGAGCTCGGTTTGACATGACGTAACTGTCACTCAGGCCAACAACGGAGTCGACCGCGGGAGAGGGGAGGTTGCAGTACTGCTGGCTCGCTCGCCAGCAGACACCACTGCTTCCGTCGCTGCCTCCTGTGCTTGCAAAGCTGCCGGGCAGCCGAGTGGCGCCGCACGTTCACGTCCTCGCTCGGCAGGCCGTCCACCAGACGGTTTCGCCGCGCCGCGCCGCGTAGGGCGTCCTTGGTGACCTGCCCCCTGACAGTCGGCACTCGCAGCGTCCCGCTGGCCGACCGCCCCGACGATGGACCAGAGCGGCCATTGCGTGTCTCGACGCGCGCACCCGGCTGTGCCATTGGCCCGTGACCGGTACGGCGCCAGTGTTTCTGCTGGGGGGGGCGGCGGATCCCGGCAGGGCCAAGACCGGCCCCCCCTTGCCCCGTCCCCCGATGTCAGACAGTAGGCTTACGGCCGCCACGCCAGAAAAACGGCGGCCGCACTGCAGCGGCGCAGTCGACGGGGCGCGACGGCCCTAAAAAAACACGACGCCCCCCCCCCCCCCCCAACACCCCTTTCAGAGGCCGCTCGCCCACCTGTGACGCGGCGCGTCGCGGGGCCGCTTGGCACGTTACTCTACGTTGTTGGGTGGGTTGCCGGACACAACGACACCACCCGGGAGGGGCCCGCGAGCGGGACCTCGAGGGCGGCGGACGCGGTTGCGTCGACCGCCCAGGCGGGCGCAACGCTTGGGCGCGGTGGCCTGACGGGAGGTGCTGGTGGCCCCCCAGGGTCGCGTCAGACTGGTCGCCGGTCGACGGCGTCAACAGTTGCATGCCCTCGTGATACGAGATCCTTGCACATGCGATCCTTGCCGTTTCTTGCCGTTTTCACCATGAACAACACGTGCTTTCTTTCGTTCTTTGATCTTCGTGAAGAATCTCATTGAGAAATTGCAGCAATTGATGAGTTTGTGAAACTGCAGCGAAAGATAGCGCGGTTTTCTCAAAGGATGGCACTTTCCTCCTTCAAACACATAGGTGGGCCGGGCGTCACCAGGTGGCTCAAGGTCGAGGTCCTCCGCCTTGACTGCTGCCCCACCTTTGCGTCTGCCACCAGCGGACGACCGACCTCCGCCTCGTCCGACCTCGTACCCTTGCCACTCCCTGTGCTCGGCTGTGGCATCAACGAGACGCACCCGCAACTTGCCGCCTGTCCCCCTCGGCAGATGCAGTCCGTGACCACCTGCTCCCCTGGAGTGGTGGCGGTCTGTCTGACGAGATAAGGCTTGCGACATGGACAGAGGCGGAGGCCAGGGGGAGACAAATCGGCCAAGCAACGCTGTTGTTGAGGGTAAAGCTGGAGATCAATTGGTTCCCAGTCAGCTGACTCCCCCATGTTTCAACTCGCACGCTCCTCAGTGCCGGCGTCTTGAGGCCACCACTTGGCGGAGGACAGCCCACTTGGCGTTGCACTTTCCGCCCACCACCGATTCTGCTTCTCAGCACTGCCGTCCGGCATGCCCGATCCCGCTCACGCTTCTGTCTTCTGTTTGACACAACGGCAGAGAGGCGATAGAAGCAGAGGACGCACCTGCTCCTTGACAAAGTGACGCGGCACTTCCTCTCGAGGCACTCAACATCCATCTGCTGCATCTTTTTCGTTCGCTCGCATAGCCAGGAAAACACTGACCGCATCAACAGGAGATATGGACCCGCATCCTGACCCGCCCGCCAGAGCCACCCCCCCGCCGCTGCACCGGCCGAATCGCAACGCGGAGCCGACATGCGGGCGCAAACGCAGGGCGGTCACTGCCGACACCTTTTCCGCGGTGGGTGTCAGGCGCGCCGCAGCCAGCGGTGCCGCCGCCGCTGCCGACGCTAGGCGGCTCCGCCGACCGGCCGACCACCGCGGGCGCCACACGCACGGTCGGTGTCAACGTCGCGACGGGTGCCGGCCAGACGTGGCGCGTATCTGCCCACGACGGGTGAAGCGATGCGCGTGATGCACGCCCGTGTCCCATCCCAGCAGACGCGGGCCCGCGTGTAGTCGGCGGCAGCGCGCTCTGCAATGCGTCCGCCCCTCTCTCCCCTTGAGCAACTTGCGCTGGATTCCCACGCGCCTGCAACTCTTCTCGGTCGTTGCGTTTCCCCTATCCCGTCGCGGACAAGTTCCCCATATGCCACTGGTTGTGCCGGCTGTGGTGAAAGGCAACGCGTGTTTCCTTGCGACGCTGGAGGAACGGCCAGCCGGTCTGCTTGGTCGTGGGTGCAAGCGGTGGCTGCCCGTCACGCTGATGCCGCTCTGTCCCTCATGTCACGGCGGGCATGTGTGTGCGTGGCGGGGCCGCGTCGGCTCGGTGGCGTCGAAAATTGTGGAACGATGCCAGCCTTTTCTGGTTAGAGAAAAATAAAAACAAGCACGCGGGGAGGAAGGCAACCGGTCACCGCACGTCGTGGCGCCGAGCGCACCGAACCCACAGGCCCGGGGAGTGGACGCCTTGGAAGGCATGGACCCCTCGGGCCGTCACAGCCTTGACCGCCCTCACTTGTAGTAAGGGCACGGCACAACATGGGTGCAAGTCTTCTTCACCGTCACCAGCTTATGGCAAGTCTTCTGGATAACCACCTTCTTCTTGCATACAGCACTATAGCCCGATGAGTAGTGGCCATGGAGGGACGAACAGGGCACGATGATGTACTTGATGATCGAGCAGTCAAAGCTCTTCTTGATCGTCTTCGAGCAGTCCTTCAAGATCGTGCACGTCTTGACGCACGGCTTTTTGCACGTACGTGCCTGGACCACTACCGTCGTGCACGTGCCCGTCAGCGTCGCCGTCGCAAAGCACGTGCCGCCGACGAGCAACAGCGGTGCGGCCGTCGAGCACGGCACTGGGTTTGAGACTTGGATCTGGCACCCGGAAGACACAACTTTGATGATGTTGCACGGAGTGGTAGTGAAGCACGGCTTCTTGTGTGTAACGACCACGCCGTGTGAGTAGGTGGCCGCGGCGGACGCGACCAGGGCAGCGACGACGGCAGCGGCGGCCACGAAGCGTCGGGCGGTGAACATGATGGCAAGGGGGGGGGAAGCGGTGTGGGAGCGAGTGGGGGGCGCCCGTCGAGCGAGAGTCACGGCGTGTGTTGAGGGCGAGCGGGCGGGGGGGAAAGGGACGATGCGTGCAGCGGTGGGGGGCGGGCGGGTGGTGGCAGTGTCCGGCAGCGCCGCCTCCCATTTATGGACGCCTCGTGCAGACCGAGGTGGCGGCAGCCCCACCCCTCGCCCCGCCCCCCCGCCAGCCACGCACACCCCGGCAGCGCCGTCACGCATCGCTGCCACGGCTCGCCCCACTCGACGTGGTGGGAGCGGCGGCTGCATCTGCCCGGCAACGGCGCGGCCACGTGCCCACCTGCGGGCACACGCGCGGGTCACGGCGGGTGCCCTGGGGCGGCGGCATGGCGGGGGGCGCGGGGCGTGCCGCGCCGCTCCAGGTCCGAACGTGGCAGCCCAATCGTGACGGGGAGAGGGGGGGCGCGCGCAGACCCACCCCGTGGCCCCGCCGCGCCCGCGCCCCCCGCCCGCACCCCGACCGCGCGACCGCCCGCGTGCTCGCGGCGCACCATGCCAAGAGCTGGGGGCGACACAGGGTGCCGCCTCGTCAGACGACAAGCATGAACGAGCACCAAAAGGTGACGCCGCATTGCTGCCCCCCCCCCACACCACTGGCGCGCCACCGCCCCGTCAGACGGTCGCCCCGCGCGGCCACCAACCAGCACCAGCACCATGGCCAGGGGTGTTGGCGGACCTGTTGCAAATGGTCCAGCCCCCCCCCCACACCCTGCTCGCCCACGCCCTCCCGCCCCTCACATCCAGCCAACAAGACGGAGCGGGGTGGCGGCGCCCTTGGAGCTGACAGTACCCTCCCACGGGGTACGGCGGCGGGGATGACGGACGCGGCAGGCGGTGGAGCGGGAGGGGGGGAGTCGACGCTGCCCGTCAAGACCGGCGCGGGCGCCGAGCCAAGGGGGATGGGGCAATGCAGTCTGGCGGGCAGAAAGGGAGCCGGGAGGAGGATGCGCGAAAGCGCAGCGGCACAGAGAGAGTGGCGTCCCGACGCGGCTGGGCGTTCCTCGTGACCGTCGTACAGACTGATGTAGAACGGGACACCGGAAGGGAGTCCTATTCACAGACAAACCGAACGGGACTCACATCCATCACTGTCCAGTTCGCGAACGGGAAACAGGAGTGGAGAGCATCGTGAGAAAAGTGGTAGTCGTGAGAGGACCTCGACGACCAGTCTCAGATCACTGCTAATGCGTACGAATAGAATGGTGTTGTTGCGCTAACCGGATATCTGTACAAAAAGTTGCATCCACACATTGCTGCGACCGTACTTACAATGTGTTCGAATGAAACTGCGATCATGACTGAAGTCGGGCTGGTCCTCTTGGTGGAATCTGCATGGTGACTGCCACAGGCATGGTCTCAGATGGCAATGTAGCTATATGGCGCGTCCCAGAAGAAGGATCCGATACGAGAAAACGCAGAGTAAGTAACGGCAGTTCAAAGCGGCATACAGCCGATTGTTTGAAATCGATGTGGTTGCTCTTGCCTTCCACAGAGGCCTTCACCAGCCTCAGTTCACGGAATTCGTTCCACAGCGCGATCACAGCATGTTGTGACTGGCTGTGAGTTTTTCTCGCATCCCACATTCGCTGGGACGCGCCATACCTGCCCTGCTCCAGGACTCAGAGCTGCGAGCGGTACAATAACCATCTCTTCGCGTTGTCAGTACGTCGACCAGCAGCAGTTTATGCCCCACGATGGAACACGGCCACGATTACGCTTGTCCCTACAGGCGCCGAAACCGCAGTCCAGCGTCGTCGGATGACTCTGCTGGTCGAGGGAGACGTCGCAGCTCAGCGCTCGAAGGGTACTTGAAATTACTCAGCAATTCTCATCCCCGGCAGACAGCATTTTCCCGTACACGGCATGTCAATCGTTTTTTGGCAAAGGCACGACCAGTTGCGGACCCTTCTGGCCAGGACCTTGCACTCCATGGTGTTTTCAGCGGGTGTTCTTACCGTTTTCGGGTCTCCCAGACCGCAGGTTAAAACGGAATCACTCCTTGTGGCGCGTCGATATTCTTGTCAAAAGAGAGGCAGATTGGGAGGTTGGATCACACTGATTGACGCGTGGCCAATCACTGGCGCCGGGGGGGTGGGGGCGGACTCTCTGTGCCCTGCTGTCGCCGAGGGTGGCCGCCTTCCATTGGGCCGACCCGCGAGGAAGGCCTGTGCGCCACTGTGTCGCGCCATGCGGTTGAGCCACCCGGCTCTCCGACGCGCGGACGTCGAGGGCGAGCTGCGCGGACGTCAAGGGCGTGCCACGCGGACACTGAGGAACCGCGCAGACGTCGAGGGTGCGCCGCGCAGGACCGGGTGAGCGGAGCCGCGCACGAGCCGGTGAACTGGGGCGTCCCCGTGGCCGCCGCACCGCTGCCTGCCATATCTGGCCGCCGTTCGATCCGCCGGCCAGGGTGCCCTGGGCGCCGTCGCGGACACGCGCCGACCAACTGCTGCGGCGCGGTCAATCGCCTCCTTTGGGGACTAAGGCCATCGCCTGCCCCAACACGATGGCACCACAACAGGCGCAAAGGCCGGTCCAATAGTCAACGTTGCGACGTCATACAATGCACTGTTCCCGGTCGCGTGGCCGCCATCGCACTGCCTAGAACGGCCAATACGGCGCCTTGTCAGATGACATATTGAATACCTCGTGGTCTCTTCCCCACATGGAGAATAGATCCTTGCATGGATGTGATGGCCAATGGCTTCTCGACAACTGCGAGTCTGCGGATCTGACCGAGCGACTGCCCTCGGCCCGACATGACAGCGGAGGGAGATGAACCACAACTTTCCAATGTAGACGTGAGAATGAGATCGTCACTCACAAATGAACCCCTGATTTCCAAACACGATGGTTGAAACGCCATCGAAGCATCGCACCGCCCCGTGTCAACAGAGGATACCAGCTATTCCCCGCCACACAGCGGGAATGGGAGCGAAGCAGTCACCCTCCCCCCCCCCCAAGCAGCATGTGGCGTCCACGTCCGCAGACAATGGAAAAGGTTCATGGTGAACAAAGCGACGATTCCGACCAGTGCCCGTGCACGAGGGCTCGTCGCAGGGTACGACCCTGGGAGGTGGATGCATCACATCGCACCACCCCCCGTCGTCGCGCGCGCGCCCACGTCACGGCCCAATCGCCGCGACGGCCGACGCGCCCGCCACGTCCCCAATGTTGTCAGCGTCGGGGGAGTGCACCAGGTACCCGGTGCTCCCCTCACCGCCGTCGTGGAACCCACCACCGGCGGCCCCACAGTCGGAACGCCGCGGCATTGTCGCGAGCGTGTCGCTGGAGAAGTCCCACGCGGCGTGCGCCCCCACCCGCCACTCGGGCGGTGGCCACGCCACGCGGTCGCCGCTCTTGAACGGCGCGACGCGGACGCCCGTGAGCTCCCACAGCGCCCCGTGGGCTATGTTGCGCGCCGCATTCACGTCACGGTTGACGTACCGCAGCACGCACCCCCAAAAGATGCACCGCTTGACCGACCACATGACCGCCGGGTGGCGGCCACGCAGGCGCCGCACGGCGGCCGTCGCCGAGGCAGCGAGGCGGTCGCGATGCGCCTCGGCCCAGCCGACCGCAACGGCCTTGGCAGCCGCATCTCGAGGGAGTCGCTGGTGCCCAAACGCTTCCGGTGCGCCCCGGCGGCTGGTTGGGGTGCCCCGCCGCGGCGGCCGCGCCTTGGCCGCCGCCGTCGCTTCCAGGTCGCGCTGCACCCGACCAAACGCCGTTGGGTTGGTCATGCGGCACGCATTATGGGAGCTCAGAGGCGTCGTATACGCGTTGGCCAGCTGGGAGCGACACCCGGAACACGCCTGCGACGAGTTGTGCTCGTCTCGCTCGAGAAGGTACACGTGCGGCGCCAGCGCCCGCTTGAGCCGCGTGCTGCCACCGCGCAGAGCCGCGGCGCCCCACACGAGGACGACAATGCCCCCGTCGACGACCCGCCGCAGCTGACCGCCTGTCAACTGCTCCGCAAGGCGAACAACGAGGCGCGCGTACTGACGCTCTGCATGCACGTGGGCGCAGCGCAGGACACGCGTGGCAGCGGCGCCAAAGGCCAACTCGTACGCCGTACTTTGGCGGCGGGCGAGCCACGCCACCGAGGCGTCACGCCACGCTGCCAGGCCAGCGACTTTGAGGGACGTGCCCTCGAGCTGCTGCTGCAGGTACGTTTTGACGGCCGGCGGTGGGGCACGGCCGCCGGCCGCCGCCGCTGCCGCGAGCTCCCTGGCCACCGCCTTGTGGTAGGCCCCCCGCGCGCGGTCACGCATGCGGCCGCCCGACTGTTCAACATATGCCGCGGCGCTCAGGGAGAAAACTGCACCGCTCGCGGGCGGCATCGGCGCTGATCGCGCCCCTGCACCGGTGTAGAACTTGGGCAGGGCCCGCATAGTCCCAATGGCGCAGTCAATATCAGCAACACGCGCGTACGCCACCGTCCGCCGCGGCTCCCAATGTGGCGGCTTGCCGTCGGCCGCCTGTGTCGTCGTCGGCTGGCCTTCGGCAGCGCCACAGACACTTGTCGATGCCAGCGGCGGCGGCAACCCCGCCTTGGCCTCCAATGCCCGGTACGCACAGTCGGTAGTGACTTTGAATGCCGAAGCACCAGTAGAGGCGTACCATCCGCGGACCGCCTTTCGCGCCTCCCTGGCCGGCCGCTGCCGTTCGGCACGGGCCGGTGTGGGGCCAGACCGGCGTCGCTGCGTCTGGCGGCGTGACCTCCGCGGGAGGTCCACCGCCGGGGGCTCCGGTGGGGGATCCGGTTCGGGCTCTGGGCCTGGGGTGGATGGCCCTGCGGGGGGCGCGGCAGCGCCACCAACACCCGCCGCCACCGCCGCCGCCGCTGCCGCCGTGGAAGCACCCGACGGGCGACGACCGCCACGCTGGCGTTGTTTCCAAGACGCACTGACCGGCGAGGCGTTGGCCGCTGCCACACCCGCACCTGACGCGCTCGCTGGTCCGTCGCCGGCGGCATCAGCAGCCCAGTTGGAGTACCCCGCCAGCAGCGCGGCCAGACTGGACGCGACCGAATCCAGGGCGGCAGCGCACATCCGCTCCCAACGGTACGCAAGCACCCGTCGCGCGTCGGGGATACTCGACGTTCTGCGGTCCGAGGGAGACGGCGGTGATGACGTCTCCCACGCCCGGGTCTACGCCGACCAACGTCATAAATGCGTGCTCGTGCAGGGAGAGGCCTTGACCCGCCGCTTGGTTTTCCATACTCAACACCGTCGCCTTTGTTCGCGGCGGCTCCCCGCGCCGCCGCGCGCGGCCGTGGGCCGCCGCTTACACTGCTTCTTCCGCCGTCTGTGGGAGGTCTCGCAAAAAGACGAGGCCGACGCCGTCCGTGTACACGATCGGTCGGAATTTCGTCTTGCGCGTCCCCACCCCCGCTTGGCGGGCGAGTCCAGCAAACGAGGCCCCCCCACCGCGCAAACCGCCGTACAGACGACCTAGGACGGGGGAGGCCGACGCACCGGCTTCCCACAAGGCCGCCGCAAACATCCGCGGCGACAACGGCACGTACCGCACGAGCTGCACGTGAGGGCGCGGAAAGACGGCCGAGCACGCCTTGCCGGCGCCCAGCAGGGTGGCTTGACAGTGGAGCAGTAGCGGCACAAACATGGCCCATTGCTTGGCCCGCGCCGCCTCGTGGCACAGCACAGCGTGGGTGCCATCCAGTTGCAGCCGCGTGTAGGTTTGAAAGATGTCGCGGACATGGACGTTGAGCTCGTGCCGCGCGAGCACGGTGAGGTCGTCGTCTGGAAAGTCGGCGCTGTCGCACGCGGATAGGATGGCCGTGGCCACGGCCTTGGATGTCTTAGAAACCAGCGATCGGCGGCCGTCCTTGGCCGTCTCGTCGCCATCGACCGACAACGCGGGCACCACGCTGTCGACGAGACAGGCGGCGAGGCGCTTGACGGCGAGCGGCACTTGACGGGCGACGGTCATCCCAATGACGGCGAGCAACGGAGCCGTGGCGACCGCCTCGCCGGGCCCGACGAGCAGCTGCGAACACGGCAACAGCACACCAGCGGCCACGACCTGCGCGACAAACGCCTTGGCCGGAGCCCACAGCGGGGAGTCGGGGTGCGCGCGCAACGCGGCGCCCTCCCGCTCACCGGGTATGCCGTGTGCACAGCAGAGCGTTGGCGTCTCTGCTGTCGCGTGGCTGCTCCCGTACGCTCCTCGACATGAAAGGGCGGCCGCCAGCCACCTGGCGAGGGCCGCCGTCGAGGTTGTAGTGGATCCTGCCCTCAAAGCCAACGGGGTATAACCCCGTCAGAAAACCCAGCACAGGATGCGGATCGCTACG
>ENA-ORXR01002507-ORXR01002507.1-marine-metagenome-genome-assembly--contig:-NODE-2507-length-17353-cov-2.754168_pt1 | contig 17353 bp, 15 predicted proteins | sample MGYA00237866_ERZ511479 | MGnify/ENA metagenome assembly ERZ511479 | reverse complement strand
TGCTCAACAACCATAGGCACAAGGCCCATCATGACTTCATTTGGATCTTTCATCATTCTTCCTTAATATATTCGGGGCCGCAAACGCGACTCAGTTAGTCTTATTCGTGACCATAAAGTGTTACTGTTATATTGATATGTCCAACTTTAATCGCAAGGGGGGATTTGGGGGAGTTGCAGTTAACGCGTTCTCTCCATACCGCTCATCCCTGCGAAGGCAGGGACCTTTTGCGACAGCTTCGCATATTTCCAAACAATAGGCTGGCTAAGATTCGAGTTGGATATTCAGGGTCCTGATTTGCCAACTGCATCACAGAACAGATCCCTGCCTGTGCAGGGATGAGCGGGATTGGAATATTAGTAATAAAAAAAGCCCGACTGAAGCAGCCGGGCTTTAAAACTCAGTAAGGTCGAAAACCCTACAGGCCTTCATCCTCAGCGAACAGAACGTCTTTTTTGACTTTCTTGTCTTTCACTTCCGCGGCCTCGATGATCAAATCAACGACCTTCTCTTCATAGATCGGCGCGCGAAGTTGAGCGACAGCGTTCGGGTTCTTTTGGTAGAACTCAAAGACTTGCTGCTCTTGCCCCGGATAGTTGCGGGCTTCGCGAACCATTGCGGCTTGCAGCTCTTCATTTGTGATTTCAATATTTTGCTTGGCGCCCATTTCTGCTAGAACCAGGCCGAGACGCACGCGGCGCTCAGCGATTTTGCGGTAATCTTTCTCAAGCGCCTTGTCGGTTTTCTTGGCGTCATCTTCGTCAAGCTGGCCGGCTTCTTTTTCCGCCTGAACCTGCTGCCAGATCGCGCCAAATTCAGCCTCAACCATTCCCGGAGGCAGATCAAAGTCGTGCAGCTTGTCCAACTCGTCCAAAATAACGCGCTTAAGTTTAAGGCGGGATTGACCCTCAATCTCGGCTTTGGCTTGATCATGGATCGCCGCTTTAAGCGCCTCGAGATCAGCAACGCCAAAACGCTGCGCAAATTCATCGTCAAGGTCTGCGTCTTTCGCGCCCTGCACTTCGTGAACTTCGGTTTCAAATACAGCTTCTTTACCCGCAAGGTCTTTGGCTTGATATTCCTCGGGGAATGTTACGGTGACGTCGAGCTTGTCGCCGGCCTTAGTGCCGACAAGTTGATCTTCAAAACCCGGAATGAAAGAATTTGACCCCAGAACAAGCTGGTGTCCTTCCATCGCGCCGCCGTCAAAGGCTTCGCCGTCAACGCGGCCCGTAAAGTCTATCAGAACAGCGTCGCCGTCTTTGGCTTTAGCTGTCTTGGCTTTCTTCTTGTATGTCTTTTGACCTTCAGCCAGTTTCGCCATGCGCTCTTCGACGTCTTTGTCATCAACATCCATGGTGATGCGCGTCAGCTTTAATTTGGCCGGATCCGCAGGCTCAAATTCCGGAATAATTTCAACGGATAATTTATAGTCCAAATCAGCGTCGCCGGAGGTGAGTTTTTCGGCGTCGGAATTCATCTCAATTGACGGCTGAACCGCGGGGCGTAGCTTCTTCTCTTCGAGCAGCTTCTGGCTTGTCTCTGTCACAGTCTCTGTGATGACATCGCTCATAATCGACTTGCCAAACATTTTACGAATATGCGCGGCAGGAACTTTGCCCGGACGGAAGCCTTTCAGGCGCACTTGGCCCTTCATTTCTTCGATCTTGGCCGTCAGTTTTGTGGCCATTTCGGCCTTATCAACGACGACTTCGTAAACATGTGACAACCCTTTGGTGTCGATATCTTTAATTTGCATGGCAATGTCCTGCGTTCGCGGGGGCACGATGTAATCATCATGCCGGAGAATCCAATTAGCGCGCCTTATAACGGCTCGCGCGCGAAGCGCAACACGTCCGGCGGGCCAATTTCATCAATTTTACAGACCTTGTCGGCGCGCCGGAATCGCGTAGACACAATGATGATGGATATGATGACTTATGATAACCTGTGGCTGTTTCTGCTGCCGATCCTTTTTGGGCCATTTGTGCAAGAGGATATCGCCGTGATCGGCGCAGCGGGCCTTTCAGTGAACAACCCCGCTTTCACACCCTACATCTTCGTCGCCATTCTGATCGGGCTATTTCTGTCTGATATTTGGAAATATTGGCCCGGCGCCGCAGCCCGTACCAGCCGCCGCGCCAATCGCTACGCGCAAAAACCCAAAGTCGCCGAATTTGCACGGCGTATGAAACATCATGCGGGCAAGACGCTCTTTACGGTGCGGTTCTTGCCGCTCGCCCGCATTCCGGCCTATGTGGCGGCTGGTTTCATCAAAGTGCCCTATTGGCGGTTCTGCGCGTGGATATTTGTTTCAGCCCTTACCTATATCATATTGTTTTTCTGCATTTTTCACGCCCTTGGCGAAGTGGCAGGCAAGACAGCCAAAATCTATGTCCCGATTATTGCTGTCGGTATTTTGGCTCTGCTCGCCGGAGGGCTTTATATTCGGCGGCGCATTATGGGGACGAAACCGAAAAATGATCCGCATTAGGGTTTCGCGCGCGGCGCGAATATTCTCGTGACGGGCCGGGCCAATTATTGGTGACACGACCCTTATCTTGATACCAACTGGCATCAATTTTGGCCCATGTCATTTTTGCAAGGCGGCGCTGCATTTCAGCGTCGAAATCACTCTCGGCTTTCGCCGTAACCTCAATCGCGCCCTGAGCGGCTTGCGTCATTAATTTCAAAACACCTTCAACCTGGGCTTCAATTTTGTAAACAATAGATGTGTGACCCGTATTTGTATTTGGCCCATAAAGCATAAAAAGGTTTGGAAACCCGTGGGTCATCAAACCAAGATAAGCACTCGCGCCCTTACCCCAATGTTGTTTTAGACTTTGCCCTAACACGCCGATTATATTCAATTCTTTGAGGAATGGATTTGTCACAAACCCGGTGGCATGAATAATAACATCATGAGCGCGAAAGGTGGACCCCGCGTCGGATATGCCGCCTTTGGTAAAGCTGTGCACTCCCGCGATGACCAGCTCGACATTCTCGCTCGCCAGAGCCGGGTATATTTTATCTGATAGCAAGACGCGCTTCGCGCCAATGGGGTATTTAGGGGTTAGGGCCCTACGCATTTCAGGGTCCTTAATCGCTTTGCGCATGTGTGCGCGCGACGCCGCGCTTAGGATTTTAGCTCTGATCTTTTTGCCTTGAATGACGGGATAGAGAAAAAACTCGCCGGCTGCCCAAATGGAGCCGCGATATAATTTGGCAATGCTGGGTATCTTGGCGGCGAGCCATTTCTCAAATTTTGAATAGGCGCGATCACCCTTTGGGATAATCCAATTGGCGCTGCGTTGATATATGGTCAGCGATTTCGCCGCCGCTTGCAGTTCGGGGATAAGCTGTATGGCGCTGGCGGCATTACCAATAACGGCGATGTTCTTATCGCGCAAGTCAACAGAGTGATCCCAATTTGCGGAATGAAACTGCGCGCCCTTGAAGCTATCGCGCCGCTTAAACTCACCAAAGCGCGGGTGATGGAGTTGTCCAACTGCGCTAATCAGGAATTGACACACCACAGTTGATCCATCGGCAAATTTAACCGTCCAGCGTTTCTCCTGCGTGTCATATGCTGCGCCTATGACTGTAACCTCAAAACGGCAATGGGCGCGCAGCCCTTCATCCTCAGTAAAGCTTTCAAGATACTTTAAAATCTGCGGCTGCTTGGCCCATTTAAAATCCCACGTCGGATTGGGCGCAAAGCTGTAGCTGTAAAGCGAGCTGGGGATATCACATTCCGCGCCCGGATAAATATTGTACCGCCACGTCCCGCCGACGCCGGCGGCTTTGTCTACAATTAGAAAGTCATCATCTTCGCCACGCCGTAGTTGCGCGCCCATACAAAGACCCGCAAAGCCCGCGCCGATGATGAGGGTTTTAACCCCGGTTTTAGGCGGCATCAAAACGCGCTTTATTCTCCGCCATCCAGCGCATGCCGTCTTCTTTGGTCTTGCTGCTATCGGCCATCACGTCGCCATGGGCCGTTTTGTAATGCGGTATCAGGTTTTGCATCCAGACCTCAAATGTTTCGCCTTTGGCCATGTGACCGCATAAATCGCATTTTAGCTGTTTCATATTTCTCTCCCTGCCTTCGCATAGCATCATAATTATATGTCCGCACCTATGCAATTATTTGCATAGCTCCGCACACCGCGCTAATGAAATGAAAAATCGGGGAATTTTATGAAACAGGTCAGCTTTCCGGCAAAGCTTGCATATGGCGTCGGCATCGCGCCCGTCAGCATAAAGAATATGCTGTTTCATTTCTTCTTCCTCTACTTCTTTACCAATGTGCTAGGCGTCTCGGAACTGCTCGTTATCGCCGCTGTGATGATCGCGCTTATTGTAGACGCCTTTACCGATCCAATCATGGGGCAGATTTCCGATAATGCGCGGTCCAAAAAATGGGGGCGACGCCATCAATTCATGTTGATGGGCGTAATGCCGACCATGCTTGGCCTTATCGCGCTTTTCTCGCCGCCGTCCGGGTTAGGGCAAGCCGGGCTGTTCATATGGATGCTGACCTTCCTGATCGTCGTGCGCATGGGCCTGACGGTTTACGCCGTGCCGCATAGCGCGCTGGGCACAGATCTCTCCACCGATTATGACGAGCGCACAGCCATTGTCGGCATACGCGAGCTGTTCAATAATATCTTCACGGTCAGCGTTTTTATCTTTGGCTTTATCGTCTTTTTTCCACCGTCACTGGAATTTGAAGACCCGATGCTCAATATTGCGGGCTATGCGCCCTTTGCCACAACTATGGCCATTATTGGCGGGATCGCCGCATTGCTCAGCATTCTCGCGACGCGCCACAAAGTCAGCGATATTCGACGCTATGAAAATGATGCGCGGACAAGCTGGCGCAGCGCCTTCACGCAGCTGCGCGAGGCGGCGAAAATCAAACCCTTTCGTTGGCTGGCGACGGCCTATTGCTCCATCCTGACGCTATACGCGACGGGCAGCGCGCTTTCGCTCTATATTGGCGGCTATCTCTGGCAGTTCACAAATCCGCAAAAAGCCGCCATTGCTGTCTCTCCAATCCTCATGATTATCCCGGTCGTCATAGCTGCTAATTTGCTGTCCAAATGGATGGATAAGAAACGCGCCGTGATCTTATTCGCGCTGATCTATATTCTATTCTCGATCCTGCCCTATGCGCTTTACTTTGCGGGCCTGATGCCCCCAATTTTCGACCCGAACCTGTTTAACATCATTATTGTCATGCATGTGCTTGGTTTTGCAGGACTTTTAGGCGTCGGCATTATCGCCAATTCTATGCTCGCTGACATTTCTGATCTAATGGATGCGCGCACAGGTAAGCGACAAGAGGGCGTGCTCAATTCTGCCTTTTCCTTTGTCCAGAAACTGACCTTTATTATCGGCACAGTCATTGGCGCGCTGTCGCTTGTGATAATCAAATTCCCCAAAGGCGCGCAGCCCAGCGAAACGCCACAAAGCGCCATTGACGGTCTGGCCGTGGCAGCCATCGCAACATCGCTGCTTTTTGCCGCGCTCGGCATATATGCCTTTATGCGTTACACTTTAACCCGGGACACGGTTAGCGCCATTCAGGCCCAACTCCCCGATATAGGATAAATCATGGATATTTACACAGACGAACACCGCGCCATCGGCGAAACGATGCGCAAGATTGTCGAAAAAGACATCAACCCCTATGTCGATCAATGGGAGAAAGATCGCATTTTTCCGGCTCATGAGGTGTTTAAAAAACTCGGTGATGCGGGGCTACTCGGTATTCAAAAGCCTGAGAAATATGGCGGCATGGGGCTGGACTATACTTACCAAGTCGCAGCGGTTGAGGCGATGGGCGCAATCAACTGCGCCGCCATCCCTATGGCGATTGGCGTGCAGACCGATATGGCCACGCCTGCGCTTGCCAAATATGGCAGCGAAGAATTGTGCGAGGAGTTTCTCGTCCCGGCCATAGCGGGCGACAAAGTGGCCTGTATCGGCGTCTCCGAACCCCATGCCGGATCAGATGTCGCCGCAATTAAAACAACAGCCCGCAAGGACGGTGATGATTACATCATTAATGGCGGCAAAATGTGGATCACCAATAGCTGGCAAGCCGATTTCATGGTCGCGCTGTGTAATACATCCGACGCCGGCAAACATGCCAATAAAAGCCTGATCGTTATTCCGATGGATACCAAGGGCGTAGAGCGCGCGCGCAAGCTGGAAAAAATGGGCAATCACAGCAGCGATACGGGGCAAATATTCTTTGATGATGTCCGCGTCCCGCAAAGCAATCTCATCGGGGCCGAAGGCGCAGGCTTTATGTATCAAATGCAGCAATTCGAAGAAGAGCGCCTTTGGGCCGCTGTCTCTACCCTGCCCGGCCTGCAGGCCTGTATTGACGAGACGATTGAATATACGCGGCAACGCAAGGTCTTCGGGAAATCCGTTCTGGATAACCAAGTCGTGCATTACCGCCTTGCCGAGCTTCAAATCGAAGTCGAAATGTACCGCGCCCTCGTTGAGAAATGCGTCGCCCAATATGCGCGCGGCGAGAATATCACCAAGCTTGTCTCTATGGTCAAAGTCAAAGCCGGACGCCTCACCCGCGAAGTCACCGATAGCTGCCTGCAATATTGGGGCGGTATGGGCTATATGGACGAAACCTCCGTCTCCCGCCGCTTCCGCGACGGCCGCCTCGGCTCAATCGGCGGCGGCGCAGATGAAGTCATGCTCGGCGTGATTTGCAAGATGCTGGGGACATTGCCGGGACGGGAGTAATACTGGCGCTGGTCCGCAGATCGTTTCATCCGCTCATTCATGCGCAGCCTTGAGAAGGGAAGAAACATTCTATCGAATCTGTGTCCAATCGCAGGTGTTTAATGCTGGGTGGTCTTGTTCGTAAAAATGCGGACCATATAGCTCTCTTTGCACGGATATTTTTCCATTCGCATCCTTATAAATGAAATGCCCGCTATCCGTCACCGCGACAACCCGGCGATATTCGTAGCTCTGGTTTATTGATGGCGCAGAAAGTTCATATCCTCCACCCTCGCGGCACTGAAATTGACCATAGGGCTGCATTTGGCGTGTTCGAACCAGTCTATTTTCAAGATAGCTGTAATAGATAAATGAACAAGGATCCGCATTTTCGAGCTTTCGCTTTTCTGCATCAATCTCTTGACGAAATATTTCTTGATAAGGGGTGTCGCGCTTTATAGTATATTCTTCTGCGACTGACTGGGGAATAATATTTGAGCCATCCTGACCACGCAATATAGCTGTGGAACTTGGAGTAAAAGGTTGGTAATTTGTAAAAGGCATGCCGCCCTCTTGGACCAACTCATCCTTTGCATTCAAAAAAGCCAAATATTGTAGACCGGATAGCCTCCGACGTGTCTTTGGAGGGCTTAAATCCGGTACTTCACGCATTCGAAATTCATATTTTCCGTTTTGATCACGCCTCAACGTAAAATCAATACTGGATGTTTTTAGCGGGGTTTCCACATAGGTTTCAAACTTTGGTGGAAATATCACCGGGCGCAACCCTAAAGGATGATCAGGATCTGCGCTGCAAATTTTTGGATCAAAAGATTCCCAATTTTCTGCATTCGGCACTTCAGCCAAAGCAGATCCTGCCGAACAGAATCCGATAGCTAGTGAGAATATAAACTTAGCGCGCATTATCCTCCTCTTTGCAAAACAAATCACAAAACACAAATCCATCCTTATTCGTTTCAAATGGCGGGTTATTTTTGATATACGCCACGACCTCATCCACCTCGTCAGCAACGCCGATCATTTTGCCGTACTCATAAGGCGCGGCGAGATTTTTAATCACTTCGTATATGGGCTTCTCGGTCGCCCAATAGTCCTTATCCAAAAAGATCATCGGGCTAATTTTACCCGTTGTCGCGTAGCGGTTTTGGGCGGCGTCTTGGAAGATTTCCTGGATGGTGCCCGCATTTCCGGGCGCGAAGACGATGCCGCCGACCGCCAGCGTAATCAGGCCTTCTTCGCGCACGCTGTTGGAGAAATATTTGGCGATATGGCTAGCAAAGGGCGTCGGCGGTTCGTGGCCATAGAGCCATGTCGGAATTCCAAGGCTTTCGCCGCCGCCAGTCTTGGGCAAAAAGGCGTCCAGAACCTCATAGGCCTTAGACAGCCACAGCTCGTCTTTATAGGTCGGCGCTTGCGCTAGTACTGCCAGCGCTTGGTTAACCGTGTCGATATTCGCATCCACCAGCATCGCGCCCAAATGGGTGGCCTCCATCGCGCCGGGCCCGCCGCCGCTAATCAGGTAATAGCCTTCGCGCGTCAACTGCCGGCTGATCAGCGCGACATTGCGGTAAGCGGCGCTGCCTCGCGGCATATTATGCCCGCCCATAATGGCCACGACTTTGTCCGGGTCTTTGCCCGCCATATGGCCGTTAATGGCTTCGCTTATCGACATATCATGCAGGCGGCGCGATAGCGCCTCGCGCGTCGAGTGGGGCCGGGCCCGTCCTGTTTTCGCCCAGTGCTGATAGATTTTAGCATCCGGCGTATCGCAATAGCTGCACGGATTTTCGGCATCAAAGCCCGCAAACAAATCATCGCGCGTGTAAAGCCGGCTGCGATAAGGCTCAAAGTCCAGCCCGCTAAGCTTTGGGAAAATGATGCCGCCATTACGGCTGGCGTGGCAGGTAAAGTGGTCGCTTAATGTACACCCTAAAAAGATTGCATCCGTGATAGATAGTCCCATCAGCCGATCTTCAATCGCAGACAAGTCAAGATTTTGAATGACCGCACAATTCAGATCACCGCCATCATCAAGATGCCGCTCTATATCTCTGATTTCATGAAACTCTTTTTGGGCCACGATTAGTCTTTGAATGTGCTGATCTCACTCAGCTCTTTCTTAATCAGCGCATGTGTTGGCACAGTGCAGCCCTGCGCGGGATGTCCCACAACCATCAGCACAAAGGGTTTTTCGGTTTTCGGGCGACCGCATATTTCGGTCAGAAAGCCCATGGGCGCGGGCGTATGGGTCAATGTTCCCAGACCTGCGCTGTGCAACGCGGTAATCAGCATGCCCGTGGCCAGGCCCACGGACTCTGTGACATAGTAATTCTTCTTATCCTGCCCGCAGACTTCTCCGCCGCGGCGCTGCGCGAAGACGGCGATCAGCCAAGGCGCGGTTTCAAGAAAGGGTTTGCTGGCATCCGTGCCCAGCGGGGCTAGCGCGTCCAGCCATTCTTCGCTGGCGCGGCCGCCGTAAAACTCGGCCTCTTCGGCCTCTGCCGCAATGCGAATTTTGCGTTTAATGTCGGGATTGGAAATCGCCACGAAATGCCAGGGCTGATGATTGGCCCCGCTCGGCGCAGTTCCGGCGGCGCGGATGCAGGTTTCAATCAGCTCTCGCGAGACCGGTTTATCGCTAAAGTCCCGAATAGAGCGGCGTTTTGACAGCATATCAAGAACATCCTGCGCGCTGGCTAGCCTCTCCGCGTCTGGTCTTGATGGGTAGCCCTCTAATGGGACATAATCCGCGCCGTCGCTCATAATTGCGTCCAGTCCAAAATGACTTTACCCGTCTTGCCCGTCTCCATCAGGTCAAAGGCCTGCTGGAAATCTTTGGCGGCGAAACGGTGCGTAATGAGCGGGCTCATATCCAAACCGCTATCGATCATGGCGAGCATTTTGTACCATGTTTCATACATCTGGCGGCCATAAATGCCGCGCAATGTCAGCGCCTTGCCAACGACTTTGCCAAAGTCGACGGGGAATGGTTTTGCCGGAATGCCAAGCATGGCGATATTGCCGCCCATCAACATGCAATCCAGCATTTGATTAAAGGCGGGCTCTGCCCCGCTCATTTCCAGACCGACATCAAAGCCCTCTTTCAGGCCAATCTCTGTCATCACATCGCGCAACTCTTCATTCATCGTATTGACCATGCGCGTGCGGCTTGTCAGCGTTTTGGCAAAATCCAGCCGCCAGTCATTAATATCGGTCAGCACGATGCGGCGCGCGCCTGCGCGCTCTGCGATTGCAGCGGCCATTATCCCGATCGGCCCCGCGCCTGTAATCAGGACATCTTCGCCGACCAGATCAAATGATAAGGCCGTGTGAACAGCATTGCCCAGCGGATCGAGAATAGAGGCAATTTCGAGCGGAAAATCCTCTCCCAGCGGGATGACATTAAACTCCGGCAGGGCCAGATACTCGGCGAAAGCTCCCGGCAAATTGACGCCAATGCCTTTGGTATCGGGATCAAGATGAAAGCGCCCGGCTCTGGCATTGCGCGATTTCCGCCCCACTACATGGCCTTCGCCCGAGACGCGGTCCCCGACTTTCACGCGGGTCACGGTTGAGCCAATGGCCGCAACTTGGCCGCCATATTCATGACCGACAACCAGCGGCACGGGCACATTCTTTTGTGCCCAATCGTCCCATTTATAGATATGCATATCTGTGCCGCAAATCGCTGTGCGCTCGATTTTAATCAGCACTTCGTTTGGCGCGATTTCAGGCATGGGGACGTCCTGCATCCACAGGCCTTTTTCGGCTTTGGCTTTGACGAGGGCTTTCATGGTTTTGGCCATTAAATCACTCCCAGCTCTTTGCCGACTTTGGTGAAGGCGGCGATGGCGCGATCAATATGCGCCGGTGTGTGGGCTGCACTCATTTGAGTTCGGATGCGGGCATTGCCTTTGGCCACCACCGGATAGAAAAAGCCGATGACATATATGCCTTCATCGAGCAATTTCGCCGCAAATTTCTGCGCGAGGTCGGCCTCATAGAGCATTACGGGAATGATCGGGTGATCGCCGGGCTGCAAATCAAACCCGGCCGCGCTCATGCCTTTGCGGAAATGCGCGGCATTGCGCTTTATATTTGCGCGCAGATCATCGCCCTGCTCTGCCATTTCAATCGCTTTTAAGCTCGCCCCGACCAATGACGGCGCGAGACTGTTTGAGAACAGATAGGGGCGTGATTTTTGGCGCAGCATATCGACAACTTCTTGCCGCGCGCAGGTAAAGCCGCCCATGCCGCCGCCCAGCGCTTTGCCGAGCGTCCCCGTCAGAATATCAACGCGGCCCAGCGCGCCGGTATGCTCTGCGCTGCCGCGTCCGCCCTCGCCCATAAATCCGGTGGCGTGGCAATCATCGACCATAACCAGCGCTTCATATTTGTCGGCCAAATCGCAAATCTCGGGCAGCTTGGCGACAAAGCCGTCCATTGAAAATACGCCGTCCGTCGCAATCATAACGCGCCGCGCCCCAGCCTCGCGCGCGGCTTTCAGCTGCGTTTCCAGATCCGCCATATCCGAATTGGCATAGCGATAGCGCGCGGCCTTACACAAGCGAATGCCATCAATGATGGAGGCATGGTTCAGGCTGTCCGAGACAATCGCGTCTTCCTTACTAAGCAGCGGTTCAAACACGCCGCCATTGGCATCGAAGCACGCCGCATAAAGTATGGTATCGTCATAGCCCAGCCAACTCGCCAGCTTTTGCTCCAGTTCTCTGTGCTGCCCCTGCGTCCCGCAAATAAAGCGCACGCTGGCCATGCCATAGCCATGCTCATCAAGCGCGTCTTTACCCGCCTTTATAAGCTCCGGCGCATCGGCGAGGCCCAGATAGTTGTTGGCGCAGAAATTCAAAACCTCGCGCGTCTGTCCGTCCTCGGTTACTGTAATCTCAACGGCCTGCTTACTCGTAATCAAGCGCTCAGATTTATACATCCCGGCATCGGCGATATCGGTCAGCTCTTGGGTAAGATCTTGGTAAAATTGATTGCGGCTCATATCATACGTCCTTGGGGTGGAGTCTTATAGGCTTTGCTAGCAGGGTTGCCGCGCAATTAAAATGCTCTGTGGATATAACATTCGGGTGAATTATTTCGAATAGACTCTTTTGCATGTTCGCTATATGTTCTTTTAATGAGACAGCGCCAAGCCCCGACAGAATTACAAACACTTTATATCGATTTCGACGCCTTTTTCGCCAATGTCGAAAAGCAGGATAATCCGGCTCTGCATGGCCGCCCCGTTGGCGTTCAGCCCTTTGATAGTGAGCATTCGGGCGTTATTGCCTGTTGCTATCAAGCCAAGGCGGCCGGGATAAAGCGCGGAACACGGACGCAGGACTGCCGCGAGCTCTGTCCCGAAATCACGCTCCTGCCCGCGCGTCATGACGTCTATGTCGAGTATCATAATCGAATTATTGAGAGCATTGAAAAGCATCTGGTCGTCGAGAAGGTCTGGTCGATTGATGAGATGGAATGTGATCTGCGCGGCTTTACGCGTCAGCAGGCCATCGACATTGCAAGGCGTATTCAAGACGATATCGCCAAAGATATTGGGGACTATGTCACGCCCTCTATTGGGCTGGCCTCCAATCAACTGCTGGCCAAAATCGCATCAGAGATGGAAAAGCCGAACGGATTTGTTGTGCTGCATCCCCGCGATATGCCGGGTAAGCTCTTAAATGTGCCGCTCGAAGATGTACCCGGCATTGCCAAAGGTAATTTGCGCCGTCTTGACGCGGCGGGGATTTGGAACATGGAGCAGCTGCTCGCTATATCCAATAAACAGGCCCGCGCTTTGTGGGGCAATATTGAGGGCGAGCGCCTACTGACGCAGCTCAAAGGCCTGTCCATTATCCGCGAGCCAACCACGCGGCGCATGTTCGGGCATGGGCGCATCCTCACCCGAGACTGGTCTTATCCCAATCGCGCCAAAGAATGTCTGCGCCTTTTGACCTGTAAAGCGGCGCGGCGGCTGCGAGCGGACGGGTTTTACGCGCGCAAGCTCTCCGTCTCGCTGTCCTTTATTGACGGGCAGCGCCTCGGCGTAGAGCGGCAATTCTCGCCGTCGCGCGATGACTTTCGTTTTGTCGACGAAATGAATGCGGCCTTTAACGCAATGGTCGCGGCTTCGCGCACAAAACGGATCAAGAGGATATCTGTCACCCTCCACGGCCTGTCCAAACCCCAAGAAACATCGGGCGATCTGTTTACGTGGCGCGAGGATGACGCCAAATCAAAGGCGCGCGAAAAGCTCAGCGATTTGATGGACGGCATTAATGCCAAATCCGGACAGGCGCTGATCCATCTGGGCCCGCGCGAAGAGCCGCCCGGCGGTTATGCCGGTGCCAAGATTGCCTTTGGCCGCGTCCCCACCAAAGAAGATTTTGCGAAACCGGCTATGAAGCGTAAACCAAAACGCTTACAGTCGCGGGCATGAGCCAAACCATACTGGATGATTTACTGCGCGACATACGCGCCTGCACAAATTGCGAGACTGCGACCCCGCCCTTGCCGCATAAGGCGCGCCCGATTTGTATCGGCACCTCAAAATCAAAAATCCGAATCATTGGTCAAGCGCCGGGCAATTTAGTCAATATTTCCGGCAAACCCTTTGACGACCCTAGCGGCGTACGATTGCGCGATTGGCTCGGCGTCAACGAGGCGCAATTTTACAATGCCGATCTCTTTGCAATAACGCCCACAGGCTTTTGCTTTCCCGGCTATGACAAAAACAAAGGCGACCTTCCCCCGCGCAAAGAATGTGCCCCGCTGTGGCAAGATAAATTAGACGCGGCGATGGCGGATATTCCGCTCACATTACTCGTCGGCAGCTACGCGCAAAAATGGGTGCTGGGCAAAGACGCCAAACGAACGCTGACTGAAACAGTGAAATGCTGGCAAGATTATGGCCCAAAGATCATTCCGCTCCCGCATCCCTCATGGCGAAATAATGGATGGATTAAAAAACATGACTGGTTTGCCGATGTAATTAAGCATCTCCGAAACAGGGTCGCAGAACTGATTAAGTGACGTCATTTTATTGCAAGACCTATCTCGCTCTTAAAATTACTCTTTATCAAATGGAGCCGGGCCAACCGGAATGTCCGGCAATGTTTCACCTTCAAATATGACGTGATCTGACGCGATAAGCTTTATGTCATTCCCGGTTGCCGTGTGGCACACTAAAAGCCCGTGAGGCATCGTCCGTATATCGCGAAAAGACTCTGTCGCAGCAGCAAAGTATAATTGGGTATCCGGAGCAGCATAACCTGAATATAGCTGCCCGGATTTGCAAAATTCGCTCGACATATTTGCAGCCATTTTCGAAGTCACAGGTTCTAAATGCCTGACAACCAGCCATAGGATTCGTTTTCCATCCACCCGACGAAATCCCGTATCGCCGGGAACAGTAGATAAGCGCATACCGTCAGTTTCCGGGAGATCCTTGGTGAAGAAACTCTCCTCCATGCCTTTTAAAAGAGTCGCCGACACATCAGCTTGAATTGCCGCTATGTTCGCAGATGGAGGCGTATCGGGAAGACGGCCAATAATCTCCACGTCTAATGAATCGGCTGGATTTGAGGCTGATATTTCCGGCGGCGTTGATGTTTTTTCTGCCGTGGCTTTATCGCAGGCGGCGAGCCCGGAAAAGAGTAAGGTAATGGCTAAACTGATAAGTATTTTCGACATATTATCCCCATGCGGATCGATTTTAAACGGGCGTAGTTGCAATCTAATTCAGTGACGTGATTTCAATCCGCGCGCTGCGGCTTTTACCACGTTCATTGACGACGCGAAGCGTGTAGAAACCCGGCTTTTCAGGTCGCCAATCCGTCGCCGCGGGATCGAGCAGGCTTGCGTTTAATTTCGTTCCGTCGACATACCACGACAAATCGCTTCCATCCGGCGAAAGCGCGGAGAGCGGCAGAGACTTGTTGCCCCCTGTTGAGGTCAACGCAATTTGCGAGCCGTCTTCGGGGAACAGGATTTGCGGCGCGCTTTCATCCGGGCCTTGAATGCGGCCAAGTCCAGTAGGCGCTTTTTCAGAATTTTTATAAGTTACGCTGCGACCCTGCGCGTGTGGAAGCATTGCAAAAACATCAAATAATAGCGGCGCTGCGGCGCTGCGGCCTGTCATGCCATAACGCGGCGCGCCGTCGGCGCGGCCTGTCCAGATAATCACCGTCCACTCATCGGTATAGCCCGCAGCCCAGGCGTCACGGTGGCCATATGATGTCCCGGTTTTATAGGCGATAGGCGGCGCGCCATCAGACAGCCACGCCGGAACGCGCCCGCCCGGACTTGGAGCCTGACGGAGAATTTGCGTTATCTGCGCCGCGCTTTGAGGACTGATGAACGCTTTTGGTTCAACGGTTTCTTGCCCTTCATGCCACAGCAGCGGCGCGGCCATGCCGTCATTGGCGAGCGCCGTATATAATGTTGCCAAGCCCTCGGGCGTCACGCCCAATCCGCCCAACGCGACCGCAAGCCCCCCGCCCTCATCGCTGCGCTCAGGAATGCTGATATCAATTTCGGTGCTCTCCAGCGCAGCTTCAAACCGCCTGCTGCCCACCTGGTCCAGAGCCACAACACTGGGGACGTTGAGAGAATATTGCAGGGCTTGCTCTACGGTCACATCGCCATGATAGCGGCGCGTAAAATTTTGCGGCTGGTAAGAGCCAAAGCGCGTCGGCGCATCCAGAAGTTTACTGCCCGGCGTGGCAATTCCGTCTTCGAAAGCGAGCGCAAAAATGAATGGTTTAAGCGCAGAACCCGGCGAGCGTTTACGCTGCGTCATATCAATCCAGCCGCCCTGAATATCGCGCGAGACCGAGCCGACAGAGGTGCGCACCTGCCGCGATTTATTGTGAACGATTAGCACGGCGACATTGCCCAGGTCCGAGTTTTTCGCGGCGTAGCTACCCGCTAATCCCTGCGTGCGGTTTTGCAGCGAGGCTTCGAGCATGGTGCGCGTATAGTCACCTTCACTCGACAGGCGCTGCGCAGTGAGCCACGCGGTTTGCGGCAGCGGCAGACGCGCCGAAGGGAGAGCGGCTTCGCGGGCCTCAGCGGCTTGCATCGCATTTAAATCCCCTGACGCTTCTAAGCGGCGAATAACATCATCGCGGCCCTTTCGCGCGACATCCGGACGGCGATCCGGTCGCCGCGCTTCAGGCGCTTGGGGGAGCGCGATAAGCAGTGCGATTTGCGCGTCCGTCATGCCATGCGGCTCATGCCCAAACCATGACAGGCTTGCAGCGCGAACGCCTTCGAGGTTTCCACCATAGGGCACATGGGTCAAATAGGTTTCCAAAATTTCCGGCTTAGACATGCGCAGTTCAATCTGCACAGCGCGCACCATTTCGATGGCCTTAGAGCGCAGGGTGCGCGGGCGCGGCTCAATTTGCCGCGCAAGCTGCATGGTGATCGTCGAGGCGCCGGAGACAAATTCCCTATTCTGCGCCGCGCTCTTTACAGCGCGGATAATAGCCATGCCGTCAACGCCAGAGTGCTCGAAAAAGCGCTTATCTTCAACCGCGATGAGGCGGTCAACGAAGCGCGGATCGACCTCGTCCAGACGCGCCTGCAGCCGCCAGCGCCCATCTTCGACGGTAAAGGCTGAGAGCCATTGCCCATCATTAGCCGCAACTTCGGGCGACACAACGCCAAGCCGATCCAGCGGCGGCGGAAATAACCAATTGGCCAAGATCAGCAGGCTAAAGACAAGCGTCAGCCCCCATTTAAGCTTGCCCGGATATGTGACGCGGCGGCGCAATTTAGCCCGGCTTGTCGGCTAAGATTTTCACGCGGCCTGCTTGCGTAATTGCAATATCCCCGGGGCGGTACATATCTTCAATCACCACGCCGGGTATTGCAAAATCGCCCGCCGTCACGGCCCGCACAACATAGGCGATGCGATATGTGTTGCGACTATCCGTTTTAAGCGAGGCGACCAATCGGTCATCGCGGGCTTCTGCGATTTCCAGCGGCGAAATTTCGCCGACCCATTCAAAGGGCCCTGTGCTAAGGTCTTCACTGTTCTTGCCATCTTCCGGGCGCAGAATTGTTTCAATCTCAAATCCGGCCGGAAGCAAATCTGCAATTACGGTCTGGCGGGAGCGATTTATTTTTGAGCTCATCTCAATCACCACAACAGCCTGATCGCCTTTTTGCATCGCGGCAAGGCTGAGTGGTTTGCCTTCAATTGTCACGACCTTTTTCTCTGCAAGATAGCCCTCTTCGATTTCTGCCGGCGCAGTAGTCGGCGTTCCGTAAATACTGACGACGCGGTAAACGTCCCGCTCGCCCGTATTGGTAAAGCTGATATTGCCGGAGAGGTCGCCGGCATCAAACCCGGTCGTATTTTGCGGATTAAATCCGTCAACGCCCTGCGCCGAAACACTTAAGTCAGCCGCGCCAAGTTTTATGGCGCGCATCGCCATGATGGTGCGGGCTTTTTCTTGCGTCGAGAGACGATCCGGGTCTTTCAAACCCGCTGCAAATTTAGCCTGCGCATCAGCTACGCGATCCTGCATTTCAGCCTCAGCGGCGAGCGCGACCA
>ENA-ORXR01002506-ORXR01002506.1-marine-metagenome-genome-assembly--contig:-NODE-2506-length-17354-cov-3.679053_pt1 | contig 17354 bp, 9 predicted proteins | sample MGYA00237866_ERZ511479 | MGnify/ENA metagenome assembly ERZ511479 | reverse complement strand
TGCCCGCCGCGCCGGTGCCGCCGAAGCCCAGTTGATCGAACAACCACTGGCCGCCGCCATCGGGGCTGACCTGCCGATCAACGAACCCGTCGGGTCGATGGTCGTCGACATCGGTGGTGGGACCAGCGAATCCGCGCTGCTGTCGATGGGCGGCGTTGTTGCACTCGAGGCAGTGCGCGTCGGGTCCTTCGATCTCGACGCAGCCATTCAGCAGTATGTGCGGCGCGAACACGGCATCGCCATCGGCGAACGAACCGCCGAGGAAATCAAGATCGTCACCGGGTCCGCTGCCTATACCGACGGCGAAGTCCAGGCCCAGGTACGGGGCCGTCAGCTCATGACCGGCTTGCCCGAGACCATCGTGCTCAGCCCGGCCGACGTGCGCTCCGCAGTCGAAGAACCCGTTTCGGCCATCATCGACTCGGTGCTGGCCTGCCTGGCCCAAGCCCCGCCCGAACTCTCGCAAGACCTTCTGGTCACGGGTATCCATCTCGTAGGCGGCGGCTCGTTGCTCAGAGGCTTTCGCGAACGATTGACCCGAGAAGCTGAAGTTCCCGTCCGCTTCGTAGACGCCCCGCTCGAATGTGTTGTTCTCGGCGCCGGGCGCTGCATCGAAAGCTACGAAGCCGTGAAGGCCATGTTCATGAATACCGGCAGGCGCTGAGAGCGCGTCAGTTGGCGTAGGCGTCGGGATCGGGAGGCGCGTCGAGAACGCGACCGACTTCGAGCAGATCCTCGGCGGCCTGGCGCACCTGCCAGTCCTTGTCATCGAGAGCAGCTCGAAGTGCCGAGTCGGCACGGGGATCATCGAATGCCGCCAAAGCCAAGGTGGCGCGGCGTCGAACCGTGACCCGGTCCGTGCATGCTTCGAGCACGGCATCGAGACCAGCCGGGTCGCCAATAGCCCCCAGTGCTGCTGCGGCGGACTCTCGGCACAGCGCATCGTCGTGGCTGGTGGCGATCTTCGAGAGTTCCGCAACCGGGGCTGTGCCTGCGGGCCATGCAACTTCGCCGCAGGCAAAGCACGCCACCTCGACAACCGACGGATCGGTGTCGGCGAGTAGCGCTGCAGGGGTGACGCCATCGATGTAAACCGCGAGTTCGCCCGCCCGGGCTCGAACCCGAGGTGCCGTGTCTTGGAATGCACGCTCCAGATGATGAGCGGCGCATGCACCGAGCCGGTGCAGACCAGACAGTGCGGCTTCGCGAACCGTGGGGGCCGGGTCGCCGATGTGCGATTCGACCACGGGCTGATCGCCTTGGTGGCCTGCCACGACGACGATGCGGTGACGTTCGACGATGTCGGCGTCGGGAGGGGGTGGGGGTGCCGAGGTTACGGCCACTAGCCAGCCAGGATCTCGAGCAGGAAACGCCCCGAGGCGATGATGAGCAGCGTGACTCCGGCGATGGCCATGCCCAACCCGATCACCAACACGACGAGTATGAGTAGCGAACGCACCCGGATGTACCACGGCGTTCGCACATCGTAGCCAACCGTCGCTCGGTGATCCCGAAGCGGATCGCGACCCCGACCGCGTGCTTCACGGCTCGATCCGGGTCCGCCCGATGAACCGACACGAATAGCTTTCAGGGTGGTGAAATCTTGCGTGAATCGCTGACGCGATGTCCTTCGGTGGGTCTCAGCACGTACCGTGACCGGGAATGGCAGACGCGGCGCAAGGGTTTGTTGGCACAACGCCAAAAGGATCACGGTGACGAAGACGAAAAGTACGGGCAACACGACAGGTGCAACCATACCTGCACCGGCGCGGGCAACCGGGCCGGGCTTCTTGCCGCATGGTCGAACCGAGACAGCCCGATGAACCGCAAACGAGTCGGGCTCATTGCATTGGCGGTCGGAGCTGTTGCGGCTGCCAGTCGGCGATTCGGCGCACGATCGCACGCCGACACCGGACATGATGATCTCGCAGTGTCTCACCCCCGGCCATCGGCTGACCCATCGCCCCGCGGAGCTGCCAACGTGCAGGCCGTGACGGCAAATACCGGCGCCTCCGCCTCCGCCGCCGACCCGGCCGCCGCTGCGACCACGGGCAAGGTCGAACTGCACGCCCCCGAACTGTCGACTTCGGAGCTGCCCACTTCCGAGCTGTCGACTTCTGAGCTGCCCACTTGCGAGCTGTCGACTCCGGAACTGCACGCCCCCGAACTGTCGACTTCCGAACCGTCGACTCCGGAGCTGTCGACTTCCGAGATTGATCTTGCTGGTGGTGTCGACTTGCCGACAACGCCAACGGCCGGAAGTCGGACCGAGCCGCCGCCCATAGTGATACCCGGCGCTACCACCGCACCTGGTGTGACCCCCGAACCTTCGGTGCCTTTGGTGCCTGAGGCTCCCGAACCCGGCGCGAATCAGATCGCCGACGCCGTGTCGGGTCCGCCTCAGCCGGTAGCAGCGGCAACCGAAGCCAGCAGCGCACCCGAGTCGGCTGCGATCGCTGCCAGCAACGTGGGTCAGGTCTCACCGCCAGCTGCATCTCATGCTGCGACAGCGCCGGTCGGCCCAGCAGGCGCCGAGCAGCAGTCCTTCTACCGCGCCCATCGGGGTTGGAGTATCGCCGGCAGCATCGCGCTCGGACTCGTTGTGGTGGCGATCATCGCGGCATCGGTGATACGGCTGCCGTATTACAGCCTGCAACCGGGCGCGGTGTACGACACGATCGAGCGGGTCGAAGCGCCTGGCGACCTGGTCTCGATCCCCAGCGGCGAGATCGGTTTCGTGACCGTCTCGCAAACCGCCAACATCTCCCCGTGGCAATGGCTCGACGCCAAGCTCGACAACAGCGTCACCATTCGCCACGAGGACGAGGTTCGGGGAGATCAGACGGCAGACGAGCTACGCGAAGCCGATATTCGACGTATGCAGGTTTCGAAGAGCTCGGCGGTGGTGGTTGCGCTGCAGAAGCTCGGATTCGAACTGATCATCACCCCGCTCGGTATCGAAGTGGCCCAGGTCTTCGACTGCACCGCCGCCGACGGCACGCTCGGTACCGGCGACTTGATCGTTGGCGTCAACGGCGTCGACGTGCGCACCGGTGAAGAGCTGATCGAGCAACTCATGGGCCAGACGGTCGGCGCCGAGGTCGAGCTGTTGGTCGAACGTATCGATCCGGCCAACCCCACCCAGTCGCTCGCCACCGACCTGGTTGCGGTCACCCTGGGTTCGGCCGACGCATCTTGTCTGCCCGAAGAGGTGCGAGCCGATGAACCCCGGCCATTCATAGGGATCGGCACCTTGCCGATGTTCGACGAAGAGCTGCCCATCGAAGTCGACGTGCGCACGGGCTCTGTCAGCGGGCCTTCGGCCGGGCTGGCCTTCACCTTGGCCATCATGGATGTGCTGAGCGAAGGCGAACTCACCAATGGGCTCAACGTCGTTGCCACCGGCACGATCGACCGAGACGGCAATGTGGGGCCCGTCGGTGGCATCCACCAGAAGACGATTGCGGCCGAGCGGTCGGGTGCCGATGTGTTTCTCGTACCGAACTGTTGTGACAATTTCGTGAGCAGCGACACCGGTGAGCCACTCGATATCCCCAGCAACTACGAAGAAGCACTGCTGTACAACGAAGACATGATCGTCATCGGTATCGACACACTCGACGAGGCTCTTATTGCCCTGGGTGAACTCGGCGGCGACGTCGAGGCATTCGTGGAGCAGACCACCTCGTAGAGCAGGGCCGGCAGCACCGACCGGACCGTTTGATGGCGCAGACCCGTAAACGGGTGGACTTCAGAGGCGCTGGCAAAAGATTTTCACAGCTGACTTTGGCCGAATAATGCGCGCCGTGGTGCTGATGTTGCCCCTGTTGCTCATGTGAATTTGTCGATCATCTGTCGACTATGCCTGAATGCTTGCTGCTGTCCCGCATACCATCGTGGCTGTGGGTGAGCCTCTGCCAGAACAGGTACTGGATACCGCTGTCGATCCAGCTGAGATCGCACAGCAGTCGTTTTCCACCGAGCGGCGCGGTTTTGATCAGCGACAGGTGCAGCAGTACTTGCGCGCCGTCGCGGATTCGCTGCACGACGCCCAACAGCGCGAAGCCGACATGCGAACCCGCCTGGGCCGGGCGGTACGTCGAGCTGAGAACGCAGAACATGCGCTACGCAACGCGCCCGAAGATGATCCGGCCGAGCTCAATCGAGAACTGGGCGATCAGGTTGCCTCGGTCCTCGAGGCGGCTCGAGTAGCGGGCGAACAGCGCGCTGCTGCTGCCGAGAAATCGGCTTCGCAGATAATGGCCAACGCCAAGGCCGAAGCGTCGAGAATGCGTGCCGAAGCAGACTCGGTTCTGCAAGACCGCCGGGCCGAAGCCGAAACCGCTGCAACCGACATCTTGGTGAACGGTCAAGCCGAGGCGCAGACGCTGCGTGAGCAGGCCAAGGCCGACGCCGCCGCCACCATGGCAACCGCTGCCGATCAGCTCGAGCGGGCCCGCAACGAGTGTGATGCGCTCATCCACGAAGCCGAAGAGGCTCGGGCCCAGATTCTCGAAGACTTGGAACGCCGTCGACGTCAGGCTCGCGCCCAGGTCGAACGCCTACGCGTGGGTCGAGACCGGCTGCTTCGCTCCTATGAAGTGGTGCGGCGCACACTCGAAGAAACAACATTGGAACTCAAGTCGTCGCTCAACGAAGCCAAGGTCCGTGGTGATGGCGCCGCGCGAGCCATCACATCGGAACCGTTGGCATCTCGCGAACAGCTCGAAGCCGAGCTGCGCGACGCCAAGATGATCGGCCGCATCACGCTTTCTGATCCGGTGTCGCCGACGCACGAGAATCTCAGCGTTGCGGGAGTGCTTCGATCGCCAGCCCTGCCGCGCTCTCTCGACGAAACGCAACCGACCGGAACCCAGGCAACCAAGGGTTCGCCGTCTGCGGGTCCGAAGGCCCCGGCCAGTGCTCCATCGCTCAAGGCCTCATCGGTTGCCGACGCCGACGAAGATCCCATCGCTGCAATGATGGCCGCCGCCGAGGCGAAACGGGTTGGCTCCGCTGCACCGGAGCCAACCGACCTCGACGAGGTGGTTGATCCCGAGCTGGCTCAGCTCGAGGACCACGACCTGAACGTGGTCGAACCGTCCGACGAGATCGAAGAAGTCGTGGCGGTCCCGGTCGAGGGATCAACAGCTGGCTCGACCCCGAAAGCCGAGCCTGCGGCCAAGGCCCCCGGCTTGTTCGACGCGCTGCGAGCTCAGCGCCCCGGACGCAAACGTTCCGCCCGCAACACGACGAAGAAGAACGAGTCGACCAAGACCGAGCCCACCCCGGTCGGGCCCAAGAAGGGCGCGGCCAAGAATAACGAGGCCAAGAAAGACGAGGCCAACAGGACCGAGCTCACCCCGGTCGAGTCCAAGACCGGGCCCAAGAAGGGCGCGGCCAAGAAGGGCGCAACCCACAAGAACGAGCCTCGGAAGAGTGAAGCCGAGGCGGGCCAGCCCACCCGGGTCGAAGTTGTTCCCGGCATCGAAGCTCAACGCGATGCGGTGATCGCCGACGCGGCCAAACAACTCGAAAAGCGCCTCAAACGAGCACTTGCCGACGAGCAGAACGAGCTGTTGGCAGGTATACGAGCCGCCAAGAAGAACATCGGACTCACAAATATCGTGGGTGATGTCGATACCCACGTCAACCGGTATGTCGTGGCGATTCACGAAGTTGCCGCGGTGACCTATGGGGCGGGAGCTGCTCTGGTCGATGTCGAAGCCGCGCTCGGTCATCTGCCGGCGGGAGCGGTCGAAGAACTACTCGAGTCCGACGTGGTGCTGCCCATTCGCCAGCGTCTGGCATCGCTCGATGATCTTCGTGTCGATGTCGCCGACATGCACATCGACCCGCTTCGCTCCTTCTACCGCCAGCGCAAAACCGACCACCTGGGTCCAGCGGCCTCGCGCTTGGCCAGTCTTTTGTGCGTGGCCGGGCTGTGCGATGCGCTGCCCGAGGAGTCGGCGTTGCCTTGGGAACCAGCTGCAAAATAACCAGGCCCGACCTGAGAACCACCAAACCCGCCGGGTAACATCGGGCCCTAATGCGGCCTGAATCAGCAATGCCGCGACCGAGACGGTCGCAGTCAACGATGAGCGGTAAGGCACGAGGGCTGTTGGCCTTCATTGTCGTCGGTCTTTTCGCCCTTCTTCTGTCGGTGCGCGGCATCGCCAACTTCGTCACCGACTATCTGTGGTTCGACTCTGTTGGATACAACGATGTCTGGGGCACCGTCTTGGCGTCCAAGATCATCCTGGCGCTGATATTCATCACTTTCTTCGCCGTCTTGTGCTGGACCAATTTATGGCTCGCCGACCGACTGGCGCCCCAGTATCGAGAGGCCAGCCCCGAAGAAGAAGCCGTGATGCGCTTCCGAGAAGTCATCGGAGATCGCTGGGGCCTCGTGCGCATCGCCGTGACCGGCTTGTTCGCCATCAGCGTGGGCGCAGGCGCCGCTTCGCAGTGGAGCAACTGGTTGCTGTTCAGGAACAGCGTCGACTTCGGCCAGGTGGACCCGCAGTTCGGTCGAGACATCAGCTTCTACGTGTTCCGCATGCCATTTCTCAATTTCGTGGCCACCTGGCTGTTCACGGCACTCATGGTCGTGCTCGTGCTGACCATCGCGGCCCACTACCTGGCGGGCGGCATCCGCATCCAGAGCACCACCGAGCGTGTCACAGCCCAGGTCAAAGGCCATGTGTCGGTGCTGCTGGCAGCAATGGCTCTGGTGCGAGCGCTCACTTACTGGCTCGACCAGTACGCGCTCAGTTATTCGAGCGACGGCAAGTTCGCCGGACTCGGCTACACCGATGTCCAAGCTCGGCTTCCGGTCCTCCGGCTGCTCATCCTGATTGCGCTGCTCTCGGTGGTGCTGTTCGTGGTGAACATTCGTCGCAAGGGCTGGGGTTTGCCTGCGGTTGCCGTAGGGCTCTGGGCGCTGGTCTCGATCGTCATGGGTGGCATCTATCCAATTGCCGTGCAGCGCTTTTCGGTCGATCCCGACGAGACGACCAAGGAAGCCATCTACGTCTCTCGCAACATCGAGGCGACCAAGAACGCCTTCAATCTCGGCAGGGTCGACCAACGCGTATTCGACTACGACGAAGATCTGCGCGGTGCCGACGTCGAAGCCAGCGAACTCAATGTGCCTGCCGTGCCATTGCTCGATCCGATCATTTCGGTGCAGACATTCCAACTGCAACAAGCCGAGCGATCGTTCTTCCAGTTCGACGACCGTGAGCTCGACGTCGACCGCTATGTGATCGATGGCGTGCCGACCCAGGTGGTGGTCAGCGCTCGTGAACTGAATCAGTCCGGTATCCCCGAGAGCGGCTGGGAGAGCGAAGTTCTGAGCTTCACCCACGGCAACGGCATCGCACTTGCGCCGGCGAACCGCATTCGAGACAGCCTGCCGACCTTCTTGATCGGCGACGTGCCGATCGACAATCAGATCGAAGACGACGTTCCGGTCGAACAGCCCCGCATCTACTACGGCGAGAACATGGGCGGTTATGCCATCGTCGATACCAACCGCGACGAGATCGACTCCATCGACGGAAGCACTCGCATCTCGCACAACTACGACGGCCTGGGCGGCGTCGAAGCCGGTGGGTTCTGGCGTCGGTCGATGTTCGCGCTCCGTTTCCAGAGCATCGATCCACTTATCTCCGACTTCGTGCGAGACGACAGCAGTTTCGTGTGGAATCGCAATATTGGCGACCGGGTCGAAAAGGTTGCACCGTTCCTGGAGTTCGACCACAACCCGTATCCGACCGTTGTCGACGGGCGCATCGTCTACGTCGTCGATGCGTACACCACGACGAGCAACTACCCGTATGCCCAGTCTCGCAATGACCTCAATGTTGCATCCGACTCGGGATTGCAACGTGGTTTCAACTACGTGCGTAACTCGGTCAAGGTCACGGTCGATGCCTACGACGGCAACATCATCTTGTACGTCGTCGACGAGACCGACCCGATCATTCTTGCGTGGCAAAAGGTGTTCCCGGAACTGCTGCGCCCATTCGACGAGATGCCCGACGCGCTCATCGACAATCTGCGCTACCCCGAAGACATCTTCACCGTTCAGACCAACATGTGGGCCAAGTACCACATCGATATCGACGAAACCGCCGATCTGCTAGAAGGTAGCGACGAGTGGGCCGTAGCCCAGGATCCGGGCGGCGTGCTCGGTGCTGGTCAGACATCGACCACCAACGCGCAGGGAACGGTGTCCTCGTCAGAGGATCGCGTTGCTCCCTACTACAGCTTGTTGCGGTTGCCCGACGACACCAGGCAAGAGTTCGTGATCTTCCGGTCGTTCGTGCCGTTCTCTGCCGACGATCAACGCAAGGAGTTGCAGGCGTTCATGGTCGGTGTGAGCGAGCCGGGTGACAGCGACTATGGCCGACTGGTCAGCTTCGAGGTCGACAACACCGGCGGCGACAACGAGGCGCCCGGTCCTGGCCTGGTTGCTTCGCAGATCACGTCGCAAGAAGAAGTGAGCCGACAGATTTCGTTGCTCAATGCAGCCAACGAAGGTTCCTCGGTCGAGTTCGGTGACCTGATCGTCGTGCCGATCGAGAACTCGATCATCTATGTTCGGCCGCTCTACGTGATCGCAACCGGCACCGAGCAGCCGAACCTCGAGTGGGTCATCGTCTCTCACGCAGACAGCGTGGTCATGTGCCATTCGATGGCCGATTCGGTGCGGGCGCTCTTCGGCGTGCAAGTGCGCGGGCTCCAGATCGACGACGACGATCCGACATGTGTTGGCGATGTGGCCTTCAATCGGTTGAACGCGCCGAACACCACCACCAATGACGCGCTGGTCATCGGCGATGGTCCCGCAGCCGAAGAGGCGCTCATCTTGCTGGACCAGGCGCGAGATGCGCTCCTCGATGGCGATCTCGGGCGCTATCAAGAGCTGGTCGAGGGCGCTCGTGGCGTCTTGTCCGACGCCAGCCAGGCCCAGTCCGACGACAACGCCGCTGGCGGCGACGGCGCTGCCGACGCGGACCTCGACGCCGACACCGGCGACGACGAGGAGTCCGACGGCTGAGTTCCGCTCGACAGGCGATAGCGAGACGAGATCCCCAGTAGCTTGTTCATGTGGGAATCGAGGCGGGACGTAGCGACGGGCGTGCGCAGCTGGGGGCTGTCCTGCGCTGCGACATGGTCGACTCGACCGAACTGTTGGCCACCAATGGCGTCTTCGCAGCAATCGACGCCCGGCGTTCGTCGACCGAGATCATCGCCAAGTCGTGTCGAGCGGGTCGACTCGTCGAGACACGCGGCGATGGGTCGCTGATCTGGTTCGATTCGCTGTCGGCTGCGATTGCGTCGGGCATGTCGCTCCAGCAGCGGGTGGCGGCGAGCACCGACTTCGCCGTGCGGGTTGCGATCAGTCTCCACGAAGACACCTTCCCGCAGGTGCATGGCGTGAGCGCCGAACACTCGCAGCGACTCGAATCGGCTTGCCCGCCAGGAGCGGTGGTGGTCGATGCACAAGCCCGCAGACTCGTCGATGATGTTGTCGGCGCGGCGTTTCAGGCGATCGACCCCGATATCTATCGAGTACGAGATTTCCCGTTGCCGGTCACGCCTGATCCGCAGACCCGAGTCGAGTTGCGAGCGGTGCTGTTTTCCGACAGCTACAACCAGGCGGGCTTGGAGTTGAGCGAACGATGTGTTGGCGACCACGACGGTGTCGTGCTCGACACCAACGGGGCTGGTCATCTGGCCGTCTTCGAATCGTGTCGCCAGGCAGTTGCTGCGGCCCGAGCCATGCACGCCCAAGCCGAGTCGTTCAACCTGCGTGCAGATGCCGCAGAACCGTTGTCGTTTCGGGTGGCAATCTCGGTCGGCGAAGTCACGGTCTCCGCCGAGGGCGAAGGGTTCGGCGTGGCGGTGGTCGAGGCGGCGCGCCTGCTCGACGAGGCCACTGCGACGGACACACTCATGAGCAGCGACGTGACGGTCCTGGGCGGTGTCGACGCGACTTTGATGCAACGACGAGGGTCGATGGCTCTGAAGGGGCTGGTGCATCCGGTTGACATCTATTGCTTGTTGCCTGTCGCATCAGCCCCCAAGCTGGCCGACTTTCCATCAGGTCTGCGATCCGAACATCGCTTCGCCATGGTCGGGCGCCAAGTCGAGACCGCAGCGCTGCAGCGCCGCTGGCACGACGCCACCAACGGCACGGCTTCACTGACCTTGGTCTCGGGCGAAGAAGGAATCGGCAAGACGCGCCTGGTTCGTGAGCTTGCTCAAGTCGTCCACGAGCAAGGCGCAATCGTGCTCTACGGCGCGTGCAACGAGGGGCTGAACGCCCCCTACGCCGCCGTCGGCGCAGCGCTTGCACAAGTGGTCGACCTGGACACTGCGCTGCAGATGGCGAGCCGCAGCGAAGGCCCCCTGAGCGCAGTGCTAGCGTCGACGACTTCGGCCCGCCCCGACGGCAACGACGGGGCCCCCTACACATCTGATGACCAGACCGACTTGTTCGAAGAAGTCGCCGATCTCCTGGGGCGAATCGCAATGCTTCGACCGGTGTTGATGATCATCGACGATGTCCAATGGGCCGAGCCGGACACGATCAACTTGCTGCGACACATCGCGCGGGGCACCAGTGACAGCCGACTTGCGCTGGTCGCCACGTGTCGAGCCGAGCAACTCGAAGGAACTCGAGCCGCAAGCCTGCTCGACCCGCTCGGGCCCACACGCCGCGCCCGACATGTGCAGCTCGACCGCTTGCACCCGGCCGAAGTCGTCGCCTTGCTCGAATCGCAAACCGGGCACGCACTGCAGGGGGCCGAGATCGAACTGGCCTCCAAAGTTGCCGAGATCACCGGTGGAAGCCCGCTCTATGTCGAAGAACTGCTGGTTCATCTCGCCGAGACCGACGTCGTCATCGGCAGCGATACCCAAGGCTGGTCGTTGGCGGTCGAGAACGGGAGTTTTCCCATCCCGGCATCGGTGCTCGATCTTGTCACCCGACGGGCGGGTCGGTTGGGGGCATCGGCTGTAAGGGTGCTCGCGAATGCGGCGATGATCGGCGCAACGTTCGACATCGAAGTGCTGGCCGACGTGGCCGAGCTGTCGGTCGATGCCGTTCTCGACATCGTCGATGCCGCCGAGGAGGCCCAGTTGTTACGTGCCGTCGAGGCCGGCCATCTCTACCGGTTCGCCGACGAACTATCTCGCCGTGCATTCCTTACCTACGTTCGGTCAAGCCGCCGCGCCCGGATACACCAGCGCATCGCCGAAGCACTCGAACGAATTCACCCGAATCACATCGACCAACTCGCAACCCACTGGACGGCTGCTGCGGGTAGCGAAGCTCGAGCGAAGGCGGTGCACTATCTGCGACGAGCCGGCGAGCGCGACCTGGCCGCTGCAGCCTGGGAGTCCGCAAGCGAACGGCAACGAGCCGTGTTGGGCATCCTGCAGGCCAACGATGCCCGAGACATCGAAACGTTGTGCGAGGTTCACCTGGCGTTGGGATCGGCACTGCGACTGGCGGGTCAAGACGACCATCGCCACGAGCTGATGACTGCCGCCGACCTGGCGCGACAAGCGCGCAATGGTCACCATCTGTTTCAGTGCGGGGCGGCCATGATGCGACCCGGCGCGTGGTATCCCGAAGCTGGCGTCGTCGATGCCGACATCGTGGCCATCTGCGAAGACTCGCTGATGCTGCTTGCCGACGATGACCCGCTTCGCATGCACGTCATGGCCGCCCTGGCTACGAATCTTGCGTATGACCACGATCATGAACGGCGAACTGCGCTGGTGGCCGAAGCCCAAGCGCTGGCGCAGTCCGCTGGCGACCTGCACATGATCGGCACCATGTACGCCGCAGAACTCACGTCGTCGCACGAGCCAGAGCGCTTCCTGCGACGACGCAAGATCGCCGAAGAAGTCCGCCGCATCGGACGCGCAACCGGTGACAAATCCCTGCTGATCACCGGGTCGATTTTCATCGTGCTCGATGAGATCGGTGAAGGCAGAATTCACCTCGTCGAGCCGCTACTCGACGAGCTCACCACGCTGGTTGACTCCGCCGGCGAGTACTTCACGCAGTACCTGGTGGACTATCTCGGCTCGGCGCTCGCTGTGGCCCGATGTGATCCGGATATGGAGGAGCGCATCGAGCGGGTGCGAGTGCGCTTCGAGAACCATCCGCTCGACACCTTTGGTATGTCGCTGCTACAAACCGGATGGATTGCGTTGACCCGAGGCACGCTCTCGAGCCTGTTGCTCGAGATCGTGAGGGCATCGACCACGTGGGACGAAGGGTGGGGGGCCAAGTGGAACTATGCCCTCTCCCGCGCCCATCTCGACGCAGGCGACGAGCAGGCCGCGCTGGCGGTGGTCGAGGCGCAACCCGAACCCGATCGCGACTTCTACTGGCTCGCCAGCATGTGTCAGCTGGCCACGCTGGGGCTGGCTCTGAGCGAGAGCGAGGTCTGTCGGCGCGTCGTGCGAGAACTCACCCCATTCCGCGGCCGTTTGGCCATCATTGGGCTGGGGATCGGTATTTCGCACCAGGTATCGACGGCGCTGGGACAGGCGCACGAAGGGCTCGGCGAGTTCGAGCAGGCCGAAGCGTTGTACCGAGAGTCTGTCGCCCAGGCCGACGAGATCGGCTTCCCTTACCTGGGTGTCATCGCCCGCCGGTATCTGGCGCAGAGGTTGATCGCTCGAGATCCGAACCCTGCCGAGACTGCCGAGACTGCAGCGCTGCTCTCGCAGGTCATTGCGACGTCGCAACACCATGGGTTCGCCGACGAACTGCGCCTGGCGCAGGAGATGATCGCCGCCGGATAGGCGACTCTGGGTACGAGCGGTTATTCGACGAGACCGCGATCGTCGCTCGAGCCCGATGGGAATGTCACCATCACGGCGATACCGGCCAGCAAATAGCAGATGGCGGACCAGATCCATGCTGGTTGGAAGCTGGCGATGTCGTCGCCGGCACGGCGCGCGATCAGCGCGATGACCACGGCGATGCCGAGCCCGTAGGACGCCTGGCGAAGCGTGTTGTACGTGGCAGACGCCACCCCGAAGTTTGCCTGGGGGATGTCCGACAGCCCTGCACTCGACCATGTCGCCACCGTGAGACCGATGCCGACGCCGATGATCAGGCCGATAGGGATGAACCGGGAGAGCACTTGTGGTTCGTCGCCCAGGATCGTGCCGTACAGCAAGTAGCCGAACGAGCACAACAAACAGCCGGCACCGAGTAACCAGCGGTGGCCGATGCGGTCAGCCGAGCGGCCGGTCATGATCGACACCACGGCGGCGATGGCCGGCGCGGGAATGAGCGCCAGCCCGACTGTTCGAATCGGTTGGTTCCAGGCGTCCTGCAGGGCCAGCGAGTTGGTCAGAAACCCCGATGTGAACGCCAGTCCGTAAAAGGCCGTGCCGATCGTTGCACTGCGAAAAGACGCAAAACGGAAGAGTTCCATGTTGATGAGCGGCTCGGGGTGCACTCGGGAGCGTCGCACCAGCAGCGGTATGAGTGCGATGCCGACGATGGCGATGCCGATCACCCGGCTGTCGCTCAGGCCCCATGACTCGCTTTGCACGATGGCGAACATGATCATGGCCACAGCCGCCGTGCCGAGCGGCACGCCGACCAGGTCGATGCGACCACTGGCGTTCGGGTCCTTCGACTCGGCGAGCAAGCGCGGTCCGAGCACTAGCACCAGCAGGCAGAGCGGCACGTTGATGACAAAAATCGCTCGCCAGTTGAACGCGTCGATGAGCAGCGAGCCAACCGCAGGACCGACCACGGAGCCGAGAGCGCCCATGGCGCCTGCGATGCCGATTGCGGTGCTGCGTTTGCTCGGCGGGAATCCGGGCAGCATCACGGCGAACCCGGCGGCGGACACGATCGCGCCACCCAGCCCTTGCACGAGACGGGCGGCGATGAGCGCGCCTGCCGACGGGGCCAGGGCGCACAGCATGGAGCCCAAGCCGAACAGCAGCACGCCGGGCAGGAATACCTTGCGGCGTCCCATGCTGTCGGCGAGGCGACCAGACACCAGCAGGAACGCCCCAACGGCGATGTTGTAGCCCGACACCACCCAACTCAACTGCGTGTCGGAGACCTCGAAATCATCTCGTATCGAGGGAAACGCGACATTGACAGCGGAGATGTCGATCACGACCAGGAAGGTCACCAGCGTCGATACGCCGAGCGCAGTCCATGCCGCCCGGGTGACTTCGGTCGGGTTGGCGGCGGCCACACCTGGGGCCGCAGAACTAGGTGAAGTCACCTGGGGAGGCTACGGCACTGCCTGTTACTTCACCCAGCTGGGGCATCTGTGGCGCCTGCAACACAAAACAAGTGCGGAAGCGCACAGTACGCAGGCAGAATCTGCCCCATACTGGTGCTACCCGGGAATGTCCTGCTTCCGAGCAGCGTTCTCTTCACAGTATGAACAACGCAACCTTGCAATCACAGGGAGAAGTGCACACCAATGACTGACTCAATCCTCCAATCCGAAATCGATCGCATGATCGAGTCTCTCGATGGTGAACTCACCAGTCATTCGCGAGTGATCGACGGTCTACTCGATCTTCGATCGGCCTCCGGCGACGACGTGAAACTTGTGGCGGTGATCGATGAATCGCTCAAGAACATTCCTGGTCGAACGACGGTGTCCACCGAATGGTGGATGACGCAGCTCACCACCTTCCGTCTGATGACCCACGATGCGGTCGGCGCGCAGAACTAACGGTGGCCCCATGGCCGCAGATCTCTGACTGACGAGATCAATCAACTGAGGCGCACGGTGCTCGGAGCCGTGCGCCTCTTTGCTTTTTCGCTGTCACCTTCCGAGCGGGCGTTGCAGGGCTTGTCGAAGTCCTGTGCGCACTATGCGCTGGCGAAGCGCGGGCCCCAGCGTTCGAGCATCCACTCGTGGAGTGCTCGTCGTTCGGCGAGTGAGTAGGCCAGCCATGCTGGCGCGGTCACTGCGGCCAGCACCTGAACAGCCGCGCTTTCTGTAGACGAATCGATGCCGTCTGTTTTGGGGCAATCCAACTGCCGCACCGTGGGGTGATCGCCAGGCGCCAGCCAGTCGAAGATATGCATCTGCGTCATGGTGAACTCACGAATTCATGACCGTGTAGCGGGGCGGCCCAGGCGAGCCCATAAAAGATCCCGATCGGGATGGCGACGCTCACGTGCATGAGCGACCAGTCGACCATGCCATGTGCGGTAGCGATGACCAGCCCTGCCATCAGCGCGACAGAAAACCGATCGCCGTTGCGGCGGGCTCGCTGCCAGGCCCGGGCCAGTCCGCCGAACATCAGAGCCAGAAACGGCACTGTCGCCAGCACGCCCCACGTCGCAAGTGGTTCGAGTACCAGGTTGTGGCTGTGGCCCGCTCCGGCATCAGCTGGCATCGTTTCGCTGAGTCTCCCGGGCCCGACCCCGAACACCGGCGACCCGACAAACGCGTCGAGCGAAGCAGACCAGATCTCGAGCCGACTCGGCAGCTGCCGAGGCGCAACGAGCGCGCCGACGGCCGGCAATGCGTCATCGACGGGGGAGTCGCTGACACGTCCTGGTGAAATGCTGGCTGGCAAGCCGGCGAATTGCCGGAAATACGCTCGATCGGCGATGAAGAGATCCCAGTGCACGTCGTAGTTGCCGTTGGGGACGTTGATGTCCATGACTATGTCGACATCTATTCGGTCACCCGGCGCCACGTCGGCGGGCAGGTTCCACCGTTGCTCTGCGCGTACCGTGTCGGTGCCTGGAAGCACCCAGCGAGCCGTGATGAACACCGGTTCGTCGCCGGCACGCTGCCACCCGACCGAGCTGTTGTTGGCAAGGCCGATCGTCGTCGGTAGCGGCTCATCACCGAGCAGTACCGACTCGGGAACGTCGAACGCCACGTTCCACCACTCCAGGCGGTCTTCACCCGACACTCGCCCGGTCCACCCGGGGACCAAGATCGCCGCGATGACCCCAACGGCGAGGAGCGCACCCAGCCATACCCGTTCCGCTGGCACTGCCCGCCCGGTGAGCGTGCGCAACGTGATCCAGGCGAGGGCCCCCAAACCGACTGACAGGAAGCCGCCGCGGCTGTAGGTGAGCACGATCCCCACCACCAGCACTGCGGCCGCGGCGAATCGGAGAGAGGCGGAGCGAATGGCGACCACGCCCGCCATCGTGGCGCCGATGGCCATGGCGGCGACGTTCGCATGCGACCACGGGCGGGTCAATCGGTCATAGGGTCCCAGTCGCGTGACAGCGCCGAAGAAGCGGTTCGTGATAACAAAGTCTCGACCCAGTAGCTGCACGGTGGCGCCCACGAACACCGCGAGCACGGCACCCGCCACCAATGATCGCAATATCGGGCTTGCTCGACCCACATCGTTCACGGTGAGCGCAGTGGCCGCCATGACGACTGCAGCAACGCTGATTCGTGCGGCGATACCGGCGGAAAGCCACTGATCGGGGCTCGATAGTGTCGCAATCCAGAGAAGCCCCACCCAGAGAAACCACAACCCGAAGAACCAGCGCCGAGTGTTCGACAATTCACGGCGTTCCCACCACGCCGACATGGCGGTGGCGACCCCGACTACGAGTGCCACCGCGACAAGAGGCTGACGCAGGACATCGCCCTCTGGCTGCGCCGACAGGTTGAACGGCGCAATGAAAGCGAGCAGGCACAGCGCTCGCGTGCGCCAGCGGTCCCCATCACGTGCCACGGCGCAGAGCATACGGCACACAAGCGGGCCGCAAGCCCTCACCCGAGGGTGGCGGGTGGTTCGCTGCTCGCGCGGCAAGAATGCACCAGATGGATGATCCAGCTCGCAAACGAAAGGTGTTCGGCATCGGCTTGGCGCGCACGGGCACCACTTCGATGCACCAGGCCATGCTGATCCTGGGTCTACGTTCCGCGCCCGAGTCCACGGCCCTGCTCGATGACATCGACCTGGATTTCCTGGCTCGGTACGACGCCTTCTTCGACAACCCGATTCCGTTCCGTTACGAAGCGCTGGATGCACGGTTTCCCCAAAGCCGTTACATCGTGACGTACCGTCCGCTCGACGCCTGGCTCGAATCCATGCAGTACCTGTTCGGTCCCGGCCTCGATCGCCTCGATCCACAGACCCGTGCTCGGGGAGATCGGGTGCATCGAGACGTGTACGGCACCGACCGATTCGACCGTGATCTGTTGGCCGATATTCATCTGCGTCACTACCGCGAGGTGCAGGCCTTCGTCACTGGCCGGCCGCACGTTTGGCTCGACATGGAATCGGGTTTCCGATGGGAGCCGATCTGTGACCTGTTGCAGCTACCGGCGCCTCGTGATGGGTTT
>ENA-ORXR01002504-ORXR01002504.1-marine-metagenome-genome-assembly--contig:-NODE-2504-length-17387-cov-16.758290_pt1 | contig 17387 bp, 13 predicted proteins | sample MGYA00237866_ERZ511479 | MGnify/ENA metagenome assembly ERZ511479 | reverse complement strand
ATCATCTCTGCGATGAGGACATCATCCCACCACGCATCTTCTTCGCTCATGAAACGGTCGATTTGTCCGGAGAGTTCTTCGGCCTCTGCGACATGGGCTTGGGTGGTGTCGGCAGTAATTTCGATCTGGTTGATATCCAGCAAGTCAGCGGGTTCATCCAGTTTGAAGACGGAATTCATTAATTCGCCCGCCACGGCTTCGCGCGCGGTGAGGGCAAAGAGTTGGTCTTCATTCTCGACGATATATTGGCGCAAGATTGAGCGCGAAGTTGAGAATTGAGAGTTCAACAGGGGCGCGGTTTTCTGATCCGTCGAGAGCAGAATAAACATCTGGTTCGCGCCATGCGGGTTCAAATAAAGCTCGTCACCCAGCTCATGCGCGATCTCCGGCGACGCTCCCACAATGTCTATATGAAACTCGGTCAGCTCGGTTCGCTTGCCCGTCAAATGCTCCAGCGCGCGATTATAGCGCTCCACAAGGGCAGGCGAGGACACCTCATAGAGGTTCCCGAACATGAGCCCAGCTTTGACGAGACGCATCATAGGGCAATGGCCTTAGTAAGTTGACGATCTTCGCCGTATCCCGGGTCTGTGTAAATTGTGAGAACCGTTGGAATTGGAAATGCCCAACCCCCCGCTTTTAACCAGGAATCGTAAGTCCAGTCAGATATAATATTCCCCAGAACATCTGCATATCCAATATCATAAAATAAACCTTGATTCACAATAGGTATGTCAGGGAATTCAAAACTCAGAGTAGAAGCATCGCCCGCAAAATTTCCTGACTTTTTGTTCGTAATCAATTTGTCCTTGCCACCTAGATAGCGCCAAAACGACGGCCCAGATGTATCGGCATCCACAGGGGAATGTGCCGAGATCGTCATGGACTCGACCGAAGGTTCATAGACATCGTTTATCAAACCCTCGAAACACTCAATAAGGTCGTCGGACTTCGCCCATATCTGACGAGCTAACATCTTCTCTAGTGCGATAGGCGCGATGTTATCCGGTAAGACTTTTTGCGTCACGTCTTACTCGCCAAATAGCGCTTCTTCGCTTCTTCATTCCGGCCAAAGTCGCGAACCATATTTTCAATGGCAACTTCATCTGACTTATCGGCATAGCGGAATTCGGAGTCGGCGTAGCGGTTGATTTCTTGCAGGACCATGTCGACGGTGATGGGGACTGACAGGTCGGAAATCATGTTCTTCTTGGTGTCGTAATCTTTGAGCAGGAAGAGGTCCGGCTTTTCCATCCACTCGTCGGGGAGTTCAAAATCCATAGCGCGGACTTTGATGGCATCTGTGATGTTTTTAATCGCGCGGCCGGTGAACCGCTCATCGACATTTTGAATATTATCCAAATAGGTTCCGATTTTGGCGAGTGTATCCAGCTTGCCGAGCTCTTTCGTTGTCTGTTCGTAGACTTTTATCAGGCCGTCTTCTTGCGGCTTGCTATGGGCTTCGAAACTGCGGGCAACGGCTTTTTTAAGCTGTTGCGTCTCAAACAGCTTATGATCGCCGACAGGGATTTTGTGATTCTTGCCCATCAGGATATGTAGAATATCAATATAGTCTTCGCGCGATTGCGGCCCGTCCACGAGGAAGCGTGCGCCCGCGCGTTGACGCAAAGCATCATCCACATTTTCCGGATAGTTAGAAAACATACCAAAGGTGCAATTCCCGCGCACAACCGTATTGGCGCCCGCAAAGCTTTCCATCAGCACGGCGGTAATTTCGAGCTGTCCGGCGGAGCTTTGACGGTCCCCGCGTTTACCGGCCAGTTGGTCGATGTCGTCAATGGTGCCAAAGCCAATCACATTGGGATCGATCACATTATTGAAAAAGGCCTTTGCGTTTTGCGCTGATTTACCTTGATAGCTATCAATGCTTTCCGTGGAGAGATTTTGATAGCGAAAGGGGTAGCCAGCGTTTTGGCAATAATCATGTATCAAGCCCGCCATCATCTGGATAAGGATGGTCTTACCTGTGCCGGGTTTACCGTCACCCATAAAGGTGAAGATGAAGCCTCCGAGATCGACAAATGGGTTTAGCTTACGGTCAAAATCATAAGCCATGATCATTTTCGCCAGTTTCATGGCCTGATATTTTGCGATGTGATTGCCGACAATTTCATTAGGCTTTTTGAACGTCATCGTCAGCTTTGACGATTTTGCGCGGCTGGCGGCCTCAAATCCGCGGATTTCAAAATCATCCTCTTCCACGCGGTAGGCGACAGATGTGAAAGCCTCGAGACGTGGGAGGTTCGCAGCGCGCAGGTTCGCCTTTTCCATCAGCTGTTCAAGGAAGGCCGTCACGGTCGGGATGAGCTTATCATCACTATCGGCAAAGACGGCGAGATCTTGGTCGAGTTCCCACAGCGCGCCGGTGAGGGCGAGTTGCGGATTATCGGTCAGGACTTCTTCGACATCGCCTACGTCAACAGACAGCTCGGACGTGTCGTGCAGGGTGGACAGCAGATAGCTCGCCATATTCGCGAACACATGCAGCGCAATTACGGAACTGGCCGCGAGGCCTTCGCTAAATTCCGTTTGTTTGGACCCCGGCAATTTACCTTCCAAATTCGCTTTCATCAGCGCGGATAATCCTGTCGCGTCGGCATATTGATCAACAACGGTCAAGGCCGTTGCGAGCGCGCGGCGCAGGCCGTGCAGGACCCCGGCTTGAACGGGGCTCATCAAGGCATCGTCTTTGTCTGTTGCTTCGACACGGGCGATAATATTCACGCCTTCCGCGCGTGCGGTCGAGGCCGTAATGAGACCGGGTGTGGTAGATCTGAAGCGGCGGCGGGATCCGCCAATGCCCGGTGATTTAGACGCTACTGTCTCTATATCTTTTGGCTTGGCGAGACGCGGTGTGTGGTCAAATCCATCCAGCATGGATTGTGCGGCCGGGACTTTCTCGCGGATGGCGTCTTCTTTGATTTCCATCAGATCGGAAGGGTTCGACATCTTATTCCCTCTATGAGTAACTTAAAATTTTGGCGTTTTGCCCGACGACATATTTGCGGACGCCCGCAAAATCATCAGCGTGTTTTTCTTCCATCACCTGATAGGCTCGGTGCGGCAGGATCAGCGCACGGGTCACATCGGTTAGGCCGTCCATTTTCCCGGACAAATTAAAGGCATCGAGTTTGTAAACTTCGCGCGGGGCTTGTTTGAAAACTCCGACTTTTTTCCACTCCTGACCGTCAGAGATCAGGGTTTCCACCGTCCAAGCCAACGCCCAATCCAGACCTTCTTCGCCAATTGCGTTGGCCAAGACTTCGCGGATGGGACCATGTTGTTCTGTAAAGGCATGGCTGTGCATCGGGCCCAGATGGAAACGCCGCAGGCTCTTCGGGTGGAGGCCGTCAAAGTCCTCATCGAAACCTTTGGCAATCGTCAGCAGTTTCAATTCGGACAAAGCCTGTGCCATCAACGCGTCCTGCACACGCGGCCAGCGGCGCTCATCATTGGGCAGTGCGCGATTGGCTGTGTCATCGACAACCATCAGATAGACAACCGGTATGTTTGTCTTCGAATCATATGCCGCCCAATGAATGATATAGCGGCGTTTCTTGCGTTGCAGATCTTTCCCGACCCACATGATTTGTGGATGGTTCTGCGACAGAAATAAATTCTCATTCACCAAGGTCTCGTAATAAATCCGCTGCGCCAGCGCATATTGCAGCGTTGTCGGGGCAGCGCGCTCCGTCAGGATATGATTGATCATATCCTTCTTGAGACGCTCTTGATCGGGCAGGGATTTCAGGTGCTTCTTGGCCTGAGTTGAATCCGCAGCAAGCTGAATAATTTCAGAGAAGACCGGGAAGCCCGACTCTGTCTTGTCGATGCTCATCTTGCCCGAATCCGGTGCGCGGTTCGTCATCAGATATTTATAGGACAGCGCGGTGAAGCTATTATTCAAATCCCCCAAATATTGACTGAGAATTTTCTCTTCCGCCTCGCTGATCGAACCTTCGCTCGATGATAGCGTGGCAACGGACCGTAGATGCGACATGATACGCTCAAACTTGGCGAAATATCTGCGGGTCGCCCGCGCGCTGTCGAGCACGCGGTGCGTATAGGAAAGGTCCACTTTAGGCCGGGCCTCCGGTCGTCCCTAACGAGTCTTCGCCATAAGCATTGGCATCATGCTTTTCGACGATTTTTTCAAAGCGTCGGGCAAAGCGCTCATCGGCTTTGACCTTCTCTTCCAGAACTTTACGGGCAAAGACGATGTGGTCCTCATGGGCCTCCATCATTTCGGCCATTTTGGAATTCGTCGCCGCGCCAATCGCCGCCATCGCAACTTGGGCTTCTTTATCCGTGGCCACGCCGATTTCGTTGATCTTATGCGCAACATCCTGCTGTTGCGCCGTTTTCAAGGATTTCGACAGCGCATCATAAAGGATCACGCGTTGCTTAGTGTCGGTTGACAGTTTGTTCAGCAGCACCATTTGCGTGGCAATTTGGTTCTGGAGCGAGTCCATCCAAGTCTTACCTTTCTCAACATAACGCTCAAGAGTCTGGGATCCGCCGAGTTTTACCTGTTCAAGCTGCACCAGCTCATTGTGCCGCGTATTGACAGTCGCCAGTTCGGTCTCAAGTTTTGAACGATCCACCGGGTTCGTTGCCACCGAAAGCTTGCCTTCCAATTCAATGATTTGAGGATCAAGCTTAGTGATTTCTTCTCGGATTTGAGTCAGCTCTTCTAAGGTCGTACCCCGTTCAGCCAGCGTATTTTGAAGGTTGGCTTCAACTTGATTTTTGTGGCGACCCAGCTCATTTAGCTGCTCTTGCAGCATGGCCTGAATCGTGTTGGATTTCGCGATGAGGTCTTGCAGCTTGTCTTCAATGGATGCCGCGCGAACACGTTCCGCCCGCAGGCTTTCTGCGCGCTGTTTTGAGAATATTCCGACGAATTTTTCCCAGCCCGTTTTGGACCGCAAGCCGTCAAAGTCTTTGGAGAATCCAGCCGTGACATCATCGAGCCCCATAATGAGCTCAGCGATATTGGCGTTCATGAGATCGGAGTGTGCGTGAACATCGTCCAAAGACGCATTTTCAATATCGAGCGAGATATCTGTACCTTGGCTCATTTTCGAACGCGCCGTATCAATGCGCGCTGAAAGTTCGGCGATTTTGCTCTGCGCCTCTGCCACTTCGGCTTTGGATTTTTCTATTTGTGTTTCGAATGTCGACATTCTGAAGTTCCTCCCTCTTCGTCTCTTCTATTCCAATAGACGTAGTGAGGAAATTATCGCTTTTCAATAAGTCACTCGCCGAAATCGTCCGAAATCGACGTGATAACCTCTGGTTTAGGCTCTACCTATGCTGACATAGTCGAATCTATGCTTGCGAACATCCTCCGGTTTGTAAACATTTCGCAAATCTGCAAAGTTTCGCGCCTTCATGATGTCGCCCAGATGGTTGAAATCCAGGTTGCGGAACTGGGCCCATTCCGTTGCGAGAACCACAACATCGGCGCCGCGCGCGCAATCATACGCATCCGTGCAATAGGTTACCTCTGACAAATGGTCTTTGGACTCCTCCATGGCTTCGGGATCAAAGGCGCGGATTTTCGCGCCGGCCTTTTGCAGGGCTTCGATAATCGGAAAAGCGGGGGTTTCACGCACATCATCCGTGTCCGGCTTGAACGCCAATCCCAGCACGCCAATGGTTAGCCCTTTCACTGACCCGCCGCACAAGGCGATAACTTTGTCAGCCATGAATTGTTTGCGCGCATCATTTACATTGATAACCTGTTCAACAATGCGTGCGGGGACCCCGGCTTTTCTGGCAATGTCCAACAGCGCCTTTGTATCTTTTGGAAAGCAGGAGCCGCCATAGCCCGGACCCGGCGCCAAATATTTCGACCCGATCCGTTCATCGAGCCCCATGCCGAATGCGACATCGGTCACATTCGCACCAACGGCCTCGCACAGATCCGCAATTTCATTGATAAAGCTGATTTTCGTCGCCAGATACGCATTGGCCGCATATTTTAAAAGCTCTGATGTGCGGCGGTCGGTGAAAACGGTTGGCGGTCCAAGTGTTGAAAACGGACGGTAAAGGCGCGCCATGACATCACGCGCACGCTCATCCACCGTGCCGATAATCACGCGGTCGGGATCCGTGAAATCGGCGATGGCCGCGCCTTCACGCAAAAACTCAGGATTGGACACCACTGCAAAATCCGCGTCGGGTGCGGTTTTGCGCATCAAGGCTTCGACCTTATCGCCTGTCCCGACGGGCACGGTCGATTTGATCGCAATGACAGTGAACCCGTCCAATAGGCCGGCGAGCTCCTCGGCGGCGGCCATGACATATTGTAGATCAGCAGAGCCATCGGCTGCGGGCGGCGTGCCGACGCCGATAAAAACGACATCGGCTTTGGGGGCGGCCTCGGAGAGATCCGTCGTGAAGTGCAAGCGCTTGGCTTTTACATTGCGTTTGACGAGCGCTTCCAAGCCGTCCTCGAAAATTGGCATTTTACCTGATTTGAGCTGAGCAATCTTGCCCGCATCTTTGTCGACGCAGGTCACGTCATAGCCGAAATCGGAAAAACAAACGCCTGTCACGAGGCCAACATAGCCCGCGCCAATCGTTGTAATCTTCAAATCCCGTACGCTTTTCATAAAGGTTCCCTGCCTGTCACTTGGCATGAATGCAATACAGGCCGAGGCCTGGAATTATGAAATTTCGGTGACGTTTCATGACAGGTAAGTGTCAGAGAATGGTGGAGCCTAGGGGAGTCGAACCCCTGACCTCTTCGCTGCCAGCGAAGCGCTCTACCAGCTGAGCTAAGGCCCCGAATGAAATCCATTCGGCCCGAATATCCAGCGTGTGGATATCCGAAGTTTGGTCGCGCCGTTTAACGCCCGGCGCGGGGCGTGGCAAGCGGGATTTGCGCGCCGAAACAATCCGGCTCGCGAGGTGGCCTAAATCTCGATTTCTTCATCGTCATCGTCATCCGCTGCGCCCGGCGGCAATGTGTCTTCTTCATCGTCAGCAACGAGCGCCGCGTCTTCATCTTCGTCTTCATCTGTTGAGAAGCCGTCAAATTCAGGTTTTTCTTCATCATCACCTGCACCACCAGAAATGATCGCCGCGTCGTCGCCGTCAAGTTCCAGCTCTTTGGCGGCCTGCTCGTCTTCGTCAATATCTTCTTCATCGACTTCGACGGCGTCTTCCACATCATCTTCGTCGTCGTCATCAGCTTTGGACGTTTGCGGCTTGAGCGGCGCTGTCGGTAGAACAACATTCGGGTCCAGCTCTGACGGATCAAAGCTGTTCTGACACATGGGGCATACAGCCGGATTCTTTGTCAAATCGTAAAATTTGGCTTCACATTCGGGACAAACCCGTTTTGTGCCTATATCGACTTTTGCCATAGTTGTACGCCTTCTTCATGCCTTGCGTGATGTCTTGCAGAAACGCTTGCGGTTAGCGTAGGGATTTGTAAGACCCGCGCGTCATAGCGTTTGGCTTTTCTGAGTCAACAATCAATGGAGGCAGGGGCCCCTCATGCGCAGTTCGTCAAGCAAATCAAAACCACTTTCGGGCACCGTCCGCGCGCCGGGTGATAAGTCTATTAGTCACCGTTCCATGATATTTGGGGCGATGGCCGAAGGCGCGACTTACGTGACGGGCCTGCTCGAGGGTGCAGATATTCTCTCGACGGCTTCTGTCATGCAGGCGCTGGGCGCGGTCGTTACCAAAACAGGTGAGGGTGCTTATACGGTTGAAGGCTGCGGCCCGAAAGGATTGCAAACTCCAAGCGTGGATTTGGATTGCGGCAATGCGGGAACAGGCGTGCGCCTGATCATGGGGGCCTGCGCGGGATATAAAATCCGCGCGACGTTCACAGGCGATGCATCTTTGTCGTCCCGGCCGATGAACCGAATTTTGGATCCACTGCGCGATATGGGCGTTAGCGCGACTTCGCAAAAGGGCGGACGTCTGCCCGTCACGCTGGAAAGCGACGGCCGGCTAGAGCCCGCGACTTACACACCGCCGATTGCCTCGGCCCAGGTTAAGTCTGCGGTTCTGTTGGCAGCGGTAAACACCGAAGGCACAACTATTGTGACGGAACCCATACCGACCCGCGATCATACCGAGAATATGCTGCGAGCCTTTGGCGCCAAAGTTGAGGTGACCAAGCGTAACGGCGCGGATGTAATCAAATTGGAAGGCCCTGTGGCATTGAAAGCGGCCAAAATAAATGTCCCGGGCGATCCGTCCTCTGCGGCTTTTCCGATTGTCGCGGCACTGATCACGCCCGGCTCTGACATTATTGTCGAGAACGTCATGATGAACACAACACGGACAGGCTTGTTTGATTGCCTCACCGAAATGGGCGGCCATGTGCAAGCCGATAATTTCCGCAAATCCGGCGGCGAAGTCATCGCCGATATTCACGTTAAATATTCCAAGCTGCACGGCATCACCGTGCCGCCTGAACGCGCAGCGTCCATGATTGACGAATATCCCGTTCTCGCGGTCGCGGCCTCCGTTGCCAACGGCACGACGATTATGGATGATATCGGGGAATTGCGCGTGAAGGAAAGTGACCGCATCACGGCGACGGCAGAGCTGCTCAGCGGGAACGGCGTCAAAGTCGAGGAGTTGGAGAACGGGCTGAAGGTCACGGGCGGAGTTGTGCCCGGCGGTGGATTGGTCAAAACTCATCATGACCACCGCATCGCCATGAGTGCGCTGATATTGGGCTGTATTGCAAATACCCCGGTTTCCATTGATGATGCCTCCATGATCGCGACGAGTTTCCCAACATTCTTTGACCTGATGAACGGCCTTGGTGCAGAGATAACGGGCGCTGATATTTCATGACCGTCATCGCGATTGATGGCACGTTCGCGTCCGGCAAAGGTACGTTGGGCAAAGGCTTGGCTGCGCATTACGGCTTGCCATATTTGGACACGGGTAAGCTCTACCGCGCGGCCGCAAAACGCGTTTTGGACGCGGGCGGCGATGTTGAAAATTCTGATGACGGGACGCGCGCCGCGAAATCTATTACTGCCAAAGACCTAACGGACCCTATTTTGAAATCCGGTCCTATCGGGGCGGCTGCGTCCAAAGTTTCCATCCATCCCGATGTCCGGGCCGCGCTGTTTGATTTTCAACGTGATTTCGCAGCCAAAGGCGGGGTGTTGGACGGGCGCGATATTGGTACGGTGATTTGCCCGGATGCAGATGTGAAACTCTATGTTACAGCGACGCAGATGGAGCGCGCAAAACGCCGTCATGCCGAACTTACAGGATATGGCGAAACCCTCAGCGTTGACGATGTTTTGGCGCAATTAATTGAACGCGATACTCGCGATAGCACCCGCGCGGCCGCGCCATTGAAACCGGCGGCAGATGCGCATTTATTAGACACAACAGGCTTAAGCATTGCCGAAGTTTTACAGGCCGCCATTAAAATTTGCGACGTGGTTTTGTCGCGTTAGTCTGGTTCGCTAATTTATCGGGGTGAGCTCTGAGGCAATCTCCGGGGTAAACCCAACATTTGCTGTTCTGACATAGCCCTTTTCCCGAACGATAATATCTATTTCCGACGTCGCTCCATCGCGAAAATAGGTGAGCTTTGCGATAGTATCAGGGCGAAGAAGACCGACCGCATAGCGCAAATCGGAACTGTTCCCGATCTCGCGCTCGCCAAAGCGCGTCACAACGTCATCGACCTTTAACCCCGCGTCGAAGCCCGCTCCATCTTTGGTGATCTCGACAATATGCGCACCGTTCAAATGAGGCAGATCCAAGCGCGCCTGCGCGTCCTGTGTTACCGGAGAAATTAGAACACCCAGAGAGCCGCGCTTGACCTCGCCGTAAACTTGTAACTGTGCTGAGATTGCGCGGAATGTATGGGCGGGAATGGCAAAGCCAATCCCGCCGCCGCCATTCTGCTTGGAGACCAAGGCAGAATTAATACCGATCAATTCCCCGGCTGAATTGACAAGGGCACCGCCGGAATTTCCGGGATTAATGGCCGCATCCGTTTGAATGAGATCGGAATATCCCAGAGGATCATCAGCCGTGCGCCCAATGGCCGAAACGATGCCTGTGCTGACGCTATGGCTCAGGCCAAACGGATTGCCGACCGCGATAACCAAATCGCCGACTTGAACATCATCGGATGCGGATGTCGTCAGGGCTGTTAAATTAGTTCCAGGAATTTGCAGCAGGGCGAGATCGGTCTCGGGATCCTGTCCAAGGATCGTTGCGCGATAGCGCCGCTTGTCTGACAGGATAACATCAATGGTTTTCGCGTCTTCAATAACGTGATTATTCGTCAGGATAAGACCTGCAGCGGCGTCAATAATGACGCCCGACCCTATACCGCCGACCGCGCTTCCATCTCCACCTTCAGTCTGGACCGTTGAAATTGACACAACGCCCGGCGTGACCTTTTTGATTGTTGGCGCCATTGTGAAGACATTGCGCGACGCATCATAACTCATGGCTGAGTTAGCTTGGGCAGAGATGGTTTGTGCAGTCGCAAATGTCGGCATTGCGGCAGAAATTGTCAGGGTCAAAAAAGATATGAGGACGGTGTGGACTGAGCGCAAGGCAAGCTCCGTAAAGCAAATTAGGGGGTTGCGGCAGGATAGCTTTGCAACGTTATAACTAACGCAGAATTGTAAGAATTGCGCAAGAGAATAGCGCGGACATGGATACCTTTTAATCGGATCGGGGCAGAGCGATGTCGGCAAGCGGATAGGCTCACAGCCCCTCATCCTAGTTTTGAGTGGGTCTGCCGAAAGAAGCTATTGGACAATTAGGACTGTCCGCGTGGAGGACTCCGCGATGGAGACCAGAAGTGTTAATTGTTTTACGCAAAGCCCGCGCGGGTTAGGGTGTAAGTCCAACTCGCGCATTCCACGCGGCAGTGTTTTTCTAAGCTCCGGCCATACTTGACTGCCAACGTTCCAGTCGGTCTGGCACACGGAAACTCAGCCCCCTGAACAAAGTCGCTACGCCTCATTCAGTAGACACACCGTCTCCCAGACCAGTCAGAAAGCGCTAACCTGTCCTATGTCTGAAAGAACAGCTTAAATATGCAGCAGAATGGCGAAGGTGCGGATGGAGTTTTTGACCTATTTTATAAGCAGTTGAAAACTCGGATGATTTCATCACGGAGGGTAACTCCGAGACGAGGATTGATCTTCATAGGCGGCATTAGCCGAGTGCCCGAAAGCGCTCCCAAAAGGGACGATTAGCAAATCACCGAAATTATATTTTGCTGCATTCCCAATACTTACACCAAACGTAAATACACGTTATGGGTCAATACTTTGTAATAGATCGGTACAGGCGATGATTGATAACTGAGGCTATCATCGTGAAAACCGGACACAGACGATAGACTTAGCTCCAAATTGAAAGGGTCGATCTATCTAATTAGTCTCACCACATTCAGGCTCTCACCAATGTTTTTAAAGGCGGTTCTCAGTTGATCCGAATTGGAGGCGTCGTAATAGTCAGTTGAGGAAGATGCACAATTGTCCAAAAGGTTTTTCGTACCCGTGTCTTCAATTTCAAATGCAACCGTAATTATCCTGATGCCATCTTGTTTTATTGACGAGCATAACTCTGACGTTAGCGCATCGGCATTTGTGCGAGCAATCTCGGGATTCCTTGAGTCACTCCAGTGATAAATGCCTTCGAAATCAGGTTTAGTCCCTGACAAGTGCGCAGTGTTGCTGCCATCCGTCATAACAAGCATAGTTTTTTGGGCTTGGGATAATCCGGCATTTGCATCATGTTCGAAAGGGGGAGACTCATCTAATGTCCTCCATCCCCATATGAGGCCCGAGGGAATATATGTTTTCCCACGGGTTTCGAAGGACTGAATAGACGTATTAATGGCATCTAAATCGGAGGTTAATGGCTCCAATGCGTTATATTGCCCATTACAATCCGCATGCGCGACAAACCCCTGAAGTCGCCTCGTGTCAAATTCTGGCGTTGTGTGAAAACCACTTGCTCTTGATCCCATGCACCCTTCCCACTCGAGAAAAGCGGTTTCTTCTCTGTAAGCGGGCTCATCGCATTCTGTGTAGGTATTCTCCCCTTCACCAACTTGGCGGCAATTAACTGAATTTTCTTCATCTAACACGCGCCAAGAGAACTCTTGAGCCGCCTGAAGTTGCAACCAATTTTGGCCTTCATTGCTTTCAGAAATTCGCACATAGTCTGCGAATGGCACCAAGCTGACGTGTACATTTTCCTCACCATTTTTATTCGATTTTTCAAGTTCCTCTAATAATAGCGCGCTCGCTGATTTTAAAGTTTCCATACGGTTGCCCGACATAGAACCAGTCGTATCCAAGACCAAAGCAAGATTGGCGCGCACTTCGCCGCCCAGGGGAGCCTCAGAAGTTGCTCTAATAGATTGGTCGCGATTCCCAAAGGCGCCCGCAATGAATAGTGCGTATTTTTCCTTCGCTGTGACTATCACTGTATTCTCGGATGTAAGCTTCGTCACAAGCTGTGGATCTGAATAGCCCGCCCCAGCCACAAACTGAGAAACAAATTTCGCCAGCTCTTCCTCAGTCTCGTATCCAGACGTCACGGCGGCGAGAGTAGCTGAATCTGCAACATCTTGCAATTTGGCGCGCTGTGAAACCATGCCCGAATAATCAACTGCCGTACCTATTCCGATAAGAAGCATTGCGACCGTTGCCGCAAAGAAAATAGCCACATTTCCGGTATTATCTGAAGAAAATTCAGACAGCTTCTCTTTCGCGAATTCAAAATTCTTTCTCATCGTATCCCCAAGTAAAATAGCTCAGGTACCCAATACACATCATGTGCAAAAAAGTCGTTAATTCTGGATGCACTCATTTGTTTTGCTACTTGGGAAACAGGGTCAGAGCGTTCCAAGACGATCAACGTCTATGTTGATGAGATCGATTTAAATTTTCGACAATCGACTTTTAACTATATTCTGGAGTAGGCCCCTCTCCGATAAGCTAACATCGCCAGAGTTAGGGTGGGTGTCACAGACTTGAAAAGTCTAAGCGCGAGAATGCCGCCCTTTTATTCTAAGCCTGAATGTCTAGACGACAGTAATAACCGGAATGGATGAAGAACATGTCGAAAAATCGACTCAAACTGAGGATGGTAAAATCGCTCCAAAACTGCCGCTGATAATGTTTGAGGTTTTGTTTCTCTGACGCCTGCCATCTCTCAAACCAGGACATCAATTATTCAACAAAAAACTCCGCCCCATGTATTTTGCGTTAGGCAAATGACACCGGACGGAGCTCCAAACTCGTTTATCGAAAATCTTTTACTTTATCTCAGACAAAAGCTCCGGGGCCGTTACGAGCTGTCTTACGCCGTGGCTTTTCGTCTCGTTAAACACATTGTCGCTTTCGGCCCAGGCATCCAGTGACGCGATGTCGAGTTTTTGACATTGTGGGCGGACGGACCATGTGACTTGCGCGGGGGAGCAGACCTTTTGCGTATAGCTCGGTCCTGTTGTTGATCCTAAAAATTGAATGGGTGTGCCTGTGCCGGTCGGCAGCATTTTTGGCTGATGCATCCCGCCGGACATATTACCCTGATAGGCGTAATCCATAAAGTCGGCGGCATCCCGGTCATTCACGACTAAGAAGACCTGCGTTTCAACGCGTAACGTTGGGCTTTCACACGCCTCAGGCACGCAAGCCCCGAGGCCTTCGCCCGGTGTTGTGTCGCAGGATGTGTGGACCCAGTGGACTTCAATCGTGTCGCCCGGCTTGGCGCCTTTATAGTCATTATTGTCATAGGGCGATTTCTCTGCGTCGGTCAGATCGGCCGTGCCGTTACAGGCATAGCCACCGCTATCGGTATTGTTGACGAACATTTCGAATCCCGGGCCTTTATGTTCGGCATTTGTATGGGTGTGGATGTTGCACAGGTTCATTGCGGTGCTGGCAGGTGCCATGTCGAACATCGTTTTATTCAGGCCAACCTTGGACGAAATATCGCGCGGGGTTTGCGGGCCCATCGTCAGGCACAAATCCCCTGATGCGGCGGAGGCCGTTTTTACTGCGCCGTCTTTAACGTCCGTTGAATCGGAGTTTGAGCAAGCGGCCAGCCCCAGTGCGGCAATGCCAAGAATAAGTGTGGTTTTTGAAAAGACGTACATAGTGAGGTCCCCGTTTAGATTTATATTTAAACAGCCGCTTTGCGCGACGTCTTAGCAGGTCTATGCATAAAACACTGAAAAGGGTCCAGAAAAACCTATGTGCCTCACTACAAATTTACTTCGGGCCGATAGGTTGAAGCCGTCATGTGTCAGCCGAGCGCGGAATCCAGTTCCGATTTGATGATCTCAAATGTTGGGGGATGAAACCCGTAGGCCGTATGGGTGCAATTGACCTCGTGGTGAATGGCCTGCGGCGTCCATCTGTCGATGGAGGCGCTCCAGTGCACAATTGCATCCTGTTTCGAGTAGATGGAGACGACCGGGCACTGGATCGGGGTCTCGTGCCGTTTGATGGTTTGCTCGGCAATCCAATCGACATCCAATCCGCGACGGCGATAGCGTTTGTTGACAAAACTATATTTCGGTCCGCCAATCAAAGGGCTTCCCAGCGTTATCACAATACTAACATGGTCCGGGTAATCGCGGGCGGCTTCGCGGGCAAGCATCCCGCCGAGGCTCCATCCGACCAGAGCGATGGGGCGGCCCAAGGCCTCGCTGCGGCGTTTGACGGATGCGCCGAATTGATCGCAGAGCGCGGGGACGGACCCTTCGCCATTGTTTGGACGGTCACGCTCGCCCTTGGCCCAACCTGCGGACAGGTCAGAAATTTCCCCGAACCAGCCTCGACCTGCTAAGTTTCGGCCCATCTCCCACCCTTGGGCGTCATATCCACAAGCCTTCAGAAAGCGGCGCAGCGCCCACATCGTGCTATCCGACGCCCAAAGCCCCGGAACTACGATAACGGGCGGCGTGCCTTCAACAACCGCTCTCGCCTTAGCCAATGCCAATGGCAGGCCGCGAATCTCCCACGGAAATAAGGGTATCCGCAGCAATTTGCGCCGCTGCGGACCTCGTAAGTCAGTCGGGTTTTTTGTTGTCATATATAATGTGTAGGCCTGGCCGCTTATTGCCCGAGAAGATCAGCCAGGATTTGGCCAATCTCGTCCTGCTCCATCACGCCATTAAAACGAGCGGAGCCGGGGCCTGTCGCGTAGAGGGCGACATCTTCGCCGGCGTGGGTTTCGCTGCCCAGATGGACGGCTGTCTGCTGGCGGTAGTCCGGCGCCTGCACCATATTATCGGTCAGCACATCTGAGTCCGCCTCGCGTATATTCGGCCCGTTCTGATATCCAAGCGTGGTATAAGGTTTGCCGTCCTCGTCCAAGCTATAGTCTTCCGCAGGTCCGCCCGTGTCTCGGTCCACGCTGCGGGACAATCCCAAGATCGGATTTCCGCGTACCGGATATCCCGCCATGGTAAAGACATGGCTGTGGTCGGCGGTAACGATAATGAGCGTATCTTCATCGGCTTTCGCAACGGCCGCCGCGACGGCCTCATCCAAAGCCTGCAGGTCTTTAAGGGCGCGGTAAGCATTTGTGCCGTGATGAGCGTGATCAATCCGTCCGGCCTCGACCATCATAAGATAGCCGTCTTCATCGTTAGACAGGCGGTCCATTGTGAATGTGGTCATTTCGGCGAGGGACGGCTCTTCCGTCTCCGCACGGTCAGCTTGATAGGTCATATGACTGGAGTTAAAGAGGCCCAAGATACGGGCATCTATCGGGGCGGCCAGCATGTCTGCCTTAGTGCTTGCGAGCGTGCCGGGCCATCCGGTCAGCTGTTCATCAGTGAACTCTTGACTGCCGCCGCCCAGCGCGATGTCGACATCACTGTCTATGAGCTGCTGGGATATGCTGGTGCAGCCTTCGTAATCGAACGGATCCTGCAGATCTCTCTCGGCTTCGATGGCGCGGCTGACTGTATGAGAAAACATCGCGGCGGGTGTGGCGTGCGTCAGGCGCGCGGTTGAGATGACGCCAACTGACTTTTGCGCAACTTTCGCCTTATCCGTCAGGGTCGGCAGAGTGTCTCCGCCGCAGCCTTCCAGGAACATATTGTCGATATTGGTATCGGGCCGAACATTCACAGCGCCGATATTTGTCTTGTATCCGGAGAGAATAGCGGTGGCCGTTCCGGCGGAATCGGGGACTTGGGCATTGGTATTATAGGTTTTGATGAGGGCAAGTTGCGGAAATTTGTCGAAAGACAGCTCATGTTCTTCCCCTTTAAGACCCATTTCCTGCCCGACAAAGATGCGCCCGGCCGTAATTGTCGAAACGCCCATGCCGTCGCCAATGAAGATAATCATGTTTTTCGGGGTCGAATCGGAAATTTTTACAGCCGAATCCGCATTTTTTTGCGGACCGGTATGCGCTATGGATTCGCCGGAATTGCTATTTTGATTATTTTCTGCTATACATCCGGTCTGCAAAAGAGCGGTTGAAAGACACAAAAGCGCTGCGAAGCGTTTTATATGTTGGATTTTAGCGGCCATTTGGGGGGTCCCTGTGGGTAAGTGGTTTGCAAAAACTACGGTTTTATGAGGGTTTTCGTAACACAAGCTATTAAGGCTGCAAGAAAAACGATTTTTTATGCGGTTTGGTGAAAAAAGGTGTTGCGGAAAAAAATTCGTTTACCTATATAGCGCTCCTCGCTGAGAGACACCTAGTCACCCAGTGAGCAGCAAGAGCCCCTCTTTCGAGCGGGGCTTTTAATTTGGAAACGGTTCATTCGTTTCCAGCTATTTGACATCGTGAATATTGGGAAGAGAGACGCAGGCGGCGTTCGGCTGTGAGCAGACTTGGCAACAAGCTGCACATCAAATGAACGACACTATGTCTGAAGTTTCTTTTCGAAAGTTATGACATTGCTTGGGTCACTAATTCGGATTTATTCGGATTGTTGATTTGAGGAACTCGTAATTTTCTTTGAACGCAAACGTAGAGATATTTATATCTCATACGTCAGTGGTTTTTGGTTACTTGTAACCAAGGACAACAACGACATAGCCAGTTCACTCTCAACCTGAGAGTTTGATTCTGGCTCAGAACGAACGCTGGCGGCGTGCTTAACACATGCAAGTCGAACGAGAAGCTACCTTCGGGTAGTGGACAGTGGCAGACGGGTGAGTAACGCGTGGCAACCTACCTTTCAGTAAGGGACAACAGTTGGAAACGACTGCTAATACCTTATACGTCCTCCGGGAGAAAGATTTATCGCTGATAGATGGGGCCGCGTTAGATTAGCTTGTTGGTGAGGTAATGGCTCACCAAGGCGACGATCTATAGCTGGTCTGAGAGGATGATCAGCCACACTGGGACTGAGA
>ENA-ORXR01002503-ORXR01002503.1-marine-metagenome-genome-assembly--contig:-NODE-2503-length-17389-cov-13.751098_pt1 | contig 17389 bp, 13 predicted proteins | sample MGYA00237866_ERZ511479 | MGnify/ENA metagenome assembly ERZ511479 | reverse complement strand
TATGGCGGCAAAATCACGACCTCTCGGCGGCTTGGTGAACATGCCATGGAAAAGCTCGAAGACTATTTCGAATATAAAACCGGGAATTGGACCCAGAGCGCGCTGCTCCCCGGCGGAGATTTAATTGACGCGGATTTCGAGCGCTTCTTTACCGATATGCATGAACGCTACCGCGCCATGAATACTGACCTCCTTCGCCGCCTGTGCCGGGCTTATGGCACGCGTATCACGCTTCTCTTGGGCGACGGGTCGTCGCAACCGGAATTGGGACAGAACTTTGGCGCAGGGCTCTATGAGCTCGAAGCCAAATATCTCATCAATCACGAATGGGCGACCTCGGCAGACGACATCATGTGGCGGCGCAGTAAACTCGGTCTTCATATGAGCGAAGGCGAACGCGCGGCATTTACGCACTGGTTTGACGTCCGTATGGCTTAGGTCATGGGTGACTTATTTAATCTCGCGCCGATAGCGTTTTGGCCAACGGTCGTTACCTTTCTGGCGTTCACCGCGATTATCATTGCGCGTTATTTCGCCATCGTCTGGCCCATCCATTGGGCGCTGTGGACACGCACGCCGAAAAAAGCGCGCCGGCTGTCCAAACGCGAGCCGACCCGCGAGACCATTCGCAATGAGATAAAGCTCTCAACCATTAGCGCCTTTATCTACGCCCTGCCCGCCGCCATTGTTATTGAGATTTGGAAAGCGGGCGGGTCTGCACTTTATATGTCTATGCCGACTGATGTGTGGGGTTGGCTCTATCTGCCGTTCTCGGGGCTGCTCTATCTCTTTGTCCAAGACACCTGGTTTTATTTCACCCACCGCATCATGCATCACCGCAAATTATTTAAGTGGACCCACGAAGGCCATCATCGCAGCGTCCAGCCGACGCCTTGGGCGAGTTTTTCATTCGATCCCGTTGAGGCTGCCAGCTCGGCCTGGCTCCTCCCCGTTATGGCGCTTATCATTCCGCTCCATGTCGGCATGGCGCTCTTCGTGCTGATGCTCATGACCATCAACGCCGTGTTCAATCACGCAGGCTGGGAAGTCTATCCCGATAAATGGGTCAAAGGCTGGTGGGGCAAACACATCATAACGGCCAGCCACCACAATCTGCACCATACGAAATTTAAGGGAAATTACGGGTTGTATTTCCGGTTCTGGGATAAGGTCTGCGGGACGGATAAGGGGCTGGTTTAGTGTATACCTTTAGCTAAAATAGCTTTATTTGCTAAAAATTTCTTTAAGCTATTTACAGAGCTATTTTTGTGTGCTTAAAGCTATTTTCCAATCAGTCAAAGGAACACAAAATGAAAATGTACGTATTCGACGGAACTCCAGAGGAAATCTCAAAAGTAGTCAGCAACTTTCAAAATGAGCATTCACAGCTTATGGAATTAAATTCGACGTCCAAAACAAAAGCTTCAACAAAAACAACACCGAAACAGCACGAAACTATAGAGCGATTTGTGACCAAACAGTTTGCGATTGATGCTGTCACCCGCATCAAGCTTTCCACTCCATTGAGGCTCGTTATGAAGCACCTATTAGATAAAGATGGTTCTTTGGTTCCAACAAGTGTTTTATGCGAATTGTGTGACTACAATGAGCGACAATTTGCTGGAATGATGGGTGCATTTGGTAGACGAATGAGCAACACAATTGGCTACGATGAGAAAGCGCATTTCTTTAACTATGAGTGGAACGACACAAACGAAGAATGGGACTACTCCTTACCTCCAAGTGTCATTTCCGCATTTAATGAAATTGATTTGGATTAGTCGTTCCTTTTCGTCAATTTTGATCTGTGTCGCGCCAATTGGTCAATAATACCTACCGCATCACCAAATTCACTAACTCACAAAGCCATTTCCGCGTATCTCTCGGATCGATAATATTCTCAACGCCAAACGCCTCCGCCGTGCGGAACGGTGAGCTGACATTCGCCAATCTCGCTTTGATTTTTGCGAGTTCGGCTGCCGGGTCTTCTGCGGCTTCGAGTTCGGCGCGGTAGGCGACTTCTACGCCGCCGTCGATGGGCAGGCTGCCCCAATCGCCGCTCGGCCAGGCGACGCGGTAGGGAAAGCGTTCCGCATTTGACATGGCCGCGCCCGCGACGCCGTAGGCTTTGCGAATAATCACTGACGCCCACGGCATGGTCGCGCGGTAAATGCCGTTCATGGCTTCGACGCCGCGCCGGATTGTGGCGGTGCGTTCCGCCTCCAGCCCGATCATAAATCCGGGATTATCGACCAGATTGATGACGGGAAGATTGAACAGCTCCGCCAGTTCCACAAAGCGCTTCGCCTTTTCCGCCGTGTCCGCCGTCCAGCTCCCGCCGAGGAACATCGGGTCATTCGCGAGCACCGCAACGGGCCAACCGTCCACGCGGGCGAAGGCCGTTATCGTCGCCCGCCCCCAATGGCGGCCCATTTCAAACACGCTGCCTTTGTCGAGAACCGCATCCAAAATCTTGCGCATGTTATAGGCTTTGGATTTATCGCGCGGGACGATTTTCAGCAATTTTTCCTCACGGCGCGTGGGACTGTCTTTGGGTTTCACCCGCTTCACTGGCGCCCCCGCATAATCGGGCAAATAAGAGAGAAACGCCCGCGCCCGCGCGAAAGCATCCGCCTCATCCGCAGCCTCATCATCAATCACGCCATTGCGGGTATGTATCGCCGAGCCGCCAAGACTTTCTTTATCCTGCGTCTCGCCCAGCGCCGCGACAACGGCAGGCCCCGCCGTAAAGATTTGCGACAGGCCTTTGACCATGACGGAGTAATGCGAGGCCACCGCCCGCGCTGCGCCGAGCCCTGCTGTCGGCCCCAAGGCCAAAGCGACCACAGGCACGGACTCCAAATTCTTCACAACATGGCCCCAGCCCGGCACCATCGGCACATAAGTATAGCCCATGGACTCCAGCGATTTCACGGACCCACCGCCGCCCGTCCCGTCAATCATCCGTATAATCGGCAAGCGCAGCTCATGCGCCATTTGCTCGGCCGTGATAAATTTGCGGTAGATCGCAGCATCACTCGCACCGCCGCGCACGGTGAAGTCATCCGCCGTCGCAACAACGGTGCGGCTATTTATACGACCGCGCCCAAAGATGAAATTGGACGGCGCGCTGTCGATAAATTCGCCGCCTTTTGTATAGCGCCCCTTGCCTGCCAGCGCGCCGATTTCGTCAAACCCGTCGAAATCGAGCAAGCCTTCCAGCCGTTCCCGCGCATTTAACTTCCCGCGGGCTTTCTGCCGCGCGAGCTTCTCCGCGCCGCCCATTTGCAGGGACATCTCGCGCCGCCGCGCGAGTTCATCTAATTCTTTTTGCCAGCTCATAACACTCAATCGCGCGTCCGGGCTTGTATCGCAAGGCCCATCCGAATAGCTTTAGCCTGCAAATTTGAAAGGTCACATCATGTTCAAACCCGCCCTCATCACCGCCGCGCTCTTGCTCACGGCCTGTAATTCCGGTGCGCCGACCTATGTTTCACTGGGGAGTGATCTGCAACCCAGCCTCGACGTTTCCGCGACAGGCTATGCCGACGTTGCCCCGGATCGCGCCACTGTTAGCGCTGGCGTCGTTAAGCAAGGCCAGACGGCTAGAACCGCAATGCAAGCCAATGCGACGTTGATGACGGCGGTGTTTGATGAGCTCGACGCCGCAGGTATTCCGAAGAAAAACATTACGACTAGCCAGCTGTCACTCCAGCCACAATATGATTATCGAGATCGCAGCAAACCTACCATTAAAGGCTATGAGGCCCGAAATACGGTCACGGTAAACTCTGATGATATTGAACAAGTCGGACCGATGCTCGACGCGCTCGTGCGAGCGGGCGTGAATAATATCAATCAGGTCAAATTTTCCGTCAAAGACCCGAAAGCCGCCTTGGCCCAAGCCCGCCTGGACGCCATCCGCGAAGCCAAAGAAAAGGCCGAAAGCATGGCTAATGCTGCAGGTGTAAAGCTTGGCCCGCTTCTCTCTATTCGTGAAAATAGCGGCAGCGGATTTACGCCGCAACCGCGCATGATGGCGGCGCGCATGGGAATGGGCGACGCCGTCACCCCTATCAGCGCCGGCGAGCAAACTCTGAGCGTCAGCGTAAATTTGAGCTATCGGATCGGGGAGTAGATTTATCTCTTGAAGCAGCTCTCTCTGTGCCAATTTAGATATGCAGGATGGGGACGATATTTTAGTTGAGTGGGTAAAAGTGCCTGACGATCTGAGACGATAACCCGGTCAACTTCGTCGACATTGTTAATATGTCGTGAGACCAAGATTTCACCGTCATCAGCCAGGCTCAATAATCCTCGATCAAACATCCAATGTGCTGTCCCCGAGAGTGCAAGACCATTGTTTACGCTATCTGGGCCGTTATGCTCGACGGGGCGAATGTGCGCGGCCTGCACCTCTGCGCGGCCTCCACCGTTGATAAAATTAAATCCGGTAAATGCACAAGTTTTATCATAGGCCCGTAAGACAACCGATCGGAACGCTCTATCTCGGACCTTTCGGTTCATGAGAACTTCTTCTAGCTTCCGCGCTTGATCGAGAGCTTCACCAAACTCAAACGGAGTTTGCATTTCCGCGACTTCTGGCCGGTGATCCGCTGTTAGAATATCATCCACTCTCGGCAGATCTTGTTGTTCATCTGGCAAACCATATTCGATGATGCGTGCAAAGTCCGCTTCGGGGAGAATTCGAACTGCTGCGATTGCGTGCCCGCCGTTCACTCTCCCACCAGGCAAAGATAGTTTTGATTCAAAAAGGGTTTCGTTCAATCTAAACGGAACATCTCGTTCCATTGGCAAGAAACTATTCGGGACAATATCAGCATAGTAATGTCCGTCGCGTGATAAGTCAGGACGAATCCTTTGCACCTTCGCAATGGCTTTGTAAGATTTTAGCCCGCGATTTTTGCCAGACTCATAATAGACAATCCAATCTCCGACTGTCGATTCGGCTCGGCTGAGATATGTTTTTGGAAAGTGGTAGTGTGTGGCCGGATCATCATCATAGACAGATGAAGGATTATGGATAAAGACAGCCTTTGTCATGGTTTAAGTCGCGCGAAAAATGCCGCATGTGCAGCCGTTGCCTCAGCTTCGCACAACCCAACCCGCACATCTATACCTGCTTCCTGCAGTAACGCTGCGCCGCGCCAGTGGACGCGGGGGTCGGGGTCGACGGCTGCGATGAAACAGCGCGCGATTCGGGCGTCTATCAGGGCGTTTGCGCAAGGCGCGGTTTGACCGTAATGGCTGCAGGGTTCCAACGTCACATAGGCGGTTGCGCCCTGTGCTTGGCGACCCGCGACTTGAAGCGCCACGGTTTCTGCGTGGGGGCGGCCACCGTCTTGGGTTGCGCCCTCCCCGATGATTTGCCCGTTTTTGACGAGGATACAGCCAACCGCAGGATTTTCCGCCGTGCATCCGGATTGCGCCGCGCCCAATTCCAGCGCGCGGAGCATGTAGTCTTTATGCGTGGGTTTAGGCACTCTTCTTCTTAGAGGTTTTTTTCTTAGCCGCCTTCTTTTTGGGTTCGCGCTTTGTCTCGCCGTCAACTTCAGGCAGCTCTTTCGCGCGGCTTTCGTCCAAGTAACGTGCAGAGGTGATGTTCAGCGTTCCAGGCTCCATTTCGATAAGGAGCGGGTTGCCGGTCGGGAATTCAAAGCCCGGAATGTCTTTATCCGGCACATCAAAGATCTCTTTCAAAATACCGCGCAATGAATTTCCATGGGCAGAAATAATGACATTTGATCCGGCTTTTAAATGCGGAACCACCTGCTCCTTAAAGTAAGGCAAGACACGCTCGCACGTCATTTTTAAACTCTCACCCGTCGGCAAGAGTTCCGGCGCGATATGTTTATATTTCGGATCCTTAGACGGATGGAATTCTGAAGTTTCGTCAATCTGCGGCGGCGGAACATCAAAGCTACGGCGCCAGATATGAACCTGCTCGTCGCCATGTTTATCGCGCGTCTCTTGCTTATTCAGACCCGTCAGCGCGCCGTAATGACGCTCATTCAAAAGCCAGCTTTTCGTAACCGGGATGTGGAGTTGGTCGATGCCTTCCAAGGTCAGCCAGAGCGTTTTAATCGCGCGGCGCTGAAAGCTCGTGAAACCAACATCCAAAACTATGCCTTCTTTCTTGATAAGCTTAGCAGCTTTATCCGCCTCTTTCAGACCCGTTTTTGTCAGGTCAATGTCGTGAAAACCGGTGAAACGGTTTTCCAAATTCCACTGGGATTGCCCGTGACGGATGAGGATAAGTTTGGTCATGTTTGGTCCTGTGAATATCACGCCTGTTCACTGGCGTTATCGAGAAAGTCTCAGCGTATATAGGGGTGACGCGCTTTACGTTAAAGAGCTTAACTAATGCGCATCGTTCCAATTCTTCGCGGCATTCGCCTCGACTAATAACGGCACGCTGATGTCTATCGCGGGTTTATGCGCGGTTTCCATTGTGGGGACGACGGCTTTGATGAGCTTATCAGCTGCGCTTTCGGGCACTTCGAAGACGAGTTCATCATGGACTTGCAGAAGCAGTCTTGCGCCCTCCACGGATTTAATCGCCTCAGGCATTTTTATCATGGCCCGGCGCATGATGTCTGCAGCTGCGCCTTGGATGGGGGCGTTAATGGCTTGACGTTCCGCGAAAGCGCGGGACATTTGGTTGCTATCGCGAATGCCTTTGATGTGGCATTTGCGGCCCATGATGGTGGTGATGAAGCCATGCTCGCGGGCCTCGGCTTTTGCCTCTTCCATATAGGCTTTGATGCCGGGGAATTTTTCAAAATAGGTTTTTATGTAATCGGACGCTTCCGTGCGGCTAATGCCGATATTTTTGGCGAGGCCAAAAGCAGAGATACCGTAGATAATGCCGAAATTAATGGCCTTCGCATTGCGGCGCACTTCGGGTGTCATCTCCGACAGCGGCACGCCGAACATCTCACTTGCCGTCAGAGCATGAATGTCCACGCCGTCCGCAAAAGCCTGCTTCATAGTTTTTAAATCGGCGATATGGGCGAGCAGCCGCAGCTCAATCTGCGAGTAATCAGCGGCCACTAAAACATGGCCGGCCTCTGCCACAAAGGCATCACGAATTTTCCGGCCCATCTCGGTTCGGATTGGGATGTTCTGCAAGTTCGGGTCGGAAGAGGACAGACGTCCCGTGGTCGTGGCGGCGAGAGAATAGCTCGTATGAACGCGGCCCGTATCGGGATTAATTTGCGCAACCAGCGCGTCCGTATAAGTCGATTTCAATTTGGAATATTGCCGCCAATCCAAAACGATACGCGGGAGCGCCGCGCCTTCATCCGCGAGTTTTTCGAGGACGTCCACGCCTGTTTGCCACGCGCCGGTTTTCGTTTTCTTCCCGCCCTCAAGGCCCATATTATCAAAAAGAATTTCTCCGATTTGTTTGGGCGAACCTATATTAAATTTCGTACCCGCGAGTTCATAAGCCTCGTCCTCAAGCCCCGCCATTTTCTGCGCGAAGAGACCCGACAGCCGGTTGAGTTCAGAGCGGTCGACCTTGATGCCCTCATTTTCCATCTTGGCGACAACAGCAGGCAGAGGGCGATCCAGCGTCTCATAAGCGGTCGCGACCGTCTCAATTGCGAGTTTTGGCTTGAGAAATTTCCATAAGCGCAAGGTGACATCAGCATCCTCAGCCGCGTAGGGCGTGGCAACATCCAGCTCGATTTCATCGAAAGTTTTTTGTTTCTTTCCCGTCCCTGCTATCTCTTTGAACGAGATCGCCTTATGCCCGAAATAGAGTTCCGACATAGCGTCCATACCGTGACCACGCAGTCCGGCTTCCAGCGCATAAGAAATGAGCATTGTATCGTCATAAGGCGCCGGGTGCAGCGCTTTTCCATTTCCCTCGTAGCGCTGAAACACGCCAAGGTCATATTTGAAATTCTGTCCAACTTTCAAAACATGAGGGGCGTGAAGCAAAGGCTCCAAAATCGCCAGAGCCTCCTCCATCGGAATTTGCTGTGGGGCCGCTGACCCGAACATATCCCCCGCATCGGCAGAGTTCCCGGTGCCGACATGCGCCAAGGGAATATAACAGGCATCATTGTCACCCAGCGCCAAACATACGCCGACCATTTTTGCGGCGGCGGAATCCAGGCTATTGGTTTCTAAATCGACGGCGATCACCTCCTTGGTCAGGGCGCGATCCACCCAGTTCTGCAAGGTCTTCGCGTCTTGAATGCAGACATATTTTTCACGGTCGAAAATTATATTTCCCGGTGTCGCCATGTCGCCCGGCGCCGCCGCGTCCGCCGCCGTATCGTCTTTGCGTAATCCGTCTGTCGCCCCGTCGCCCAGCGCCGCGCGAACGCGGGCTGTAAGTGTACGGAAGGTCATCCTCTCAAGGAAATCAAAAAGGACATCCACATCCGGATCTGTCACGGCGAGGTCCTCAATCGGCACTTCCAGATCAATGTCATTTTTTAGCGTCACCAAGACTTTGGAGAGAAGCGCTTGCTCCTTATTGGCCATCATCTTCTCTCGGCGTCCTTTTTGCGGGATTTCATGAGAGCGTTCTAGCAGCTCTTCCAGCGGGCCATATTCATTGAGGAGCAGAACCGCCGTCTTGACACCAATCCCCGGGACGCCGGGAATGTTATCAACGCTGTCTCCGGCCAAGGCCTGTACATCGATAACGCGGTCGGGCTTGACGCCGAATTTTTCTTCGACTTCCTTAATACCGATGTCTTTGTTTTTCATCGGGTCGCGCATGATGACCCTGTCCGTCACCAACTGCATGAGGTCTTTGTCAGAACTGATAATTGTGCAGCGCGCGCCAGCTTCATCTGCCACCCGCGCATATGTTGCGATCAAATCATCCGCTTCAAACCCCGTCATTTCAACAGAGGCCGCGCCAAAGGCAATTGTTGCCTCCCGCGTCAACGGGAATTGCGGAATCAAATCTTCGGGCGTCTCGCCGCGGTTAGCTTTATAACGGTCATAAATGTCATTGCGGAACGTCTTGCCAGACGCATCGAAGATGACAGCGAAATGGGTGGGGCGGTCCAAATCCGTCTGATTATTCATCAGTTTGAACAACATATTGCAAAATCCGGCCACGGCGCCTACCGGCGTGCCATCGATTTTATTCGTGAGGGGCGGCAAAGCGTGATACGCTCTGAAGATATAGGCGGACCCATCGACCAAAACGACGTGGGAATTCTTATCAATCGGGGCTGTGGCGCTCATAATGCAGCTTGTGCGCGGCAGACGTCACAATTTCAATAGCGCCCCCGAAATTCTCGCCTATAAATAGCTTATGTATCAAATGATCGACGAACAGGATGAAGATGAGGCGCTCGCTCCCGCGGGTTGGTCCGTTTTGCCCTTTATCATAGGGGCCATTCTGGCCGGCCTCGTCTTTTTCACCGTCTGGTTGTTCAGCCCGGGACAGCAAGCCGCGCCCGGCCAAACCATAGAAACACCAGCCTCCCGCGCAGCATATCTAAAAGCTTTATCTGAAGCCAACCCGGCAGTTCGGCGAGCGCGGCTCTTAGATTACCAAAACGCCTATCCCGATACGGACCGAAAAGACGCCGTCGAAGGTCAACTGGACGTTATAAACTCTGCAGAATTACAAGAGTGGGAAACTCTTTCTAAAACGATTTATGATCAAACGCTGGATCTAGGCAAAAAACAACAGACCATGGAGGCCTATGAAACTCGGTGGAATGGCCGGCTATTAGGCGGGCGAGGCGATGAACTCGTCGCGCTCAAGCAAGTACTCGACGATACGAAAGCGGTGGACTCCCTTCCTGATCGACGCCTCGAAGAGGGCGACAGTCCTATCCCGGAAAATGTCCCCGCCGAAACTCTCGCCGGCGCGCCGCCCAGACGGGCCGTCACAACCCGGGTCTATGTTCCGCCGCCCCCTCCGCCGCCGGTAATCGTTGAAGAGCGCCGCGATGTTATCAGGCAGCCAAGCGTGCGCCGCAATGTCAGCCCAAGTTATCCCCGATCCGCGAAACGCCGGAAAATTGGGGCGATCGTCACCATCTCCATGGATATTGGCGAGGATGGCCGCGTCGATGATGCGGAGTTGGTCGAAATTGAGGCCGAGCGATATCGAAGAGATTTTGAGCGCGCAGCCATTCGCGCTGCCAAGCGCACGCGATTTAATCCGAAAACGATAAATGGCCGGCCTGTCGCGGCGCGCGACGTCCGCAAACGATATATCTTCGAGAGCAATTGATGGACAGCTTTTTTAAGTCCGGCCCCGTAGGTATGCTGGTAACGGGCGGCACCTTGGACAAGATCCATGATACGGCAACGGAATCGCTCGTCTTGGACGGAGTCACCCGCGTGCCGGATATTCTCGACCAGGGCCGCGCGCGTATCAGCCGCATTCAAAACCTCATGCAGATCGACAGCTTGGACATGACGGATAGTGACCGGGCGAAAATTTTAAAGGCTATTCAATCCGCGCCTGAAACGCGGCTGGTTCTGACGCATGGAACGGGGACGATGGAGAAAACCGCGCAATATCTCGAGGGGCAGGCGCCGAGCAAAACTATCGTATTAACCGGAGCCATGCGTCCCTGGTCTTTGGGGCGGTCTGACGGAACGTTCAACCTAGGCGGCGCCATTATAGCCGCAAGACTTCTGCCGCCCGGCGTTTACGGCGTCATGAACGGGCGCGTATTTCCGGCAGCGGACCTGCACAAAGATACGCAGCAAGGGCGGTTCGATTAATTTCTGAGCTTGTTGTATATGAAGACAACGATGACGGCGCCGATAACCGCGCCGAAAAACCCGATTGGCTCGCCGACAGTATAAAGTCCTAAGGCCTCACCCAAATATCCAGCCACAAATGAACCGAAAATACCGAGGATGGTCGTCATGATGAGCCCGCTCGGCTTTGTTTTTCCCGGAATTAAAAACCGCGCAATTAAGCCTGCCAATAAACCTGTGATGATTAAGCCAATGATACCCATGATATACTTCCTCTGTCTTATATTTAAACAAACGCGGTTCCGAGCATATCGCTCCCGATTTTCTCGATTTTATCCGGCGCATCTCACAAAACACTAACATTAGACGCAGAGCCTCGCTATCGTGCGGTAACTCAAAGATAAGACGGAGCCTTCCATGACCTCTTTTTTTCGCGCTGGCCTTCTATGTTTCGCAGCGCCACTTATTTTTATGGCCTGTCAGCCAAGCACGAGCGTGTCCCCTGCAAAGACGGAAGCAGGCCTTGATCTCGCTTTTGAGAAAATAACGCTTGATAATGGACTCGATGTTATTTTTCACGTTGATCGCTCCGATCCTGTTGTCGCGATTAATCTCGCCGCGCATGTTGGGTCCGCGCGCGAAACCGAAGGCCGAACAGGCTTTGCACATTTATTCGAACATCTGCTTTTCCTCGATTCAGAAAACCTAGGCTATGGCGGACTGGACGAAATGAATACCCGCATCGGCGGCGAAGGCACGAATGGTTTTACGACCAATGATATGACCCAATATTTCCAAGCCGTCCCAAAAGACGCGCTGGAGAAAGTCATTTGGGCCGAAGCCGATAAACTTGGCTGGTTCATCAAAACCGTCAATCAAGACGTCATTGATAATGAAAAACAGGTTGTCAAAAACGAGAAACGACAGCGTGTCGATAACGCGCCTTACGGACATAACTGGTATGTCATCGGCAAAGCGCTCTACCCTTCCGATCATCCGTATAACTGGCAGGTGATAGGATCATTAGACGACCTTGATGCGGCAAGCCTAAAAGACACGCAGGATTTTTATGCGCGTTGGTATGTGCCAAATAATGTTACGGTAACGATTACCGGCGATTTCGACATCGACGAAGCCAAAGCCTATGTCAAAAAATATTTCGGGGAAATTCCGGGCGGCGAAGAAATTGAAGCTTATGGTGCGCGTCCGGGCGTTTTGGACGCGTCCGTAAAATTACAACATGAGGATAATTTCGCGACGGTCCCTCGCCTGACCCATGTTTGGCCCACGGTTGAGCAATACCACCCCGACAGCTACGCCCTCGAAATTCTCGCAAGCTATTTGACCGAGGGTAAGACCGCTCCTTTCAATGAGGTTTTAGTCGACGAAACAAAGCTGTCTCCGGGTCTCGGCGCGTTTTCTAATACGTCAGAAATTGCCGGTGAATTTTACCTCATTTCACCGTCCAATGCCGGAACCGATCTGGACGAGCTTTTGCCCGCCATCGAAACTGCCTTTACCCGATTTGAGGAAAACGGCATCCCGCAAAAAGACTTGGATCGGATAAAGACGGGGATCGAAGTCGCCTTTTACGGTAATTTCAATAGCGCGTTGAGCAAGGCAATCGCTCTTTCTGAATATAATCTTTTCACCGATGACCCCGGCGCCTATAAAGATGACCTCGCGGGATATCGCGGCGTCACGCCGGACGATGTCATGCGCGTTTACGAAACCTACATCAAAGACAAGCCCGCCGTGATCACAAGTTTCGTTCCCATGGGCGAACCTGCTCTCGGCGTCGAAGGCTCTACCAAAGCGGATGTCGTTGAAGAAGTTATTGTCGAAGGCGAAGGGGCTGCCGTAGAGTTTAACCCTGCCGCCCGCGTGATTGACAACCCAACACCGTCAAGCTTTGACCGCACAATTGAACCGGAATTTGGAGCGTCTTATGACCTGCCCTCTCCCAAGATTTGGCAGACGACATATGGCAACGGATTAAATGTCCTCGGCCTTGCCAGCGACGAAATTCCTGTCATCAACTTCACTCTGCGGTTGGATGCCGGACGACTTAGGAACTCAACTGACGCGCCCGCGGTCGCGGGCATGACAGCGGATATGCTTTCGAAAGGCACAGCCAATAAAACTACGGCTGAATTGGAGGAGGCGATTGGCGCACTCGGATCAACAATTTCAGTCAGTGCAGGTAGTAGCGGCACATTTGTATCAGGCACGACGCTCTCTCGAAATTTTGATGCGACCATGGCTTTGGCGCAAGAGATGCTCTTCGAACCGCGCTGGGACACAGACGAGTTTGAAACTTTGAAAAATCAGGTCGCGCAGGCCATCACGCAGGCACAAGGTAATCCCAATGCGATTGCCCGGCGCGAACTCGCCGAATTGCGCTATCCGGTAACATCGCCTCTACATCACGTTGGCGGCACGGGATACGGCGGTGCCGACGCTCTCGAGGGTATTACACTGGAAAGTTTACAAGCCTTCCACGCGGCGAACTATACGCTGGATGGCGCGACATTTCGGCTGGCAGGAGACTATAGCGTCGATAGCGTCAAATCCCTTTGGAACAGCTCAGACATTGGCCCCGACACAGAAGCCAAGGCTGCGGTTACATCTAGCCTAACCCCCGTCGAAGATGCTCAAATCTATTTCTACAATGTGCCCGGCGCGAAGCAATCTGTCTTGCGCCTGTCTCGGCCTGCTCTCGCCGCGACCGCCTCTGATTATCCGTTGGCTCAGGCGATCAACTTCCCGCTGGGCGGCATTTATACCTCCAAGCTTAATACGCAATTGCGCGTCGAGAAAGGCTATACTTACGGTATTCGTTCAGGGTTCGATGGCGGAAAAGACAATGGCACATTTGCAGTGTCCTCTTCCGTTCGATCCAATGTCACCAAAGAGTCGCTCGAATTAATTCGCGACATCCTCGCCTCCTACGGTCCGGAAACAACCGAGGAAGATTTAGCTGAACTCAAAGATGCCTTGCTACGCGGCCAAGCCTTAAAGACCGAAACTCTGGGCGATAAATTGAGTATGCTCGGAGAGATCGACGCCTATGGCTATGCACCGGATTACCGCGCGCAAAATGCCAAAGCCATTAATGCGATGACACTGGAAGATTTCAAACGGATCGCAGCGACGCATATCCGTCCCGATGCGATGCAATATTTAATCGTCGGAGACGCGGAGACGCAGATGGCACCAGTCAAAGAGATCGGTCTACCGGTCGAAGAAATAAAATAAGCGAATTGCCCTGCGTAGGCCTCCAAGGATTCTATTTTGGGATACGTCTTACAGGTAAAAGAATGAGGAATTACCAGATGATAAAATATGCGCTTCTAAGTTTTTCAGTCTTCGCCATTGCGGCTTGTCATGACGGGAGCAGTCCCGATCTGTATTCACTCGACGGGGAGATGGCGGAAGCCGATTTCGCCGCGCCTCCTCCCCCGCCTCAGGCCGTGCAAAAATCCGCGCCAAGTGAATCTGAGGATCAAAACAGCGGCACGGAACCGGCCGGAGTCTATCTCGCCTATCGCTACAGCTATGGTTTCGTCATGCCGTCTAAATCCGTGAAGGCCACGACAAATAAACATATTCAAATTTGCCGGGATGCCGGGCCCAAATTTTGTCAAATCACGGGATCGAACACGCAAAATTATTCGGAAGAAAACATCACGGCGAACCTATCTTTACGCGCGGAACCCGAGTGGCTGGTTGGATTTGTCGGCGGCATGAAAGCGGATGTCGCCGAAGTGGACGGACGGATTGCAAATGAGAATACCTCCGTTGAAGACTTAACGCGGTCCATTCTGGATACGGATGCACGGTTAAAAGCCAAACGTGTCTTGCGAACCCGTCTTGAAAAACTGCTAGAAACCCGCAACGCTGAACTCCCCGATTTACTTGCCTTGGAGCGGGAACTCGCGCGCGTCCAAGCCGAAATTGAAAGTGCGACCGCAAATTTGAAAGCCTTGCGCGCACGGGTGTCTATGTCTGTCGTGAACATCAGTTACACCAGCGAGCGCGTGGCCGTTAGCCGATCATCGTTGGCGCCAATTGGCGCCGCATTGAAAAGCTTTGTCGGTGACGTGTCCTATGGATTGGCAGGCGTTATAAATTTCTTTGCCTATATTTTACCCTGGTTGATCTTTGTCATTATTCCCGGCTTATTTGCGCTACGTTGGTTCTGGCGCCGCCGAAAAATCAAGCAGACTGCTTAGGTCGAAACCTTCGTGTCTTTCGATGTTTCCTCCGCGCTGCCCGATAGCCAATAGCGTTGATAGGCGCGGCCAATCACGATGAGAATTAGGCCGAGAGCAACGAAGGACAGCGCGCGTAGCACCCCTTCTAAGCCGGCCATATCTATCAGGAAGGCTCTCAATACCGTGAGAATAATGACGACGCCGGACGCAATGCGCAGCGCCCGTTTTTTTCGCCAAACACCTAGCCCTAAGAGCGCTATACCGATTACGAGCCAAACAACACTAATCGTCCAAAGTTCCAAATCGCCGAAATCAATGAAAAAGACATTGATGGAGCTTCCGTTGTAAATATATCGGATCATAGCAGTGACCCAGCTCATGCCCCCGGCCAGTGCCAAGCCGCCCAAGGCATTGACATAAATTGCGGGACGACGCCCCCGCGCACGCCAAGCACATAAAGCGAGCAGCGCTGTTGGAACAAGCAAGCCTGTTGTGAGGGAATTGAAAGCGACGTTCCCGTTGATATTTTCGAATGTATTGAAAAAGGGGGAAAGCCCAAAGAGTGAGCCAAAAGCAAAGGTAGCGATCGTCACATAAGAAATCGTTTCCGCCATTTTTGACAACACAAAATTTCCTGAAAAACGCTTGGCCAGTCCCGCCAATGTGAAACAGAGCCCGGTTGAAACTTGAAGCCCCAATTCGGTAAAGCCAATCTTGTCGACGTAAACCACGCCCGCATTAGAAAGATGGCGAATTTGGAATACCGCAAAGAGGGCAAGTCCCGCTAAGGCTGCCGCCTCAATTATGCCATTGAGTAAGTCGCCGGATTTAAGTTTAGCCGATTTTGAGTCCGCCTGACGTCTGTGTAGAATATATCCGGCGGCCCCCAAGATAACTGTCGGCAGCGCGAGATAGGCCCAAAGCGCATTTAAAATGGGGCGCGGGGACAGGCTTCCAGTATAAGGGAATTGCACAAAAAATGCATGGGCGAAAACCAAACCCGCAAGGCCCAATAGCGCAAGCCGCGCCCCGCGCAGACGTAATCTCCAAATCACCGCTACCAATATCGCCGCATCGGATGAAAGCGCCAAGGAAAGATTTAATCCGTCAAAGGCTAAAATAATGGCCAAAGCCCAAGCCGCCGCTGCGCCTAAGGTGAAGAACGCGGTGGGTAAGACAGGCCTCGATTTAGACCGGAAATAGAGGGCTGTGGCCGCGAATAGTGCGGTATATCCGAAGGCCCATCCTGCATATATTGTGTTCGGCCAATTTGAATATCCGAAACCGGAAGACAAGATCACGCCGCCCAATGCCAAGCAGATAGCAAAGAAGGGCCAAAAAACATCCGGTTGTTTCGTCTTAGGGTGCACATCACGGCTAAGCGCTTCGCGGATGGACAGAAGAACGATCACCAACATTGCGGCGGCAAATATAACGGCTTGTGTTTGAGGCCCATTGAAGAGGCTTAGGCCGAGCGCCAATAATCCTGCGGTAATGAAATGCCCACATTGTTTGGGCGAAGCTGCTGCCGCGCCGCACAAGGCCGCCAGCGCCGTCACCGTGAGTGACAGCTCGGGCAGGGCTAATCCGGTCGTATGGCTATACCCCTCGGAAGCAACATAACCAACCAAGCACGCGCCCAGCGCGCCCCAAAGAATCGCCAAAATTGGCTGTAATCCCAGGTCGGCCAAATCCTGAGAGGCCCGCGCCTTGACCTCATAATCTCGTGAAATCCAAACCGCAGCGCCAAACCCGATGGCCAAGAAAAGACTCCACAATATCAGTTCCCCGCCAGTTGCAGCAGTAACTGACATATAAAGCCAGAATAACCAGCCAAAGACTGTCCCCGTCTCAAGCCATCGCCAATCCGTGCGGCGCGCCAGCGCGAGGGCGGCGAGCCCAATCACGAGTAAATATCCGACCAGCGCCATGAAATTCGGCGTTTCTGTCTGAACCAAAAGCGGAGTTGCCATAGAGGCGAGGAAGCCTATCGCGGCGAGAATTGGCCCCTGCCGTAGCGAGAGCGCCATAGTGCCGAGCGCAATGATGCCGAGCCCGATAAACGCGGCGGGCGCGGAAATAAATCCATAGAGCTCATGCGCCGCATAGGTCGTTCCCAGTAGCGTAAAAATCCCAACGGCGGATAACAACCCCGGAACGGACGCATTGTCTTGTAAGGCTTTCGCCGCCTCTCCCAATTTTCCTTTCAGGACCTTTTCATCCGAACGCTTCAACCATTCCCCTGCTGCAAGGAGGAGAAACCCAAAGGCCAAGGCCATTAAGATCCGCGCGCCGGGACCGAAGAACCCGGCCTCAATCGAGAAGCGAATAAGAAGAACGGCTCCGACCAGAAGCGCAAAACCCCCAACCCAAACAGACCACTGCCCGCCGATGATATCTTCGAGATCTCGCGGCGGCTTTTTAGCTTTCTGTGAACCGGGCTTTGTTGAGGG
>ENA-ORXR01002502-ORXR01002502.1-marine-metagenome-genome-assembly--contig:-NODE-2502-length-17393-cov-13.923192_pt1 | contig 17393 bp, 16 predicted proteins | sample MGYA00237866_ERZ511479 | MGnify/ENA metagenome assembly ERZ511479 | reverse complement strand
AACTCCTTTGCTCCTAAGGTAGGAGTAGGAGAATTTTTCTCTACAACTAATTCTAAGGACGTTCATTTTAGTTTTTTTGTAAAGGCACGTAGTGTCGTCCCTATTTGTAGAAGAACCAATCCCACACGTCTGTAAAGGCACGTAGTGTCGTCCCTATTTGTAGAAGAACCATTCCCACACGTCTGTAAAGGCACGTAGTGTCATCCCTATTTGTAGAAGAACCAATCCCACACGTCTATAAAGGCACGTAGTGTCGTCCCTATCTGTAGAAGAACCAATCCCACACGTCCGTAAAGGCACGTAGTGTCGTCCCTATTTGTACAAGAACCAATCCCACACGTCTGTAAAGGCACGTAGTGTCGTCCCTATTTGTAGAAGAACCAATCCCACACGTCTGTAAATCAAGTCTGTGTTGTATCGTTCTTGGGAACAGGGTTGGCCTGTTGACTGTACTGCTATACAAGGAATGAATCAATTTGAAGAAGTGTTACTTATAGATCAGGAAGCGTTGAAACAAAGTCGATGGAGTACACCTGTCTCTTATACTGGGATTCTTGACTTGATAAGGATGGCATTCTCAAAAACTGAATTTGCTAAAGACGCAGGGCTGAAGAAAGGAGATTTTTCCTACCAAAGCAAGCAGGGGAAGTGTACAGTCTGTCTGGGGCATGGACAACTAAAAACAAGTATGGTTTTCATGAGTGATCTCTGGTTGACTTGTGATGCTTGTCAAGGAATGCGTTACAACAAGACTATACTTGCTTGTCAACTGAATGGTTGTTCAATTGGGGACGTATTGCGCATGACTGTGGAAGAAGCCATTGGTTTTTTCGATGGTGGTGCTATTGTCGACAAGTTGGATGTCTTGAAGCGGGTAGGAGTAGGACATTTGCTGTTGGGGCAGTCGGCTAAAACTTTATCTTGTGGTGAAGCACAACGCTTGAAACTGGCTACTGCAATGCTGAAGCAGCGAAAAGGGTCGACCTTATATCTGTTTGATGAACCGAGTACAGGGCTGCACTACCTAGATATCTTGAAACTGATTGCGGTGTTTCAGTCCTTGGTTGATGCTGGTGACACGGTGCTGTTTATTGAGCACAATAAGACGTTGATTGGGGTGGCTGATAATGTGATTACGCTTGGTCCGGGGAGTGGGGTATTTGGGGGAAGGGTAAGCGTGTAAGGCTATTTTATTAAATTATTGTTTTATATTTAAATGCCCATTTTTCTATGCACTCGATCGATTCATTAAGCAGGTTACTTCTTTCTTCAGAAACTTCTAACCCTTTGATTAATTTTAAAATTGATAAATACTCTTTAAACGAGGTTTGATAATCTATCTCGCTATGAATTTTAGTTAGCCAGGTGTTAAAATTTGGAGAAGTTAACTTAAGGAGATCTTCAAACTGTTCTTTTGCTGATTTTAAAGTTTCAGATTCAGACAATTCGTATTTATTATGATCTTTGACTGGATTACCAATCAGTAAATCAACTACATACAAATTTAGGGCGTTCAATTTAATGATAGCCTGAAACGCTTTCCGGATACTCTTAGTTTCAAAGTAAGCAACCGCAGCTGCAAGTTGGAAGGAGGAATAAGTCACATCATTTGGGAAACTTCTGTTAAACCAGTTTAAATATTTACTGGTTTTAGAATGCGCTCCAATTTCGAAGTATATCTCTGCTATTGAATATCTAATGTTATAACTATCGTTATAGCAACGAAATTCCTTATACTCCGCTTGCAGGACTTTTTTAAGGGATTCAATCTTCCTTAGCTTTTGTTTTTTCTGAACTGCATTCATTTGTTTATTTTATTTTGAACTTTCTATAATTCATTTAGAATTCCTAGAACGATAGGAACGAGTTAAATGCCATCAAACGCTATTCCTGTGCAAAGGTAAGCTATTAAAATATAAAGTCTTCAAGTAGCAATAATAAGAACAAAACGCTAATTTTACCTAGAAATTTATCGTATTTATTGTGAGGAGTTTTTAGATATGCAACCGTTCCTACTTTATTTTGATTAATTTTGTCAGCATAAAACAACCTTATGAGCAAACACAATTTTGGAATAGCGATACACGGTGGCGCAGGAACCATTTTGAAGTCAGCAATGACGCCAGAGAAGGAGGCCAACTACAAAGCAGCACTCCGCAAAGCAATTGAAGCGGGTTACGCTTCTCTGGAAGCAGGTAAGACAGCGCTAGAAGCCGTGGAGGCGGCAGTGATTGCGCTAGAAGACAGTCCGCTCTTCAATGCTGGTAAAGGGGCCGTGTTTAACGCTCAGGGGCAGCATGAGATGGATGCTAGTATCATGGATGGCAAAACACTTCATGCTGGGGCGATTGCAGCCGTCAGGAACCTCAAAAACCCTATTTCTCTAGCGACAAAGGTGCTGCACCACTCCGATCACATTTTATTGATGGGAGCGGGCGCTAGGGAATTCGGCAAACAGTTTGACGTGGTGATGGAATCAGATGCCTACTTCTTTGTCCAACACAGATATGACCAATGGCAAAAAATAAAGGGCACTGATGACTTTCAACTAGACCACTCTAAGGAGAAAAAATACTTGGGGACTGTAGGCGCAGTGGCCTTGGACAAAGATGGTAATCTGGCAGCCGGTACGTCTACAGGCGGAATGACTAATAAAAAATTTGGGAGAATTGGTGACAGTGCGCTCATTGGTCTCGGCACTTATGCTAATAACTCGACTTGTGCTATCTCTTGTACGGGGAGTGGGGAATTCCTGATGCGCGCTGTGACTGCTTACGATGTTTCTGCTCGGATGGCGTACAAAGGATTGTCTCTGGAAGATGCGGCAAACGAAGCTGTGATGCAACGTCTCCTAGAGATTGGAGGTGACGGTGGCCTAGTAGCGATAGACAAGGAGGGCAATATCTGTATGCCTTATAACTGTGAAGGCATGTATCGTGCTTCGAAGAATGAGAAGGGTAGTGTGGTGTTGATTTATTAAGGGGTCTGGATTATAGGTTAGGTCCTTATGCTCCTAAATTTTAATTAGACTACTTATATTTACATGCTTTTCAATATTTGGTCTCCACCTGTCTTGATTGGACATCGTTTCGCTTATTTTTTCGAGGAAATAAACTTCAAACCAAATTTTTTTCTGAAACATACAGATCTTTTTATAAGTTTTTTCTGAATGAATCATTAAGCGTAATATAAATTCTTCTGTTGGTTTTCTATGATTGTTCAATACTTGGCTTAACAGCACGGGTTTTACATTTATATCTTGAGCAAAATGAATTCTTTTATTATAAATCGCATCAATGTAAGATTTTAAGAATTTAGTAAAAAAAATCTGATCCCTATAAACATGTTGCTTTATATATTCTTACATCCTAAATTTCAACTGTAACAATTTTGCTTTAATGATCTGATCTTCTGAAAGATTCTTCATTCTTTTTAATCTAGCTTCCATTAATGCTTTACCATCAGCTAACCTTTCTTTTTTAGAAGAATATCTAGAATCTACTCCAAATTCGGCACCATCAATTTCTTTATTACCTTTTTTCATTTTAGCCAATATTATACGTTTTTAATAGGTTTAATATTTCGCGCAATTCAATACTTAGAGTAGCTCCCGTTAAATTCATATCATATTGTGCTACTGCATGATGTAAGCTTCGATAGTTAGATTTGCTTTCATCATTTCTTTTTTTCAAGATACGTCTTATTAGATGTATATAAGTAATACCCACTTCATAATTATTATTCATAATTGTTCATAGGTTATTTTCTCAGTCATTTTTTATGAAACACAACGTTTCGCAAGCTACGATCGTTATTAGAATATAAGCCACTACTTAAAACGGAGTAAAGGACAGACTGATAAGAATGTCTATGGCACCAAAGATGTTGAAGACTTAATAAATGATGTCAATATAGCAATTGATGGAAATTAACTTTGACTTCAAATAAATTTTACTTTATCAAGCTTAAGCCATTTTCCTCTTTTAAAATGTTTTAAAATATATTATCTATGTTCAAAAGAAGTTTATTAAAATGTATTACCATTCTATTTTTCACTGTTTTTATTCATAATGTCGCCTTTTCCTGTATTTGTGCAGTAAACGTTTCAACTCCATTTTGTCATCACGTGACCGCAACTAATAATAATGTGCTATTAGTTAAAGTTCTTCAAAGGCCAGTCAATACTTATTATATGGAGGTTGAAGTCATTGAGTCAATATCTTCTAATATTTCAGAAGACACAATCCTTGTTGCAGGGTCTAATGGTATTGACTGCAATGCACAACTAGTTAATTTTAATAATGGAGACTCTTTGATCGTAGCATTAACTCCTAATATCGTTTCATCTTGGTATCCTTTATTTGCCTGTGGAATTCATTCGTTAGTTTATGAAAATGGTCTGGTAAAAGGAGCAATTTCTGATTCTATTTCTGTTATGCCTTATTCTGATTTTAAGCAAAATATATTTAGCTGTTTTAACAGTACATTAGATTCAGAGGACTTAAATCAAGCATTAACGTTTGAATTGTATCCTAATCCCACTAAAGCTGTGTTGAATGTTGAATCTGAGTATTCTATACGTGGATATGAGGTGTTTAATTCAACAGGACAGCTCCTTGCTATTGAAAGTTTGGAAAACGAACTGGAAGTCTTGAAAATTAACACCGATCATTTTCAAGCTGGTATCCATTACATCATGCTACGTACTTCTAAAGGGATTATCACTCGGAAATTTCTTAAGGTTTTTTAATGATTAAGGGTTTGTTAGCTAGAAGGGTGCAGTAGGAATTTTTACTAATTAATTATGATCTCACTAGAATCAGTTTTTATTACTGTTTCTTGTGCAAAATGCAAATTCGATAAAATTAATAACAGCAAGATGGTTTTAACTTTCATGACTTAAATTGGTACGTTGTTGCCTAATGCTTTTTTTTATTTTTCAGGCTCTTAGCGCGTTTTTCACCTTCTTGTATTCAATCTTCCTTGTTTCTTCATCCTTCGAAAGGATAAAGCTTTGTTTTAAGGTTATTAGATTCCACCATAATTCTGCTTTTATTAAAAAACCAGAATGTCGTTCTAAGCGGTAGCAAAATTCTATGTTAGCTTCTTCCTTTTCATTCAATATTCGACTCAACTTAGTATAATGTATAGCTAAATCCTCAGAAAATTCACGTTTCGCTTTCTTTGTTATTCGGATATATTCTTGCAAGTAGCTTCCAAATGTATTTTCAAAGGAGAATACACTTTTCGTAGCATAGTTTTCGATCTGAAATCGTAATCGCATGACGTCTGCTAAGATCCTTTCTTCTTCCGTTGTTTTTCTTAGCTTATTTAACCGTATCTCCTTCATTGGATAAACCGGAGCATATTGTGCCACCCGTACCGATCCATGTTGTGCCACCCGTACCGATCCATATTGTGCCACCCGTACCGGTCCATATTGTGCCACTCATACCGGAGCATATTGTGCCACTCAAAACTAGCTAAAAAAGTAAGCTAAAAAACAAAGAGAGTTGATTTCTATTCGGTGCTTTACAGCTCACAAAAAGTAAAGCAAAATGTCAGCAAAACGAATAGGAATTATGAAGATTAGACAGATCATACAACTTAAGGCTCAAGGAGCGAGTAATCGTTCTATAGGGCTTCGGGTTGGCGTGCATCGCAATACGGTGAATGAACAAGTGCGGCTTTTGAAGGGTACAGGTAAGGATTTTTCTGTACTTTTAGCCTTGACGGACAAGGAGTTGGAGGATTTGTTGATACCAGAGCCTGCAAACGCAGAGGATCAACGTTATCAGACACTTAGTAGTTATTTTCCTTATTATCGTCAGGAGCTGAAAAAGGTAGGTTGTACACGGCTGGTGTTGTGGAACGATTATCTGACAAAACACCCTGATGGGTATCGGTATTCACAGTTTAATGAGCACTTAAGAAAGTGGTTAAAAACAGTAGACGGAAGTGGAAAATTGATCCATAAAGCGGGCGATAAGCTCTATATTGACTATACAGGAAAGAAATTACAGTATCAAGATCGAGAGTCTGGAACACCTGTATTTGTTGAAGTTTTTGTAGCGATACTACCTTGTAGCGGGTACACTTTTGTAGAAGCGAGTCCCTCGCAACGCCGAGAAGATTTTATTGAATCAATGAATAATTGTTTGGCTTTTTTGGGAGGCGTCCCGAAGAGTATCGTACCAGATAACCTCAAATCTGCAGTAACCAAAGGGAGTAAATACGAACCAATCGTAAACAAAACATTTGCGGATTTTGCCTTGTATTATAATTGTTCGATTAATCCGACAAGGGCCTATTCACCAAAGGATAAAGCGCTTGTAGAGGGGGCGGTAAAACTGGTTTATCAACGTATTTTTTATTCACTAAATAAACAACAATTTTTCTCTCTCGAAGCGCTAAATAAACAGATCTCAATATTGCTCAAACAGTACAATGAACGGATGTTTAGTCAGTTAGAAATATCTCGTTATGAGCAGTTTGAGAACATAGAAAAATTGATGCTCAGCCAACTCCCCTCGCAAGGTTATGAGCTTCGATCCTATAAAAGAGCAACCGTTCAAAAGATGGGTCATATCTTGTTGAGTGAAGATAAACATTATTATAGCGTACCGCACCAGTACATCGGCAAAAAGGTCGAGGTGCAGTATAATAGCAGAACGGTGGAGGTTTATTATTGTAAGGATCGGATAGCGACACACAAGCGCGATTTTCAACCTGGAAGATACACGACCATAGAGGAGCATATGAGTAGTACACACAAGTTTTACAAAGACTGGAGCCCTGAGTTTTTTCAAAACTGGGCGAGTAAATACGGAGCGCATGTGGAATACTACATCAAGGGCTTAATAAACCAGGCGACCTACCCAGAGACGGCTTATAAGCAGTGTATGGGCGTCCTTCAACTCAAGCGAAATTACTCGGCCTACCGACTCTCCAATGCATGTCGACGCGCCTTGGAATACCCGCATTTTAGCTATAAAATTGTCAAGGATATTTTGAAAAACAACATGGACAGAGCTCCTGATTTATTCACAGATAAAGAGGAGGAACACGTCATCCCCAAGCACGATAACATTAGGGGAGCGGATTATTATAATAATAATTTAAATCAATAAAATTTAATTAAAATGAACACACAATCAACGGTAGAAAAACTGAGGTCTATGCGCCTCAAAGGTATGGCAGACATTCATTATTCCAGCACACAAAACAACTTGTACCAAGACTACACCATCGACCAGTATACTGCGCTATTGGCAGATCAGGAGTGGGAATACCGACAAAATAGGAAGATCGAAAATCTGCTCAAAAAGGCTGCATTCCGCAGTAACGCAAATATCAAAAATATCGATTTTACAACACATCGGGGCTTGGATAAAAACGCCTTCGAACGACTCGCTACACTGGATTTTTTGACTCAAAAATTAAACATTATCATCACTGGGCCGACGGGAACCGGGAAAAGTTATCTGGCCCAAGCCATCGGACACCACGCCTGTATCCTGCTACACAAAACCAAGTACTTCACGATGAGTCAACTCTCCGATCAGATCAAACTCTCCAAAATCAATGGCCACTATCCGCAGTTTATGAAGTCTATTCATCAAACCCAGTTGCTGATCCTCGACGACTTTGGGCTCCACCCACTTGACACAACTACTCGCCAGGCATTGATGGACATCGTTGACCACAAATATGACCACGCTTCAATTATCATCACCTCACAAATCCCAATAAAAGAATGGCACGAACTCATCGGTGAAGGAACCATCGCTGATGCTATTTTAGACCGACTCGTCCACTCCTCACACCGCATAAATCTCAAAGGAGAATCCATGCGAAAAAAACGAGCGCTTAACAAACAATAATTTTACTAACTTTGACATCAGAAATCAACTCTTTTTGAGTGGCACAATATGACCCGGTATGGGTGGCACAATATGCAGCGGTATAGGTGGCACAACATGCTCCGGTATGGGTGGCACAATATGCTCCGGTATAGGTGGCACAATATGGTCCGGTATAGGTGGCACAATATGGTCGGTATATACACAGACTTGGCATTTACTGATTTCTAGGAGTAATTGTTCCAATTGGTGGTGTTGGGTGTGTTATTAATGTTCTTTTTAGTCTAGTTGATTCATCTTTCTTCAATAGTTATTATGCTTCAGGATAACTAGGTTAGACTTTTTTAACTTTGTATTCAGCTTGTTAAAGAGTTCAATTAGTGTAAGGATGTTAGTTGAGGCTTTATAATATTGGGGGCTTTTTTGCTTTTCTAACGTTTAGTATATGAAGCATAGCATCCATAACAGTGCTATGATTTCATATAGATTGTTAGGCTTTCGTTTTTCTTTATTCATTAGGTTTTTAGCGTTGGCAAAGACATACTCTTTTGCATTTTTCTTTCAAATGTGTATGACTTTAGGGTTGGCTCTTCATCTTGTCTTTTACTACTGTTATCATTAACCCTATTCCAACAACTACATCAATAATGTTCCAAAGTTCTCTTCCTAGCGCAATTTTAAATAATGGTTGAAATAACAAAGCAAGTGATCCATAAATTATCATTTCAGTTTGTTTATCGTTTTCATACGCTCTAAAAGCTAGAATTCCAAAACCAATCATAGCTGCAAATCTTACAAATTGATAAAAACCATACGGTAAATCAAGTAAGCAAAAGAAAAGTAGTACAGCTAAAACTATTTTTAAAATTTTTTCCACTATTGTGAATCTTGGTTTGTAATATCATTCAAATCTATTGCGTGACTTAATTCAAATTTCGGTAAGTTTTGTCCTCCAAAATAATCATCTAGTAAACCTGATAAATAGGAATCACTTATTATATCTTGCTCTAAATAATCTTCAAAGTCTGGATGTTTTGCTAAAATTGGTTCGTTCTTGATGTTTAATTTTGAACGAATAACTTTAAAGAATTTAACTTCACTGTATTCAATTTTATCATCTGCTTTTATTGTTGCTATGGCAATCTCAATGATTTTTAATTCATCTGCTTCCGTTAGATCAAAAGTTATAAGTTCCTTGAAATAACATCTTAAAAACTCTTGTCCGTTTTCATTGATTGAAGCCAATAGTTTATCTAACTCTTCATTGATATCTATTACACCAAATGTTTTATTTTCTTGGTGTAATTGTTTTATCAATTTTACTTCTCTTTTGTCAATATCACCATCACAAGCCATACAAGAAAAGGCTGTTTTAAGTAATAGTTTATCAAAGTTATTTGTTTCCATAATTAAGTATTTTTAAAACCAATTGTTGGTCGATTATTTGTGTTTTCAGATAAGCCTTCCATTTTTGCCTTAATTGCTATGTAACTTTGTAATTCAGTTAATGAAATAGATGGTTTGTTGTTCTTTATTGTTTCAAGAATAATCTCTTTCGTAATTCTACTTTTTAATTTTAAAGCAGTTCTTGAAGCTTCATCACTTAAAAACTTTATATCGCTTGAAACATAGTTTTCTGTTGCTGTAGCAAGTGTTTTGTAATCTAACCCTAAATCGGTTGGTCGTTTTTTTAGATAGAGTTCAAACATTAATTTTCGTGCCTCAAAATCTGGAGGTGGTAAATAGATTGTTTTATCTAATCGTCCTGCTCTTAGAATCGCAGGATCTATGGAATTTGGTCTATTGGTTGCTCCAATTATAAAAACGCCTTCATCACCACAATTATTCATTTGTGCCAAAAACTCATTTACAGCGCTTGTATTCATATGATTAAGGCCAGAATCATTACGATTTGGAACTAAAGCATCTAATTCATCTACAAAAATTATACTTGGAGCGTTTTCTCTTGCTTCATCAAATAGTTTTTTAATATTTTCTTGTGATGCGTTTACCCATTTACTTTGAATATCTGACGGTTTTATTTGATAGAAATTAAATCCAATTTCTTCTGCCATCTTTTCTGCGAAAAATGTTTTTCCGCAACCTGGAGGGCCATACAAAAGCATACCATTTGGTATTGTCAATCCATATTCTGCATATCGTTCATTTTCGTTAAGCGCATCAATTACATCTAGCCTTATCATATCTTTTAAGTCTTGCATTCCAGCAATACTTGCAAAGCCTTGACCTTTTTTAACTGTCTTTTTGGTGCTTTTTTCTTCTGTTGGTTTAGATGTTTGAGTTCCAACTTCAATTTCCCCATTTAAAGCTTGTATAAATTCTTTGGCAGATTTAAAACGATTTTCCGAATTTGTTTGTAATGCTTTTGAAATGATGTTTATTGTATTTACATCTATCTTAGCATCAGAATCTAAAACCTTTAAAGGCTTTTTTCTTTCTTCTAATAATACATCTTCAAGTTGGATTGTGTCTGATTTGTATTTAGATATTTCTACAAAATAAGGAGGAAGTCCAGAAAGTAGATGATAATACAAAGCACCGACAGAAAACAAATCACTTTGCACAGAAAACACTTTGTTAAATGTTTCTGATGCCATATAAAAAGGGTTCAAGCCTTCTTTGTTAAAGTCCTTATTGGATTGACTTAAATAGCGTGAATATCCAAAATCTATAATTTTCGGAATAGCTACTTTTCCTGATAAATCGGTCATAATATTGAGATTTGTAATCTCATTATGAATAATTGAATTATTAAGATTATGCAAGTAATTCAAACCATTTAAAACACCAATAATGATGTTTTTTGCTTCATAAGGTTTTAATGTTTCTTCACGTTTCATCTTGTCAGCAAGTGTTTCTCCACTTATAAAATCAAGAATAACAAAAGCATACTTTTGATTGTCGATTAATAAATCGCCACTTTCTTTATACTTTGTAATATTGGGGTGTTTAACTTGCTTTAATAGTTCGATTTCAAGGATGTTCTCATTTTTGTCAAATTGTGTTCTGTGCAATTTTGAATAAGAAAATAGTTTTAGAAATTGTGTTTTCCCATCTTTATCTTTAACACGATATGCTTCTGCATAACTTCCTTTTTTTTGCGGAAATGTTACTGTGTACTTATCATTTATCAAATGACCTTTTTCTAATATGTAGTTTGCCATTTTGTTTATTTTATCCTACCAATACAGAAGCGTCACCACTTGGTCTACTCCCTTCTGGTAGTAAGTCAACTATCTCATCAACTATTGGTTGTAATGCTTCAAGACTAGGATTTTCGTTAATAATACTGAGGCCATTATTTATTAATGTTCTTGTTCTTCCTGTATCTTTCCAGTTAAGAGAGTCAAAGTTTCTATTCATTTCTTTTATGAAGCCCATTAATTGATAAACACGTGTCATTTCGAAAAAGAAAGAATGGATTCTATCGTATAAGTCTGTTCCTAATTTTACATCTTTTATTTGGATTACTTCCTCAACTTCATTTCTAAATTGATTAACAACTTGGGTGGTTTGGTCATTCCCTAACTCTTTATTTACTTTTTCTAATCGGTAAAACTCTTCCTTAATTTCTTCTTCTAGTTTTGGCCATTCTGTTGTTTCTGCTAGCTCGTCAATAACTTTTAAAGATTTCCTTAAATTAGTTAGAACTTCAGATTTATTGTCTTCATCATTTTTATTACTTTCTAATAAAGATTCTAATCGTTCCACTTCACTTTCTGCCTTCTTAAGTTTAGTGTTAATTGAGTGTGTTCCATCTTCTTGTAATTCTGAAATACTTCCTTTAGCCTTTTTAATTTCATTTTGAAGCCACTTTGTTTCTATTTTTTGTACTTTGTCAGTTGGAATAACTATTTCAGAAGTGTGTTCTAAATAAGGAAAGAATGCTTCAACTGATAAATTTTGTGATTTATCGACCTTGAAAGTTAAATCAACTTCACTATTTGCCGGTAGCAATGCAGGTAAATCATTACCACTTATAATAATATCATAAACGTGTTCATTATAAATTGCTCTTGTTCCATCTGATTCGTGTTCACCTTGAAACAATGGGATTTTAATATAATCGTCCGTGCCTGGGCGAATTTGACTTTGTGTTTTTAACCCCTCTCTTTTTCCAATTATAGGAACGGATTTATTTCTTTCTAGGCCTGGAACTTGAGAAAATACTATTTTACCATATGCCTTTTGCTTAATTTCAATCCCCCAATTATAGGAAAGGGTTTGCATTTTATCAATACCATCAATTCCTTGAATAATATTAAAACTACTAGGCTCACATTCTAAAATGTTCCCTTTATCATCAAATAGGACAACATTAAAAGCATTTGTTCTATCTTCTCGTAATTTAATTTCAATTACTTCACCAGTCGTATTTAACTCTACTTTACTGCTTGACCAAGCATTATCTCCTCTTGTGATTTCTGCAATTACTTTTTCTGGAATTTCTCCATCTGTTATATCAGCTAAAATCTTAATCGGAACATAAACTTCTAATTCTACTGTTGTTGAAATATTAGAAATTTCTAACTGAATTTTTGTATTGTCTCTAGTTTGTTCACGAACCTGTTCAGAAACATCAATAGTTGAAGCGTACAAAGCTGCTCCAGTTGCTACAACAGTCATTGGATTTGCACTTGTATCAGGTTTACATATTTGCTTTTCCAACATATTTCGTACGATTGGAGACAATGTAGGACCACCAACTAATATAAGTGTGTCTAATGTGTTGCCGTCTAAATTATTTCTTTTTAACAGTTCTTGAGCTCGGTCAATAGCCTTCTGAAAAACAGGACTTAGAACTTTTTCAAGGTCTGATTGAGAAATAGTAATATCGATTTCTATTTCTTCTCCATCATCATCAGTACCACATCTGTCTTCTTTGTATAGGTTGAAAGAGTCTTTAAATGAGAGTTCGTTTTTAAGTTCTTCAGCAAATGCTTTTAGAGCTTCTCGATAATTGTTTTTAGTTTTCTCATTTGACAGAATATTATCAATATTAAAATTCTCCTGAATATGAGGTAAAATAATATTATTAACAATTGCTAAATCTAAATTTTTACCACCTAAATGATTGTCCCCTTCTGTGTCAACAACATTCATTATCCCTTCTTCAACTTTAATTAGTGCTGAATCAAAAGTTCCTCCGCCAAAATCAAAAACTAACCAGAACCCATTTTTGTTTTTTGCTGTCAAACCATAAGCTGTTGCAGCAGCAACTGGCTCTTGTAAAACTTCAACATGGTCAAATCCTGCTAGTTTTCCTGCACGCCTTGTTGCATCAATTTGATTGTTTTTGAAAGCGGCAGGTATTGTAATAACAATAGATGAAAAGTTTTCATCAGTAATAAATGATTTTAATGTTTTCAGTATTTCAGCTGATAAATCTTCTGAACTTAAATCGTTATCAATAAAACTTGGGCAATATGCCTTATCAGATCCCATTGTACGTTTAAATTCAATAAACGCATTTTGGTGAACTTCTTTTGAAAGTGCATTTTCTTTCTCACTTTTGTAAGCTTGATATGCAGAATCTCCAACTAATACACCTTTTTTGTTATAGGCTACACAAGAAGCCATTGTGTCTCTTTGCTTATTAGTTTGTTTAATGGTTGCTTCACCATTTTCCATTCTTGAGATTGCAGAATTTGTAGTCCCTAAATCAATCCCGTAATCTATTTTTATTCTTGCCATTATTTATATTTTAGTTTTGTGAAACATCAACTTGAGCTCTTTGAATTAATACTCCATTAAAATTCACCTGAGGTTTTATGATTGCAGAAATTATTCTTTTACCTTCTGCTAAGTTTTCGTCTGTTAAAAAGTTAATTACATCAATATTCATTCTTTCATCATATTCTTTATTAATATGATTAATCATTTCATATCCATCAGCTTCAAAATTATTCTGTATTCGTTCGATTCCTTTAGAAAGTGGTTTAATTCCTTTAGTTGAACTATCTATTTTTGTAATGTTTTTTTGCATTCTAACAACTTCATCAGCAACTTTCAAAGCTAAGGAATGGTCTTCTTTTTTGTTTGAAGCAGTTGGTTGTATTTTGGATTCTTCTTGTTTTACTTTTAGTTGAGTTTCTAAAATTTCAACTAATTTGTTGTCCAGTTTTATACTTTCTTCTTCTATGTTTTTGTTCGTGTTTTTAATCTGAGTTTCTAATTCATTTTCACTTGATTTTATTCGTTTGCCTAAAAACAAATACACCAAAGCACCCAAAAGTAAAGTTCCTAGACTTGTTATTATCCAATACAATCTATTTTTGCCAATTGTTGAATCTAATGCAGAAATTTGAGTATTTCTTTCTGTTGTTACTTTTTGTATTTCAGTTCCAAGTTGCTCTGAATTAGTGGTAATATTTTGACTATTTACATTTACCAAATTACTCAAACTATCAATTGACGTTTTCTGTTGATTGTTTACTTGGTTTAAAGAAGAAAGCGTTTTACTCTGTCGTTGAATAATTGAACTTTGATTATTCACTTGCTTTTTTAATGCGTTAATTTCGACAGCTTGTTTGTTTAAGTCAATTTGAATATTTGGTAACTGTTTAACTAAAGTGCTGTCTGCTTGTTGAGCAAATAGGGCAGAAGTACCAAGCAATAAACTAGCTATAAGTAGTTGTTTTTTCATTATTTCTTTATTGTTTTTACAAAAGCATCAAGGATATCTCTTATCATGCTATTAATTTTTTGTTTGTTTTTCAGAATCTCAACCAATTTAGGAGAGTATTTATAGTAAAATTTGATAAATGAACGACCAAGGGAACTTTTTTGTAGAACATTATCTCTAAAATTTCTCAATTCAATTACTTTTGGATGTTCATAATCTCCATACGCCATAGTTGCTATGTAGCAACCTTCTGTTGCCTTACCAACAGTACTTCCTACCGCTTTTGCAGTTGATTTTGCTTGTGCAGCTCTTATATCTTTCCAATAGCAGATATGCTTTACTTTATTAATTTGAATTGGTCCTAACTTGCTAAATAAGAAGTCAACCAGCCTTTTATATTCACGAACTTTTGTGGTCTTATCCGAACCTTGAATTTTATTTACTGTATTGAGATTAATTACTTCAAAAACTAAATCTGTAGCTTTATCCCAATTAATCGAATTTTCAATCATCTGATTTACCTTAGTCCAATTAACCGATTGGTTATAGCCTAGGCTCATTCCAGCAACTTCTAGTTTAATATTGGCTTTATTGTTCTCGTAGGCATCTTCAATGGACTTTAAAACAGCAATTGCTTGATTAAGGTCTTTGTCTTTAATTTCAGCAAGTGAAGAAAGGTGATCCATTGCTTTATCTTTAGTGTATTGACTAACTGCAATCGATTCTGCTAATCTCACTAACTTCATTGCTTCTTCAAGGTAGTTTTTTGAACTATTATTATCTTGACTTATATTGAAGTAAGTAACACTACATTCCATTACTTCTTTAGCTATTTTATCAGCAACTGTCTTGTACTTTAAATCACTAGAGCCAAGCAATGATTTTAAAAGTTGTAAATCATCTTTTGAATCAACAAATAATTTCAACCCAAAAGAATAAGCATCAGCTTTATTCTTATTCCGCTTCTTTTTAGTGGTTTCAATACTGCTTTCAATATTATGTAAAGGTTCCTCTGTAATTTTTTTGGAAAGGTAATTTTGAGTAGAACTGCTACAATTACTAAATAAATCAAGTGCTGACGCACTTGAATATTGGTTTTTGAATTGCGTTAGCAATTCATCAACCAATAATTTAGATTGTTTATTGTTGTCTATGGTAAAAGTTTGGTCAGCAACTGAATGTACAAAATTTTCAAAATATTCTGATTCTATCAGCTTTAATTTGGCTTCAATTCCTTCTTTTATTTCAGACTTAGATTTACTTAACAATTTAAGCGTTCCTAGATTATTAAATGCAGAAAAATTAGATGAGTTTACATCTTTTCCATTGGTGACTTTACTCCAGATTTCTTGTGCTTTTTCACTATTCCCATTTTTCAAGTATTCAATTGCTGTATTGTCAAAAGGATTTGCATTTACAAACCAAAACAAAGAATTACTAACTTTATCTTGATTTTGTTCAATATTCGAGAATGCTTTTTCAATTGAATGTTCTGTTCGCTTGATTTCGCTTAAAAAATCAAAGTCAAGTTCAGAAGTGATTTCCTTTCCTACTTTTGAAAATGCTTTTATTTTTCCTTTTTGTTTTTGCAGTTCTTTCGCAGTTGCATTTGAAAGAATTCCTGCAATTCTATAAGGGTTCGTCTTTATTCTATTCATTAACAATTAGTTTTCTCGTTTTAGTCATTTTTGTGCGTTGGCAAAATTAGGCTCTTTTCTTTTTTTAGCGTTGGCTATTTTGTTTTGGCAAAAAACAAATGTGCCTAATGTGCGGTGGCGTTTCTTGCAGTATCTTTTTTTTTTTGCACGATTTATTTTTTTAATGAACCCAACAAAAAGGCATCCCTACGCCATCCCGCACAAACTTAGTCCAAACGCACCAATTAAAAGATAGCGTGCTGCTATTAGTTGAACCTTGCAATATTAGGGAAAACCTTTTACTTTTCTCCTTTGCCTGTGTTACGATTTGAGCATATACGAGCTGCTTTATCCTTATTTGCTCAGTGGAGAAGGCTAAGATATTAAAAAATGTTATATTTTGGAGTCGTAGGACTGATTTTTCATAGAATTTGGGTGTTTTCTGACTGATGTTCAGGTAAGGGCATCTTTTTATTTTCAGTATTTATTGGCTAATTCCTATAGGACTGAAAGGACATTCCTTGATAACATTACGTACTGTCTCAAACCTAGGCTGGTAGATTGTGCACTTTCAGTGTAGACTTACGCCTTACAAACGCATTTTATTACAAGGAGGCGGACCAAGGATAGGAGGTGTTGTTTGAACCTTAGTGAGTGCCGGATAGCCTGGCGTGAAATGAGGATACGAATGGAAGGAGGGCCCAAAAATATTCTTTTTGTTGTAAGTATTCGCTTAAGAAGCGAAGTAAAGTGTTCCTAGGAAAACAAGCACGCCGAAAAACATGCCACCCGCCACATCCGACCAATAGTGCTTGCGTAAAAAGACGCGACTGCATCCGACAACCACAATCACAGTCAAAAACAGGACTTGAAAGACTAGTAATTTAGATTGCCAGAATAAGGTGAGATATACAACAGCGATTCGGGAAGAGTGAAGACTGGGAAAACTGCTAGCATCGATCTTTTCTAGAGCGTGGCATCTCTTTTTCTAATTCGCTTGTAGGTTACGTTTCGTAGCCTTGCTGGTGTAGCACGAGCAAAGGTAGACACTTAAAGTTTAGTAGAGATTAAGCGAATTAAAAATTGCAAAATTTTAACACGGCGTCTTTAATGAACGCAAACAGAAGCATCCCAAGTAAAATTCACTTCCTTAAAACAACCTAGTTTTTGTTAGTAGCTTTACTCTTTCTTTAACTCGCTTTTTTCAACAATTCTTCAAGGCGATATTTTCCATACCGATCTTTCTGT
>ENA-ORXR01002501-ORXR01002501.1-marine-metagenome-genome-assembly--contig:-NODE-2501-length-17393-cov-132.400843_pt1 | contig 17393 bp, 19 predicted proteins | sample MGYA00237866_ERZ511479 | MGnify/ENA metagenome assembly ERZ511479 | reverse complement strand
CCGGCTGTCAGCCCGCAGGGCAAGGCCGGGGTGGCGACGTCATCAGAAAAGTAGCCGCGTAGCGGTGGCACAAGGCATTCAAAAACCGCCGGCCGATGATCACCATAGAAGGAATTTGAAGCCGTTTAGAAAACCCGTGCCCATAGTCGCCCGGGCGGTGCCGGCCTCCCACTTTTGAAAATTCCCCGACCTAAGATATGCCAACGCTGCCTGCGGTCTCTCATTCGAACACGGCCAAGTCCCGCGTCTCCAAACGCGCCTCGTCCGGCACCAGCGTATGCGAACGCACCTCGGACACCACCCCGTCCGGCGCGATGTCGAAACTGACAAAACCGGCCATTTTTTCGAACGAGGACGAGGTCATGCCGGCGCTGCCGCAGTTCAGGCAAAGCGTGTCGGGCGTGACGCCCGGACGGATTAACCACCGCACGTGTTTGTGTCCGTGCAGATATATCGCCGGTTTGTGTTCGGCGACCACCTCAGCCAGCAGCTCTTCCCCGATCAATTTGTGTTCCCAGCTTTCCGGATGCTCGGGCAGCGTGTCGTAAGGATAGTGGCCGACCAAAACGACGGTCTTGCCGGCGGCCTGGTGCTGCGCGAGTTCAGCGCGCAGGGCCGTGGCGCGCGGCGCGTCGAACACGCCGTTGGAGCGGATCTTGCAGGGCACACACACATCGAACGCGACCACCACGGTGTTGTCGCCGAGCTCGACCGAACGCAGCCCGTCGAGTTCGCCGTAGGGGAAGGCTTGTTCGTAGCGGCGCTGACCAATCACCTTCGGGGTGTAGCGGTCGTGGTTGCCGGGAATCGCGATAAACCGGTCGCCCCACTTTTCCCGAACCGGCGCCATCAGCTTCGCCGCCGCCTCAAACTCCTGCGCCATCGAGCCGGTCGAAAAGTCGCCGGAGAAGATGACCGCGTCCGCGTCCATTTTCACTAGTTCGGCCATGACCATCTCGCCGTAGGCCGGCGGAAATTTTTGGCGGCGACGCAGGCCGAGGTTCACGTAGGCAAGCCAACGCTTCGGATACAAGCAGTCGGACCAATCCATGGCCCAATGCCAGAGGTGAATGTCGCCAAAGTGGATGATGCGCATTAGGCGGGGTGATTTGGGTGATTTGAGTGATTTGATTCCAGCCCAAGCTGTTTCAATCGCATCGAAGCTAAGAGTTCGATCCGACGTGTCTGGACCAGAAGTGTTTGCCTCAAGCCCGCAGACACTTTCCGCTCACTGATGATCCGCGCCAAATCAGCGACCGTGGCTGCTCGTCGAGCCAAGCGAATATCGGGATGACTGCGCCGTTCGAATATATGATCGGGAATGATACTCGCTTTAAATGATTCCGGAAGTTTCACCGACCTGAGACTCATATCCGGCGTTTTTTCATTTAAGATTGCCCCTAGGCTCGACTCCTTAATACACTTCTTGATGACGGTCACCTCTGCCCGGCCCAGAAAGTCTTTTATCTGTTTTTTATCAAATTCAGAAAAAATTTCGTCCAGCGGCCAAACCTCCACCATGGCTACCTCAAACGGATCCAAAACACTCATCGCAACGGCATCCGTCCTGTGGTTGGTCAAATGCCTGCGAATCCGAATGCGCAATTTTTCGCGAGTCTGGCCCGCATAAATCGGCTCTCCATCGTAATCGAAAAACGCGTATATTCCATGCTTTGAATTACCAACCGGCAGATCAAAACTCGGAATAGTCGTGTTAAGATAGCTTTCGATCTCGATGGTTATTTCAGCAAGGTCGTGAGTTAGCTCACGCAGTCTGACGGGTAAGCTCTTTGGTTGATTTTCCATTTTTATGTACGCCGTTTTTTAGAGGGTTCAAAACATGGTGGCCGATCCATTCGACAACCGGCACACAGACGGCGTCGCCAAAGCCAAACAGGGCCTTGTTCACCGTGAGATCCGACTTCATTTTATATGATCCAACCCCCATGAGGCGTGCACACTCGATAGCAGAAAGCAGCCGGACTTGATAAGAACCGTTTCCTGCTGCGAACAAAATTTGACGTGCGCTCCCCCCTTTAGGTGTGCGGAGACATCCCGCAACCCCGTCCACTCGAAGTTCTGCACGGCAGATTTTATTTCTGACACGCCTGAATATCGTTCCATACGTTACTGAGGATCCACGAATCATGGTATCGGCGATCTCTCGATGCTTCGGGCTCATTTGGCTCAACAGGTATTGAGCCCTTTCTTCATCCCACCAATCGTCACATTCTGAATCAATTACATCGTGGAGGTTCGCCTGCCGAGCGGGTAAGGGAGGCAAGGAACTGAGACGCCACTGGATCTCCGGATGTTCGTACATGAAGCTGACCAGCTTGTCAGGACGGCATTGGCATTGGAATAACGCCGGGACGCCCGTCGCCTTTTTCCGCGAACCAACGACGAACAGACGCTGACGGCTTTGAGGAACAAAGTGAACGGCATCTAAGATAAATGCGTCCACAGCATATCCGAGTTCATTTAGCGCATAACATGCATCCCTTAAGTCCGCCCCCTTATTAGAAGAGAGGAAGCCGGTAACATTCTCTAGAAGAATGAGATTCGGCAACCGTGATTTTGGGAGTCCTTTCAAGAGGTCAATGAACCCCCAATAAGCGCTAGAACTTCTACCAGACAAGCCATGCCTGCTACCAGCGAGAGACAGGTCGGTGCAGGGAAAAGAGGCCGTTGCAAGAGCGACTTTAGGAAACTTCTTCGCATCTAACTGATGCACGTCCTTTAGCACAAACGTCTCTTCTGAGTCTCCTGCGTCTCCAAAATGTTCCTTATACATTTCGAATTTCGCCGGATCCATATCGTTGGCCCAAAGAACATCCCAACCGGCCCGCTCCAAACCTACCCTCATCAAGCCGATCCCAGCAAAAAACTCTGCAACAGTATTGTTCATATTTACAGTTTAACTAACCGAGGTCGTGCGACAAGGGAAATCATTCAGATTTCTATAGCTCAACCGTCTTACCCGTCCGGAACGACTCGTCGGCGGCGAGCACGATGCGCAAACTATTGACTGCGTCGTTCATGTGCGCGGTGAGATCGACGTCGTTGACAATCGCGTTGAGGAACACTTGTTGTTCGCGCCGGCACAGACCGTCGTGGTCGGGTTCGTCGTCGGTGCCGATGATCTCGTCGGGCTTGGTGAACTTGTTGTTCTCGTCCATCGCGGCGTGATGCAGCAGCAGAGATTCGGTGGCGCTATGCGCATCGACATTGTCGGACTGGCTGTCGCCGGAGGCTTTCTCGGCTTTGATGCTAACGCAGCCTTTGGGTCCGACCACGTCCTTCACGAAGAACGCGGTCTCGCTCATCATCGGCCCCCAACCGGCCTCGTACCAGCCGACGCTGCCATCCTCGAACGTTACCTGCAGCATGCCGTAGTTGTACATGCCCTCAACCAGTTCGTCGCTCAGGCGCGCACCGATCGCGCTCACCCGGACCGGACGCGACTCGGTCATCTGGCACATCACATCGACGTAGTGCACGCCGCAGTCGACGATCGGTGAAATCGAATTCATCAGGGCTTTATGGGTGTTCCAGTTGTCGCCGCTGGATTGCTGGTTGAGGTTCATGCGCATCACCAGCGGCTTGCCGAGGGTGCGGGCGACTTCGATGAACTTCATCCACGACGGGTGCACGCGCAAGATGTAGCCGATGACCAATTTCTTGTTTGCCGCGTTGGCCGCGTCGACCACCGCCTGCGCCTCCGCGACCGTGTTGGCGATCGGTTTTTCGAGAAAGACGTGCGCGCCCGCTTCGAACGCGGCCAAGGCGTATTCGGCGTGGGTATCCGGATAGGTGTTGATCGACACCGCGTCGGGGTTGGTCGCCTCGAGTGCCTCGGCGTAGTCCGAGAACTCGGCGATGCCGCCGCCGAGTTCGGCGTTGAGTTTGCCGCGCCGTTCGGGGCCGCGTGCGACCAAGCCGCAAATTTCAAAACCATCCAAATCACGATACGCGCGCGCATGGGATTGACCCATGTGCCCGCATCCAACCACGAGTACTTTAATAGACATGTGGCCTTGTTAGCACCGCGCGGGGGCTTGGTCCAAGTTCGAAAACCGGGGAGGTTTTGATGACCGTCGACCTTCTGGTTCCAGCAACGTTATCGGGAAATGTCGTCCGGCAAGGTCTCTTGGGATCCATGCCAGAAGCGAAGGATGTCTACGCTTCGCTCTACCGCGCGAATCCGGTAAATGATCCGGTAGGATCCGTGGAGTAATTCTCGGATCGCTTCGATGCCGAGTTCGGGGACAATGCGGCCCGAATATGGAACGTCTTCGAGGTCGTCTGTTCGATCAACGAGGTCGTCGCCGAAAGTGATTGCTCGCGTCGGATTCTGTCTCGCGATGAATAGGACGATCGATTCGAGGTCCTCAAGGCTCTCGGGGGAAAAGATTATTGTCCAGGTTGCGTCGCCCATTTGCGAACCAAGGGTTTCACGTCCTTCTTCGGAACGCCGCGTCCTGCGTCCACCGAGCTTATCGCTTCATAGACTCCAAGTACGAGTTCCACCTTGCCCCGGATAGCCTCGGCCGTGGCATCGTCTGGGAGATCCTGAATGGACGCCAAAATCTTTTCTTTTACGGACATGGTTTAAAATAACCTCAAGCTTGTGCGTTCGCAAGGGAAACGCCGAAATCTTCCCCACCCTTTAATAGTTGCATCTCCGGCTTTTCTGAACATGGAATAGCCGAACGAAACGAAGATATGGGCACAAAAACCGCCAATCAAATGAAGGATGTTCAGGGACTGCCGGACGAACGGCACGTCGCGCTGGACGAGGTCGGGGTGTCGCAACTCAAAATGCCGCTCACCGTTCAAGGCCTCGAACGCGACCCCGCCCGCGCTCAAGCCGTGCAGGCCGTCGTGTCGATGTCGGTCAGTCTCGACGAGGACCACAAAGGCATTCACATGAGCCGCCTGATCGAGTCCTTCCTCGCCTGCGAAGAAGGGTTCTCGCTCGACCGTCTGGCCGACATGCTGACCCACATCCGCGACCGCCAAAAAGCCGAACGCGCCTTCATTGAGATCGACTTCGACATCTTTCTGCAACGCAGCGCACCGGAATCACGCAAGACCGCGCCGCAATTCTACCGCGTTCGCTTCATCGGCGAACTCGGCCCCGACGGCATCCAGCGCCGCCAATCGGTCACCGCCGGCATCACCACCCTCTGCCCGTGCAGCAAGGAGATCAGCGAATACGGCGCCCACAACCAACGCGGCGAACTGTTCATCGAAACCGAACACGATGGTACCGGCCCAGTCACCATCTGCGTCGAAGAACTGATCACGGTCGCCGAGAACGCCGCCTCCGCCCCACTCTACCCGATCCTCAAGCGCGAAGACGAACGCCACGTCACCATGCAGGCTTACGAGAACCCCCGCTTCGTCGAAGACGTCGCCCGCCGCGTCGCGGTGCAGTTCCGCGGTGAAAAACGCTTCCCTCGCTACTCCGTGCAGATCGTCAATTTTGAAAGCATCCACACCCACAATGCCTTCGCCAAGATCGTGCGCCGCGCGCCACAGGCTTGAACCCTGACTGGGAGAACTGCCGATGAACTGCCCGAAATGCGGAAACAAAACGATCAAGTTTAGCGAGTGGAAACGGGCTGCTCACGCCTTGCGATGGACCTGCCCCCACTGCGACGCCCAACTGAAAGCCAACAAGATGGTGGTGATCCCGATGATCATCTGCGCGATCGTCATCATTGGTGTGTGCATTGCCGGCGGCGTGCTGCTGGGAGAACTGAAGGGTTTAAACAAACTAGCGATCTTCGCGGTGGCCTTCATTGTTGTCGCCCCGCTGGGCGCCTTGAGCTGGTTCAAGGGCGGATATATTGAGAAATCATGAAGCTGCTAAACTCCCTTTCCCGCCAAGTTGAAGAACTGACCCCGATCGACGGCGAACGCTACCGCTTCTACTGCTGCGGCCCGACCGTCTACGCCCCGGCGCACATCGGCAACTTCCGCACCTTCGTCATTCAAGACGTGTTCCGCCGCACCCTCGAGGTCGCCGGACTCAAGCCCTACCACGTGCGCAACATCACTGATGTCGACGACAAGACCATTCGCAATTCGCAGGCCGAGGGCAGCAGCCTCGCCGACTTCACCAAAAAGTGGACCGCGCGTTTCCACGCCGACTGCGCCGCACTGAACATGCTGCCGCCGCACGACGAACCAAGCGCGGTGGAACACATTCCCGAACAGATCGCGATGATCGAAACCCTGATCGAGAAAGGTCACGCCTACGCGGATGAAACGGGTTCGGTGTATTTCAAAGTCGACTCGTTCGACGACTACGGCGAACTCTCGCGACTCAAAGAACGCGAGATCCGCCTCGGCGCCGCCAGCACCGACGACGAGACCGACGCCGACACGGTCGCCGACTTCGTGCTGTGGAAAGCCTGGAAAGACGGTGACGGCCCGAACAAATGGGCGAGTCCGTGGGGCGACGGCCGACCCGGCTGGCACCTCGAATGCTCGGCCATGATTCACAAATATCTCGGCACCGATTTCGACCTGCACTCCGGCGGCATCGACCTGCAGTTTCCGCACCACGAAAACGAAATCGCGCAGAGCGTCTGCTGCCACGGTGGTAGCTTCGCCAAGCACTGGTTTCACACCACGCACTTGATGGTCGACGGCGGCAAAATGGCCAAGAGCCTGAACAACTTTTTCACCGTCGCCGACATCGAAGAGGCGGGCTTCCACGCCCTCGAACTGCGCTACGCCTTGATTGCCGCGCACTACCGTCAGCCGCTCAACTTTGTCTCCGGCAACAACTTCGCCTCGTTGTCCTCTGCCCGTGGCGCGCTCGGCAAGATCGCCAAGCTCAAAGACCGTTTAAACATCGGGCCCGATGATTGGACACGACTTAAGGAGGAGGGCTGGCAAATGCCCACAGGTGTCAATTCTGAACAACTTGCAGGAGCATGGCAGAGTTTAAGCAATGACTTAAACGTTCCCCGTGCCTTGGGCTTTTTATTTAGCGCGAATCCAACTACCGCGGACAGGGACCTTTTCATGTCGATCCTTTACGCCCTCGGCCTCGAAGCCGATCTACCGGAAGCCGAGGCCGTCGAGGTACCGGAAGAAATCACCGCCCTCGCCGAACAGCGACTTGCTGCACGCGCCGGAAAAGAGTGGGCGCGTTCGGATGAGCTGCGCGACCAAATCGCCGCCGCTGGGTGGCAGATTAAAGACAGAGCCGACGGATACGAACTCACACCGGCTTGAGAATTTACATTCATCTGGAGGGCGAGGGGCCTCCCGAGCCGATTCTCCGATTTGTATCGAAGAAAGCCCGCAGACGCCGAGGCCGGCGCCCCTCCAGGTTATTTGATTTGAACTTAAGTTTTTAAAGGTCAGCCGCTTCGCGGCGGCAAAAGAATTTGGGGCAAAGGAATCGAAGAGAGGAGACCGGCCTCACGGCAGCAATCCTGCGTCTTTTAGAAAACTGATGTTTCAAGCCGTGACTTCATCTGATTTCGCGATAAACGAGAGTGTTTTATCTCAAGGCCACTCCCCACCATCATGAAGATCGACACCGACTTAGAGCAGTTTCTTTTCACCGGCGAACGCAAGTTCAAGATCGCGAAGACGCCCACCAACATCGACAAGCTCTACAAGGACAAGGACGACTACCGGGACAAGATGGACGAGTTCCGCGAGGAGATCGACGACCTGCAACAGATCATGTACGCGCACGACCGCTACGCGATGTTGCTGGTGTTCCAGGCGATGGACGCGGCCGGCAAAGATGGAACGATCCGCCACGTGATGAGCGGGGTCAACCCGCACGGCGTCGACGTGCACGCCTTCAAACGACCGAGCGGGCTCGAACTCGACCACAACTACATGTGGCGTTCGGATGTGCGCATGCCGCGCCGCGGCACCATCGCAATTTTCAACCGCTCGTATTACGAAGAAGTGCTGGTCTGCCGGGTGCACCCCGAAATCGTCAGCGGCAGCCAGCGCGTTCCGGCCGAGTTCACCGCCGACTTCGACCGCATGTGGCAACAACGTTACGCCGACATCCGCGGCATGGAGGCCTACAACCACCACAACGGCACGCGCATTCTAAAATTCTTCCTGCATCTGTCCAAAGACGAACAAGCGCGGCGTTTTATCGACCGCATCGAACGCCAAGAAAAAAACTGGAAGTTCGAGGAAGGCGACCTCGCCGAACGCAAACACTGGGACGAATACCAAACCGCCTACCAAGACGCGATCAACGCCACCGCGACCCCAGAGAGTCCGTGGTTCGTCATCCCCGCCGACGACAAACACAACATGCGCCTGATCGTCGCGCAGATCATCCTTCGTCATCTCAACGAACTCAAGATGAGCTATCCCGAACTCGACGCCGACGCCAAAGGCCGGCTCGCCGGCTACCACGAACAACTCAAGAACGAGCTCAAGGCCTAACAGGTTCGACCTATGGCAGAGCTTTGCCATAAGGTGGCAAGGTCTTGCCATAAGGTGGTAGACCTTTGCCATACGATGGCAGAACCTTGCCATACAGCTTTCACCGCCTTTCATTTTTTATAACCCACGGATGCCATGAAATACGACCCCCTGAACCCAATCACGCCCGACCAATGGCTGGCACTCGATGAAGACGAACGCCTCAGCATGGTGTTCGCCTACCTCGACGGCATCGATGAATCGATCGAAGAGAAACAAGTCCTCGGCATGCTGCTGACCGTGGCCGAGAACCAAGTCGCACTGGGCGACGAGATGCCGGTAAAGGCAGCGGTCGACCGGCTTGAAATGGAGGGATTGGATCGGTTCACGGCCTTGCTCGCGGTGCAAGAAGTGTTCGGCGAACTGATGCAGGAAATGGCGCAAAATCCCGATCTGGAGTACTCACCCGAACTGCATAAAAAGCGGCTGGCGGAGATCGATAGCAAGGTGTGGAAACAAGGATAAGGCATGACCTTATCGAGGGGGATCTGATGTCGTTGCTGGATGCCAAGGCCACCTAGCCGAACTGGTGCCCAAAATTGGCGAGGCTTCACTGATCGCTCTGGCGACGAACGCGAAAGCAGACCCGCCAACGGCCGAGCAGTTCAAGAAGGCCACCGGCCGAGTTGGGGGACGCCAATTTCCCAACGCGGAAGGCGGCCGCAACACTCTTGATGTCGGGCGGCGAAGACGCGGTCCCCACGCTGCGCGCGTTGCTCAGGCGGAGGATCCAGAAGTGAGCGTCCCCGCCCGTACCTTGTTGAAAGAGATGGCCGCGATACGGCGCACGGAGGAACCCGACACCAGAAGATCGAGAACCTTCAACCCCTCGGCGACAGCATGGGATGGACAAGCGTTTGTTAAGCTTGGTAATGCTTCGCAAACCACCTATGGCGAGCGCTCTAAAAATCAATCATGTCGCAGCCCGCCAAAGAATCCCATGCCCGCAGCCTGGCCAAAGGCATCACCTGGCGGATTGTCGGAACCCTCGACACCTTGCTGATCTCTTGGCTGGTTCTCAAAGAAGGCCACGCCGCCTCCGGGATTCCCGTCTGGATCGCGTTCTGGGATACCATGATCAAGTTTGTGCTGTATTACGCTCACGAACGCATCTGGCAACACGTGCCCCTCGGCAGGGTTCGGCGTCTCTGGACGCGCAGCTCGGCACAGGGCGGTGAGCCGAAGGGCGAATCCCATCTACGCAGTCTGCTCAAGGGGCTGAGTTGGCGCGTGGTCGGAACGCTCACGACCGTTCTCGTCGCCTATTTCCTCACCGGAAATACCAAGGCGGCCCTCGCGATTGGCGGGATCGAGGTGGTCACCAAACTGCTCCTGTACTACGGGCACGAACGCGCGTGGCAGTCGGTGCCGCGTGGCCGCTTCCGTCAATTGTTCCGCAAGTAATGCCGGGGCGGGAATTCTTCGCTCTCTCTTTTTCCGCCCTAGGCACAGCGAGGAGAACTTCGAATCAACAATTATTAGATGTCTTAATAGCAACTATTAGTTGTTGACATATCAACTATCTGCTGGCTAATCGACGTCATGACTTTGTCGGAAAAAGACCTATCAGAGGCTCTTTCGAATCTTTCGGAGAGATTGGCCTACGAAAATGTGGAGCCGATCGGACTTCTGGTTTGTGGCGGCGCGGCCATGATTATCCAGAATTTTCGTGAACGGGTGACGAAGGATGTCGACGTTCTATCTCTGGTCTCTGACGGTCTCGCGACGAACCCTGCCCCACTACCGGAAGTTCTTGAGCAACAGGCGAGGATTGTCGCCGATGATCTCGATCTTCCGGCAGACTGGCTGAACAACGGGCCGAGCAGAAATGAGTTTGGGCTGTTCCAAGTTGGTCTGCCCGATGGCGTTGTTTCGGGCGGAGAGGCGGGAGTTCGGCACGCATCTGACCATCTGGTTCACGGGTCGCCTCGACCTCATCTACACGAAAGTTTACGCCATCATTGATACGGGCCCCGGCCGCCATTTGGACGATCTCAATGCCTTGTCGCCCTCATCGGAGGAACTGGTCGGGGCGGTCCAGTGGTGCCGAACTCATGATCCCAGTGCGGGGTTTCATCAGATGGCCATTTCCATGTTGGAGTCGTTAGATTATCATGAAGCAGCAAACACCATCCGAGATCAAACATAGCCTCGATCAAGCCATGCTGGATTTTCTCTGGGATGCCTGGGCAAATCTCGGCCTGTCGGCTTCCGGAGAAATGTCGGAGATCGATTCCCCGCTCGACCCCGAGGTCCTCATTCTGGCCACGGCGATCTGGGGACGGTTGGACGCCCGCCTGTTTGATGAAGTTCTGGATTGGATGCACCGCCACGCCTCCTTGCTGCAAACTTCACGGATTCGTACCTTGAGCAAGACCTATCACTTTTCCGGGCAGCGGGTGGCGAATGCCATGCTCGATGCCGTTGCGGCACAAGATGGTGGACCGGTTTGGAAATCGAAAAAACCAAAAAAGGTGGAAGCGGAAGAGGTGCTATTTTCTACGAACCCCTTCTTTGGCGAAGCCGATCCAATTTTCAAAGATCACGGCTTGGTCAGACCACCAGTAGAATTCCGCGGCTACTCTAGGAACTTTCCACCGGATCATCCCGCCGCCCAGATGCTTCGCCTGCGTGCGTTCATGGGCATTTCAACGCGCGCGGATTGCAGCCTATATTTAGCCTCGATCATGGAAGGTTCGATGACCTTCCATGCTGCGGGACTCGCTAAAATATTGGGGTATTCCCCACAGGCGGTGGCAAAATCGTTGCAGGAAATGGTCCGCTCCGGTTGGGTGACAAGCTTCCGTCCACCAGAACCCTCAGATGGCCGGGTCGTATCCTACAGTGCGACAAAAGCCCTGCGAGATTTCGTTCGAGTAAGTCAGGTCCAAGAAGGACTCGCCACACTCAAAGTTCGGAAGTGGGCTCTGATCCTGCAACCTCTCGATTACCTCAACAGGGTCCTTTCGAAGTTGATCGAAATGAACGCGAGCGATCAAATCGTTCAATCCGAACTGAGTCGCTGTTACGTCAAATTCCACCGAACCGATTTATGGGAATGGCGAGACATTTACCCAGAGAGGCAGACTGTCTTTGATATCGACAGCATCCTCCGATTTATCCGCAGCCTGCACGGATCGGATGCCGGGAGTTCTTCGCAGCCTCGGGTGTCGGCCACGACTTCAGCCTGAGAACTGCTTCGAACCTTGCGCGAACGCGGTCTAGACCTGTAGCGAGAGCGCATGGGTTCCCCGATTTCTCCAATACATAGGCTAGGATGGTTTCTCGCCTGGCTGGCGGTGTTCGCTTGCGCGTTCGCGCTGCGCTACGCCGAACTCGGACTGAAACCCTTCCACGCCGACGAGGCCAACCAGGCGACCAAGTTCGGGATTCTGTTGGAAGACGGCACCTACGAGTACGACCCGCACGACCACCACGGCCCCACTCTTTACTATGCGGCGCTGCCGACCGCGTGGTGCGGGCTGACGGAAACCAAGCCCGACGGATCCTACCGCCTGACCGAGGCGACGCTACGATTGGTGCCGCTGGCCGCCGGCATGCTCGGACTGCTGCTGCTCTGTTTGTTCCGCGACGGCTTTTCCCGAACCGGGCTGCTGGTCGCCGGCGCGTTCATCGCGGTCTGTCCGGCGATGGTCTATTACAGTCGCTACTTTGTGCAGGAGATGATGCTGGTCGCGTTCACGCTCGGCTTCCTTGGCAGCTTGTGGCGCTACGTGCGCAAACCCGATTTGATGTGGGCGCTGAACATCGGCTTGTTCGTTGGACTGATGCACGCCACCAAGGAAACTTTTGTGCTGAGTTGCGCTGCCGCGCTGGTCGCCCTGCCCTTCATGGGGCCGATCCAATGGAAGCGCGGCTTCAAACATTTGCCAGTGGCGCTGTTCGGCGCAGCGGGCGTGTCGGTGCTGTTCTTCTCCTCGTTCGGGACTCATTGGGAGGGCGTGGTCGACTCGGTGATGACCTATTTCCGCATGGCCGACCGGGCGGGTGGCGAGGGCCATGAAAAACCCTGGGACTACTACGCGCGCCTGCTCGCCTGGCAGGACTCGCAGGGACTGAAGCTTACCGAGATCATGCTGCTGGTGCTCGCCGGACTCGGCGTGCTCGCCTGCTTGGTTCGCTTCAAGCGCGGACTCGGTCCGTTCTTCGTGGTCTACACCGCGGTGCTGTTCGCGATCTATTCGCTGATCCAATACAAGACCCCGTGGCTGACCGTGAACATCATTCCCGGACTCGCTCTGGTCGGCGCCGCGTTCTGGAGCGATACCGGCTGGATCGGCAAACTGCGCTGGTTTGCGCTGCCGGTGATCGGACTCGGGTTCATCCAGCTCGCCGACCAAGCCTGCAAAGTCAGTTTCCGCTACCACTCCGACGGCCGCAATCCCTACGCCTACACGCAGACCAGCACCGATCTTGGCCGCTGGCTCGACGAACGCCTCAAACCGCTGGCCGCACTGCAACCCGACCTGCGCGTGCACGTTATCCACCCCAATCCCTGGCCGCTGCCCTGGGAGCTGCGCGATTATAAAGCCGGGTTCTGGACGGAGGTGCCGGACTTTCCGGATGCCGATGTGATCATGGTACACGCCGATTTGCAGGAGGACTTGGACGCGGCTTTGGTGGGTTCGTACTTCCCCGATTTCGCCGGCCTGCGCACCAGCGAATTCCTCCCGGTCTACATCCGCGCCGACCTCTGGCCCAAGCTGGTCGACCCGGACGGACAGACGCCCAAGCAAGGGCCGTTCCGCCACGAGGCGATGGCGAGCAAATGGCAGATGCACCTCGTGCACGACGACCGTTCGCTGGCGGCCGGCGCGGCGCGGGCCGGGTTCGCGGAACTGGATCGGATCGAAGGAATCCTCAGTAGCTACATCCCCAACAGCGATGTGTCGCGGATCAAAAACGCGGCTGCGGGTTCGGCGGTGATTGTCTCACCAGAAACGATGGAATGTCTGCAAATCGCCGAACGCATGAAAGCCGCGACCGGCGGCCGCTTCGATGTCGCCTATAAGATGGCGGGCAAACCGGCGGCGGCGAGTGGCTTGAAACTCGAGCCCGAACGCATGGTGGTGCGACCGCCAGTGACCGGGTTCGAAGTGGATTTGGGCGGCATCGGCAAAGGCTTCGCGCTCGACAAGATGGCGGTCCTGCTCCGCGACGAACACGGCATCGAAGACATGCTGCTCGACGCGACCAGCACCGCGCTCGCCTTCGGTCCGCGTCCGTGGCTGGTCGGCATCGCCGGTCGCAAAGTCGCGTTGAAGGAACAAGCGTTGAGCGGCAGCGGACTCGCAGTCAAAGGCGAGCACATCATTGATCCCCGGACGGGTTCGGCGGCGACCGACGTGGCGCGCGTCTGGGTGCTCGCTCCGAACGGGGCCGAGTCCGACGCGCTGTCCACCGCCGCCATGATCGATCCCGATAGCGTCGGCGAGATGGACGGCGTTCGGATGATCCGGCGGTAGTAGCCATCTCGTTCTTCAAAAAGATCGGGAATTTCACGTGCCCGTACGCGACGCGGAGATGGGCGAGCACCTCCCTGAGTGTCGCCACGTAAGCGCTTACTCCTTAACGCGTAAATTCCGGCGGTTCACCGATCAACGTCGAGAAAGGGCAGGTAGGGCGCGGTCGCCCTCCTGCAAGCTCAGTTGCCCGTTTCTATAGACTCATGGACTCAATGCCGGAGACTCCGGCTGCCACATCATGCCGTCCTCGCAAGTCGCTGGGAATTAGTTGTTTATGCTAAAGTCATCTGTTTTTGCTCATCTCAACTTAGGCATTACTTCTGAATAAAACTCGTTTTACGCTGAATTTTTCCATCAGATTTTCCATCAAAACGCAGAACTAACCCACAAGGAAAAAAATGAAGAAACTCTGTCAAATACTGATCCCAATCTACGGCATGGCCTTATTGCTATCGGCTTGTGCTCCAGGCTCCAACCCCGAAGGTGAGAACAAAATTGACGCCGATATCCCGACCATCCCCAAGGAGCCTTCCAAGCCGAAAACCAAAAAAGAATGGCTTGGTGGATTAGATCGCTTGCCTCAAAACTCTTTGAAAGGGATACGTACAGTTGCGTTCATCGTAAACCCCCAGGATGAAGCGGCTGATCTTGTCGATCGAGAGGAGCTTGAGACACACTATAAAAATGAGCTTCAGAAGGCGGGGTTAAACGTTGTGGAAAATGAAGAAGCCCCAACCCTGTATCTCAACTTGAATGGTGATTACATCGGACAAACCTTTGCGTGGAATAGAAACATTGCCTTAGTGGAAACGGTCAAGAGCTTGCGCGAGATCAACGGGGAAATCGTTGAAGTTGCAGCGGTAGGAGAGATTTGGACGTCTCGAGCGATGTATTACTCCGGAGGCCAACACATAAAGGGGGACATGTACGATAGCGTCAATGATGGCATAAATAATTTTCTGAGCGGCGTGACAGGGCAATGAATGACATGACCGAGTCGACCGAATCTAATTCCACCCCACGCGTGCTCGGAATCATTTTTCTCAAAATATTGGGCTTTATGGTTGTTTCCGCCACTCTTCTTTCGGGCTTGGCCTTCTTCTTCCCCGAAATCCTTGACAAAATATCTTGGGCTGAGGCCGTTAGCTCACGTCCGACCTGGATGTCGTGGGTCCTATACGGAGGAATGGTGGTTTACTGTCTCCTCATCCTCGGACTAGTCATTTGCGATTTTTCAAATTTCTGGGCCGGATTAGCCAGCGCTGGAGGTCTCTTCTTGTACGCTTGGAAAGGTATTCCGTTCATTGCCGGGTTTCTCTACCGACATTCATATAACCTGCCGATGGACGTCCTCCTCGAGGCCGGAAGTGAGATGCAACAAATGGGTTTCGAGGTGGATCCCCAGACCGCTACGGGCGCACTTGGAGCTTCGGTTTTAGGGGAGATTTCTCGACTTTGCATCGTGAACTTTGGGGCCTTGGGCACCTGCCAGTTGCTTTTTATCATCGTGAGTATCCTTGTGGCCATCGGGGCCATCTTTTTCGACTAAACCGCAAATGTGGAAAGGAAGGTTAGTGTGCTAAAATTATTGCAATTGGACTCCTAGTCTTAGCTGTCGCGATAGTCTCGAATGAGTTTCACACCACCAAATTCGGTGAAAGGTTAGAAAAATACCCTGATTTAAGCTTTTTGACCGGGGTCATATCACTACCCGCCCAAGACGAGCCTCCCTCCATAACCGAGCACTACATTATAATAAACTAGCTTGGGAAATGTGCATCCTGCCAAGGGCTGATGATCGAGAATATGACCAACGGTGCCTCGATCTTGCCTCAGCCGCGGCTCAACTCCTCCCAGAACGTATTCCCGGTGCGGCAGTTGAAGGATATGCGATGGGCGAGAACTACTTTTTCGATGTAGCCCAGACTCATGCTGCAGTCTGGAATACATATGGGATGGCCCTATACCGCGTTGGAAAGTATAGTGATGCAATCCGCGCTTTTCAGCAGGCAATTGAATGCGACAAGGAAGTCAAAGGGGTTGAATTGATGGCAACATTGTTGGCAAATCAACTGGATTTTGATCCAGAGGGGTCACTGCCCAAGATTGTTCCTGACCCCATAAATCTTCTGTGCATCACATTGTGTAGAAAACAATTGGGTGCTACTGATCGTGAGGCTTCTCGTGCTCTTCGAGACTTTTCGCAGTCCGACAGCTCGGATTATAATTCACTCTATGCTGAAGCTAAGGCCTTGATAATGGAGGAGTAAACACTGTGGCTGTGCCGCTGGTCTTGTATCGTGGCCAACATGAACGAATACGCAGGCTGCTCGACCAAACTTAGCCGGGTCGCCCAGCGGGCCAACGACGAGATGCGCGACTTACTGCACGAACTGGCCGAGGACGGTGGCGCGACGGATCCCGACATCTTGGCCGAACAACTTCAGATTCTACTCGAAGAAAGCACCGTGCTTGCGCAAAGCGGGAGCGGCGAGGCGATCATGGACCCCGCCAAAATCATGGTTCGAGATCTGATCGGCCGCGCGCTGCCGAACAAGGCCGCGAGAAAATAGCGTCGCGACGGTGGCGACTCCTAGCCGGCGACCCAGTCTTCGAATAGATCGGGAATATCAGGTGCCCCCCATGCGCAAGGTGGAGAAGGTCGACGACCTCGCCTGAGACAGGGTAGAAAATCATGTGGTCTCGGGAACGAACCTGCAATTACCAAACCCTTGCTCTTTTTATCAGTTCGTAGGCAGCTTTGATCTTTTGTGTTTTTAAGGCACCGGTCTTTATTGCCTGCGGGGAGAAGTCTTTTGCGGCCAGCGTATCGGGATGATGCTGAGCCATTAATTTGCGATAAGCCCGCCTGACCTCTAGCTTTGTCGCAGTCCTTTCCACACCAAGTAAGTTGTAGGCTTCATCCAAGGCTAGGTCTGGCCTTGTACTTGGTACACGGGTCTGACTCGAGGACTGGGTGAAAGGTTGGCCAGTGGGACGGGATGATGTTTCACCACCTGCCGATTTATCTTTCCGGAACTTCCTCTTCAGAACTTCGCCGCTATAATGCGGCAAATCACCACCCAAAAAACCTATCAACGCCCCGCCAAATGGGAACAAGGAAGCGTAGCCTAATTCACTTGGATTTGCTCCAAGAGCCACGATACCAAAAATAAAACCTAATGCGAAAAACAACCCTGTGGTCTTGAGTTCAAATTGAGGTTCAGAGGAGTTCACAGCGCCACCAAAACGATATCAAAATGCCTCCCACCTCGGTTCAGCATGAGCGGTTCAAAATATTTTCACATCGCCTACCGATGTCCATAAGACTTGGCTACTTCCCTAAATATCCAAGTTCTGAACGTTGAGGGCGTTGGCGTAGATGAAGTCGCGACGCGGTTCGACGTGTTCGCCCATCAGGAT
>ENA-ORXR01002500-ORXR01002500.1-marine-metagenome-genome-assembly--contig:-NODE-2500-length-17394-cov-20.598545_pt1 | contig 17394 bp, 13 predicted proteins | sample MGYA00237866_ERZ511479 | MGnify/ENA metagenome assembly ERZ511479 | reverse complement strand
CACATTTTCCCTTGAAAAAAGGCTAAACTTTAACACTTATTACGATTTTTTAGACGCATTTGCTCAATGTGGGTTAAAAGCCTGCCTTCCGTTGTGCAGCAGGCAGGTTCTTGCTCTATCTTTTATTTACAAGATGTGGGGCTATTAACAACGGTTGACTGCGCCTCGATTTTGGACAAAAAAATACTTTTCGGAGTAGGCTCATTATTTATCAGTTTTAATCTTCAATAGACCTTTAATCTCTGCTAACTGCTTTTCGATACTTTTTAGCTTATCTAATTTAGATTTGATGGTATCCAATTCCGTTCTCATTATGGCGTTTTCTTCAATTAATTTTTGGTTTTCAGCAGATAATTCTTGAACAGCTTTAACCAATGGAACAGTAAATTCTGCATACCGTAAACCATAGTGATCTCCATCATTTTTAGGAGCATCAACACCAGAAAAATTGTAGCCTAAACCATTTGCAGCTTTTTCTACTTCTTGAGCAATAAACCCCGTTTGAATTTGATTTGCCTTGAGTTGTTCTGATTTTAGATTGCGGATATTATCAGGCAAATGTAGTTGATTGGCGATAGCATTCATATCCAAATTATACGAAACAGGACGTAATTTATTGATAAAGTCTAGCCCGACTACATTTTCTTTAACATTGGTCTTGAATCGGGCATCCGAAACGTTGGTCCAACTGGCATAACCTCCAATGCTGGTGACCGAACTATTACCAATTCTAGCTTGATTGGATGCTGTGACAAAAGCAGCAGACCCTAGGGCAGTGCTATTTGTATACGCAGTAGATGTTGACCCGAGAAATGAATTTGGCCCGATTGCGGTATTAGAAGATCCTGTTACATTGTATTGCATCGCTTGATATCCTATGGCCACATTATAGTTTGCCCCAACATTATTAGCCAGCGCTCTGAGTCCCGAAGCGACATTATAGTTTCCTGTTGTATTGTTAAGTAAGGCGTATGGACCTGATGCTATATTAGAAATGCCTGTTGTGTTGCTTCCTAATGAAAAATTGCCAATAGCAGTATTTAAATTGCCGGTTGTGTTATTTTGCAAGGTAGCATTTCCTAAGGCTGTATTAGATCCGCCTATTTCATTATTTTGTAGTGCATATGATCCAATTGCAGTATTACTACCACCAATAGTATTTCTTCTTAAGGCTCTATATCCCATTGCCACATTAGCGGTTCCTGTTGTATTGAATTCCATAGCTTCCAGACCACTTGCTACATTTCGATCTCCTGTAATATTGCTACGCAGTACGCTATAACCAATCGCAATATTACCCGCGCCTTCTGTATTAGATCTCAATGAATTAGACCCAATAGCTACATTAAAACCGCCAGTGGTATTGCTGCTCAATGTTTGTCTTCCTAGACTTGCATTCTCAATACCTGTGCCATTCCCCGCTAAGTCGCCGATATAGACATTGCCACTTCCAAAATTGAGACGCAATCGAGTACCGTCCAATGCTGCATAGTTATTCCCTGCAGTTGTAAATTGAATGATATCCTCATCTGTTGTCCGCTCTACATCTACCCAGGTGTCACCGTCGGCATCTATTAACGTGTTAGGCGAGGAGGAAGACGTAGCAGCGGTCCAAGAAGTTCCGTCGAAAGAGTAGAGGTTGCCTGTATTGTTGTCTATGTATAAAGTGCCTGGGAGGGCAGGGGGCGATCCTGTTATTGGTGTGCCGTTTCCGCTAATAACTTCACAATTGCATTGACCGGCGAGGTTGATAGTGGTTTGTGCCTGGCTGCCTACCGATAAAAAAAGGAATAAACTAATTGAAATTAAAAGGATTCTAGGTAGAATTTTCATGCTGTTATGTGTTGAGATTGGCTTAGGGAAAAACAAATATACTAATTAATTTAAGCCCCAGTAAATTCCCTATCATCCATATCTGCGGTATTATAAATATTCTTGAATCAAGTTCATTTCACTCTTCTACATTCTGTGAGCATTTGTCAAAAGTCTTATTGAAATCTCTTACTCGTTTCGGAATTTTAGATTCTGTTATTCCTGTGTACTCTGCCCAAAGCATTACGTCTCTAGAGTCAGTGTTTGCTGATTCAATGTATTTGTTCAAGTCTGTCAAGTTACCTTTTGCTAGGTAAATGATACAACGAATGACTCTGTCTGTTTTGAGATCATCGGTTTTGGTGATTGCTTCAAGCAGCTTTTTTGTTGCTTTGTCGGCGGTTTCTCCGAAGTCGGTATATATTCTTTGGGTTATGTCAGGTTTAAATGTCATTTGGTTGGTGTTTTTGTGGCTGATATTATACCATTTCTCCTTGTGTTATAATGAATTAAATATCCCTTCTTGCAACTCTTTGATAAAAAAGAATTTGCTATTAATTTTAAAAGCAACGTTTAATGTTCTAGAAAAGGTGCAATCAATTTAGGTATCCTTGATTTCGTAACCCCTATTCTTTTCACAAATTCAATAAAATCCGTTTTGCTGGGATGTCCGTGCTTTTTAAATGATTTACTTTTAAAATCATCTTCAAACAATCCTTTATCTAATGCAAAGATAGTGTCGTTTATATGTAATTTGGTATTTACAGGACTAATTAGGTAATCGCCGCTTGTTGTCTCTAAAAGAGAACTCTTTTCGTCTTGTTTTAATTGTCCTTCTTAATATGTTAATCAACATATACTGTAATTTTTTGATAAATTTATTAAAAACTACAGCAAATACAACTAAAATCACAACAACGTGTGATTTACTATCATAAGCGTTAGGAAAAGAAGTAATTTCCTATGAAATTCACATTATATTGTGTTTATAACTCTTCTTAATACACTAGCATCAGTGATCCTAGATCTTTCTCTACTTACACCCCCAATTGTGATAAAATGGTTGGATCTTTGATTTCCTGATCTTTAGCCAATAATAATATTTTCGACATCACTTCAGCAGACTTAGGATCTTCGTCTACAAAAGGTAAAAACAGTCTTCCCCGATGCTGTGAGTGTACTGGTAAAATAGATAGATACTTCCCTGGCATCTGATGCGTCACGGCACTCCCCAAATGTACACTGTAGGTTGCGTATTTCCCTTTAATGTGCGCATGGTGACCTTTGACCTCTACATTATCCAATTTGAATAGTCGAGCAGTTTCTCTGATAATGGCAGTGCGCATTTCAACCGTAGAATGACTGGCTTCAGGATCAACTCCGCCGACATGAGCGACACTTACCACCAAGTCCACATCTCGCATAACTTCACTAAAGATCAACGGATTTATATCTTCAAACGAAACCTTTTTATAGGTTTTTCGATCCAAAAACTGTACGGTCTCTATGGTTGGACTTTCAACATCAGCAGGGCTAAACCAATCTGCCATTGCGTAGATTTTAGCGATCATTCCTTCCTGGTGATACACTTTTTGCAAGCCTTCTTCATAACTTACCGTCCAGCCTCTAGTTTTGAGTAATGCGACCGTCTTCCTAGGTTGGACTTGATGGCCTGCATACCGACGAGAGATACTTTTCTCCTGTTTTTCATCAGGAGTTGGAACATAGAGTTCGCGAAACACTTGTTTGAAGGGTTGAATGACCTTTTTATCAAAACAATACTTTTGCAGGGCAGTCCAGTTCTCTTTTTTGTAGAAATCAGTACAATGAGCGATCCGAATTTCAGTGCCCAAATTGTGTTTCTTACCACTCGGATCAACGATTTTCGCATTTTGATAAAAACCTATACCCGTCTCGCTAATCAACACTAGTGCAGATAACATAGGTTTGATCACTGGATGTTCTGAAAGGGTTTCAATTTCTTGTGCTTGAAAGATATCTCCTCTTACCATAGCCTCTTCCAGGCTTTTGCGAGAGCGACTATATTGGTTTTTGAGGCGTTTATGAAAATCTTTTAGTTCTAGCACCCTTTTTTCTTTTCTAAGTTTCGCTGGGATGCTGCTTAGTGTTTTGTCTTTCCTTATTACCAGTATCTAATGCCGCAGCCCAAACATATTCGACTTTGGAATAATAATTATTAAGACAATTGTCATAGCTGATGGCCTCTTTTATTGAAAAGGGATGGTTTGTATCGTAATTGATAAGGTTGATGATGAAGTTGATTTGTCGTTCATAGTTGTTTACTTTATGATTAGGCCGACGAAAAGATCTACGGTTGTATCCTGTTTGATACATAAATTCAGGCATTTGTTCCCAGGCTTTTTTGACAAAAGGAGCAACCTCTTCACCAAAGAAGAAAATCAACAATTGATAATGTTCGCCTTCCCATAAATTATCTAAGTCATAAAGTTCTTGGAAAGCTTCAAGTCGTTCACCGCCTTGCCAAACTTCATCTTTGTAATACCATCGTACCCGATTTTGATCACGATATTTTTCAAAGCAGTTCATGAATAATAGTCCTAGATGAGCTGATTGCTTGGAAAGGGTCTGTTCTTTTGCTTTTTTGCTTTTAAAAAAGCCCCATATACCTTTTGAGATAGATATTTTTTGACTATAAATTTCAGCTAATTCTTTATGTAATTTTTGGGGAATATTGGCCTCTATTTTTGCTCTTATTTCTTCTGGTGTCATATTGCTCATTTGTAAATTCTCATTTTATGACGAGTATACGTTTAAAAATCTTTTTTGTCTTGCTTTTTAGCTTAAAATGCTCAGTCTCTACCAATAACTGCCTGCGAGGAACGTTAAGCGTACGAAAGTAAGTACGCTATCCTCTCTGAGGTTAATAAGGGTTGTTAGTTTTTCTATTTGTTCATCATCAATAAAAATGCAATAAATACCATCCTGAAATGCGAGTAAAGCATTGTCAATTGCAGTTTGTTCGTCGGCGTTTTGGTCGTTGTAGACATTGCTAAACCCTACCTTTCCGGTGCTTGACTTTTGATCAATATCTTTTTTCAGTAAAAAAGGAATGACTGATTTCTCTTCTAATTTTTGATTGAACGCTTGTACTTGTTGTCGGACGACAGCAACAATCAACTGTTGTAAATTAGGTGTAGGAGGAAGCTTTACAATATTTATTGCTTTTTGATCTACAAAAGAACGTTTTTTACCAAATTGTTTAACGGTAATTTTAATTTGCATTTGTTTGATTTTCTTGTATTCAATTCTACGTTTAAGGCTAATGATTGGTGATAAATCAGGATTCAATTATAATGCAAATTATAGAAAATTAATTCCTAAAACAATAAAATTTCCTTGGTAACCAACGATCCTGAATCTCACGAATTTTTGAAATTTAAAATCAGTCAGGTTCCAAACTTACCAATTGGAACGATGATCTATAATTGTGCTGGCATTTATTTCGACTTTGAAGAGCCTGTAATCACCAATCGAACATTTCACAAAAATAGGAGATGATTTCATTCCAATAATTGCTGCATCGAATGAACCATCTCCTGAGTATCCCTAGTCGGTTTATGTAGAAGAACCAGGTGTAAGCTACCAGCAGATTTTTTCAAATAAAATGCTTATATTTCAACGCTATGGCACTATCAGAAATCTCAAAAATTTCTACACAATTATTGTTAAAAGAACCATTCTATGGACACTTTTTATTGGGCGTTCCTAAGGAAATAGATCGCAGTACACCGACGGCTAGTGTATCCTTGTTGAGTAAGTCAATTATCAAGCTTAAAGTGAATCCTGATTTTTGGTCTGGTTTAAGTAATGATCACAAATATGGATTGATTAAACATGAGGTGCTGCACCTTGTAATGGTCCAAAAAATACAATGTAAACGTGATTAGGGTTGAAAAACCAATACAATATAAATACTTCGACCAGACTTTTGTTCCAGAGGAGTTAAAAAAATAAATCAATGAGAGTTTACAATATAGAAGAATACGAGGTCACTGCATCCACACATTATTCCATTCATATAGAAGACCCGAAAGCGACTGTTGAGCAAATTGATGAGCTGCTACAACAAATAGAATCAGTGGAACGGTTAACCATTAATTGCGACATATCCCGAATGCCTAAACTCGTAAAAGAGGTGGTTGAAAAATCGTTGCAAATCCGTACCAACACTGCCTTTCTACTTGAAGAAAGCAGATTGCCAATCACCCTTGAACAATTTGACCTCAAAACTAAAGGAATCAATCAAATACCTGAACAGGTATGGCACTATCTTTTCGTCATTATTCATGCCAACAACATTGAAAATCAGGCGTTCTCCTATCCAGTAGACCCTAAAACTGAAGTGCTGCATTTGCAAATTTTGAACTTAACAACCTTTCCCCTTATTCCTTTAAGGATTTGTAGAATTGCCAGTAATCAACTGACGGTGATCCCGAATGCGTTTTTTGAAAAGAATAAAGATTATCTTACCAGCTTAAGCATTGATGACAGTCAAATCAATAGCATAACGACAGATGTTACCTTATCTGAATTACATTATTTCAGATGGAAAACAGAGCAGGCAATCGCAGCGTCCTCTTTTTCGTTTCTTCCAAATTCTATACAAAACATACAGATAACTGCCAATAAATTCGACTTGGATTTCAATCGGTTCACCAATCTCTTCACCCTACACATTGAGGGCCTGGTGACCAACAAACTGAACCTCAAATCGCAAACCGTAAGTCGATTAGGTATCAGTAAATCCAGGATAGAATCATTTGAGGAGGTCCATTTGCCTGCCTTGACTCAAATTAACATATCAGAAACCCTTCAAAAAATCCCTTCCTTTTTGTTTCAATCCAGTTTTCTGCAAAGTCTATTTCTGAACAAAAACCACATCAAGGAGATTCCAGATGATTGGTCATCTCTTTCTCAGTTAAGCCATCTTTCGTTAAACGACAATGGCATTGTGTTTGAAAATTTCGACTTTGCCCTGACGCTGCCAAAGCTAAAGGCCCTTCAAATATTGGGTAATCAAGTGAAAAACAAGTATCTCTTTCTAACCCAAAAGAAAATTCCATTTAGCGATTATAGATTACATGAACTCCTTGGTTGCAGCCGTAAGCGAACGCAAGATGTATTACGCTTTGGTGCCGCGCTGGCAAAAGCCCAAATTAGCGAAGACCAAAAAATGCGCTTCTTTGATGCTTATCTGGATGAATCTGATTTTACCTCGATCACTAAATCGGTAAAAGACTTGATGGCTGCGTTTAAAGTCAATTTTCAAGAACTTAAGTTGTTCCTCAATGACTATCTCACCACCTTGTCGAATAAGCGATCAGGGATGAAGTCCGTAGCAGCCGCTGTTGTTTATATTGATGGGACCCCCACGCAATCCAAAGCAGAGGTAACGGAGCTGCTTGAAAAGAATGGTGCTACCGTAGTGAAAAGATGGTCTGCTGATGTCACCCATGTGTTGCTGGGAAAGAAACCCAGCCAAGAAGGTAGTTTCGCCAAACACATCAAGTATTTGTCTGAACAGGATTTATCTGTCTTGGAAGATGCTGAAAAATTCATCAACGTTCAGGTGAAGCAAGGCAACAATACGATTCTTGAAAATGTAAATGCTTTACTGCTAAATGAGGAGCCGGCCAATGTGTTGATTGGTTTGAATATGCTGAAGAATGGAGGGGTGAATGAGAAAAACTTCTCTAGTCTACTTGTTATTGCTAAGGCAAATCCGGATGCGAAAGTTCGGAAGGAAGCTAAAAATATATTGGCTGTTCATGGTCCCAAAGAATGGAATGGCTTATTAGAAAGTAAGTTATTGTTTAAGGGCCTGCATAAATCTGCCAAGGAACAGGATGTTAATAATAAGCTGCTTAAGCTAAGCAAGGAAGTTGGGATGGGGCTGGCTTGCGAGCTGAGTCTTGGGCTTTTTGAACGGTTTAACAAGGGGCTCCGTTTTATGGTCACCAGAGAAAAATATCCAAAAGAATACAAGCAGCGGATGTACGATTTATTGTGCCCAGAGCATCACTTTGATCTGGCAGCGGGCATTGGATTTAAAAATTGGAAAGGAAAAGATCCTCAGGAGATTGTTTTTAATACCTACAAAATGAAACTACCAATGCATGAAGGGATTGTAGACCATAAAAAGGTAACGTCTATCTGCTTACACAACTCCAAATTGACTGCCATCCCAAAGACCTTAAATGAATTCAAGGATTTAAAAGTGGTGGACTTATCTTGTAATAATATTCAAAAAATCCCAGCTTATTTCCGACAACTTGATCAGTTAGAAGAATTGGATTTGTCCATGAATACTTTTGATGAATTCCCTGAGCAATTACTTAAAATGCCACAACTACGAAAAATTGATTTTAGGCATAACAGAACGCAAGGGTTTATGGGAAATTTCTTACCATTAGAGATCCCGAAAGAGGCGCGTGTTGCCTTGCCAAACTGTGAGATATTGAATTGATGAATTCGTAAACTGTTTCTGTCAAGCCATTTTTTCATGCACAGTTTCTAGAATAGCAGCCTCCAGTCGGTCCGCTTCCTCCGTCAGTGCTTGCCCCTTTTCCAATACAGATGCCACAAACGCCTTATCATCCAGGTCTGCAGTGTTGATTTTGACATTGAGGAAAGCCCCATGAACAGCAGCCCTAGCACACAATGCACCGACACCAGCATCGGTGACAGAATTAGGGTTTCCAGTTTCTGCCATTGCTTGGATGATTTCGAAGGTGGCTATAGTTTTTTCCATGACTTTAAATGGGACGTCGATAGCGTATTTAGTCGCCTCTTGAATGGCTTTGCTTCTAGCTGTTTTCTCTGCTTCTGAGCCTTTAGGCAAGCGAAACGCAGTCATAATGGCATTGAAGGAGTTGGTGTCTTCGTCTACTAGCAACAAGAGCTCATCTTTAAGTTGTTGGCCCTTGGCTGCCCATTCTGAAAACTCTTCCCAACGCGCATCCCACGAGCGCTTATGAGACGAGAGATTAGCGACCATAGTTGCAAGTGAAACACCCAGTGCGCCCACATATGCGGAAATAGAGCCACCACCTGGCGCAGGACTCTCAGAAGCGGTTTCATCGGCAAATTCGCGCAAATCCATGGCGATTAGTGGCGATAGGCCTGCGTCTTGCATGCTGTATTCAATAATTTTCTTGCGAGGATCGAATGCGTATAATTCATCTAATCCCAGTGATTTGACTGCGATACGTATGATTTCGGCTTCTGAGACACCAGTAGATCGTCGCTGTTGCTTCAAGAAGTAGCGCCCTGCGTCCAACAATACTTTCAGTGGCACCATGCCAACCAACTCGGAGCCAGTAACGCGCATACCATGTTTGTTGGCGCTCTTGCGGACTTCGTCGAAGGCAATGTGTAGTGGCGTGATATTGATATTGGTGAGATTCATAGAAATTTGAGCCAAGCCAAACTCTTCAATGTACCAACCAATTGCCTTTACTGCCTCGCAAGTCCCTGGCTGTCTTAGTGGGTTTCCATCATTGTCTGTAAGGACTTGACCAGTTATTTTACCGTCTTTGCGCTTCAGTCGCCCTTTTTCTCTAACGTCAAAGGCTACTGAATTGGCACGTCTTACCGAGGTTGTGTTCAGATTGACATTGTAAGCGACAAGAAAATCCCTTGCGCCAATTGCTGTAGCACCTGATTTTGCGTTGAAGGCTGCTGGACCATAGTCTGGTTTCCATTCTGGTTTTGCTTGTTTATCTGCTAAGCCTTCATACTCCCCCCCTCTTACTGTTGCCAGGTTTTTGCGTTCTGGTTTTGTGGCGGCACTTTCGTACATGTACACAGGGATGTTAAGTGATTCGCCTACTCGTTTTGCCAATTTGTGGGCGTACTCAGCCGCTTCTTCCATTGTCACATTAGCAATTGGGATGAGGGGACACACATCTGTTGCGCCCATTCTAGGGTGTTCGCCCTTGTGTTTACTCATGTCTATGACCTCACTGGCTTTCTTGATGGCTTGGTAGGCGGCTTCTATGACTTGATCTGGAGCTCCGACTATGGTTACGACTGTTCTGTTGGTCGCTTTGCCTGGATCGACGTCTAGCAGTGTCACACCTTCTACCGATTTAATGGTGTTGGTGATTTGATCAAGGGTTTGCTGATCGCGACCTTCGCTAAAATTGGGAACACATTCAATTATTTTCATGTCAATGGTTTATTAGGGCGAATTTAAATAAACATATTTATTATTTGGTGAATGAAGGGGGAAATTTGAGAATTAATAACAGTATTCCTGCGATGGATTCCTTGTAAGCATGCCATTCATACTGCTCAAACAACAACATTGAAACTTATAATAAATTTGCGAGTAACTTTCAACAAGCTATTTTCTATGGGCCGCCCTACGGTACACGCTATCTAGTCTGTAAAAAAACTCCTTTGCTCCTAAGGTAGGAGTAGGAGAATTTTTCTCTACAACTAATTCTAAAGACATTCATTTTAGTTTTTTTACAGACTGTATCCGGCACTCTCAATCCACTCAACCAAAAGGCATTGCACACATCGTTCAACCAACCTGGCGGCGATCCGCACCTCCTATCGTTCGTCCTTGGTTGAATCATTCAGCACAAAGCTGAGACGTCAACACGTTTCGAGTACCGCCCGATCCATTATGTGTTGAAAAATAAGTACTAAAGCCATATAATACATACAGAATCAATCCATTTTAATTGATTAATTATTTGCTTTGACAACAAAAAAAAATCCTGTTATCTTTGCACGGTGAATAATATATTGCGGCTGTTAGAAACGTATAGAGATGATGCGCGGACGGCCCAAATACTGGAACACTTTGATACAGAAACGCCAACTCGTTTATTTCTTCCTGGAATGATTGGTGCGCAGGCTTGCTTTGTCCTAACTGGAGCCTACCTTAACGATAACCGCAACATGATGCTGATTGCCTCTGATAAGGAAGAGGCGGCTTATCTTCAGAATAATCTGTCGGGGATGCTGGAATCTAAGACGATTTTGTTCTTTCCTGATAGTTTTAAAAAGCCAGCCTCTTTCGAGGAAATCAACAAAAACAATGTCTTAATGCGTGCTGAAACAGTGAATAAGCTGATCAGCCATCAATCAGGAAATATCATTGTGACTTACCCTGAAGCACTTTTTGAAAAAGTAGTTGCCCCGAAAGTGTTGAACAAGAGTAAGATAGAAGTGACACTTAATGAAAAGCTTGATGTTGATTTCCTAATGGAATTGTTGTTTGAACATCACTTTGAGCGAGTGGATTTTGTATATGAGCCAGGACAGTTTTCTATCCGTGGTGGTATTGTGGATGTATTTTCATTTGGAAATGATCAACCCTATCGGATTGAATTGTTTGATGATGAGGTTGAAAGCATTCGAACCTTTGATGTTCACGATCAATTATCCATTAAGAACATAGCAAAGGTGGTGATTATTCCAAATATTCAATCTCATTTTGATAAAAAAGACAAACGGCCATTGCTTGACATACTACCTTCTGATACAGCAATTTGGGTGGTTGATGTTGAAGTCTTAATTGAACGAATACAAACATGTTTTGAAAAGGCTTCGGAACTAGCAGAAAATCTGGAACCTTTGGAATTGGAAGAAGATGAAAAAGAATTTTTAAATAATCGAACGTTTATTCTACCAAAGGATATTATGTCTAAGTTGTTGGACTTTACAACAATTGAGTTAGGACAACGGTCTTATTTTGATAAAGAAAAAATTCAAATTCCATATGATACTTCCCCTCAACCTTCCTTCAACAAGAATTTTGATTTATTAATAAAGTCCCTTCAAGACAACACTAAAGCCAAATTTGAAAATTACATCTTTAGTGGTAATAAACGTCAGTTCAATCGGTTTTATGCAATTTTTGAAGATCTTAAAGCAAAGGTTGAATTTCATCCGATTAATATTCCTATTAATGAAGGGTTTATAGATAATACTCTTAAAGTATCCTGTTATACAGATCATCAGATATTTGAACGCTATCATAAGTTTAAGATCCGTAAGGGATATGATAAAGGGAGCGCCCTCAACATGAAAATGCTTAGGGAACTGAAGCCAGGAGATTTTGTGACCCATATTGATCATGGTATTGGAAGGTACTCAGGCTTAGAGAAGTTGAACATTAACGGGCATATACAAGAATCAGTTCGGATGGTATACCGCGACAATGATTTGCTGTATATCAGTATCAACTCCTTGCATAAAATAACCAAGTTTGTAGGTAAAGAAGGCAAACCGCCCAAATTGTCTAAAATTGGTTCTGACTCTTGGGCCAACCTGAAACGAAAGACTAAGAAAAAAGTAAAAGATATTGCGGAAGAGTTGATTAAGCTCTATGCTGCGCGACGTGCGTCAAAAGGACATGCGTTTCCAGAAGATGGGTACTTGCAAAATGAATTGGAGGCTAGTTTTATCTATGAAGATACCCCCGATCAGGAAAAAGCAACCGCTGATGTGAAACGAGATATGCAACGTGAGTTCCCCATGGATCGATTGATTTGTGGAGATGTAGGATTTGGAAAGACAGAAATTGCGATTCGTGCTGCTTTTAAGGCTGTTGTAGATGGGAAACAAGTCGCAGTACTGGTTCCTACAACTATTTTAGCATTACAGCATTATCATACCTTCAAAGATCGCCTAGGAGAGTTTGGCGTTGATGTCGACTATATCAACCGTTTTAGGACAGCAAAGCAGAAGCGAGAAATCATTGAAAAACTGAAGGAGGGGAAAATCGACTTAGTGATTGGAACACACGCCATTTTAAGTAAAAAAATGGGTTTCAAAGACCTAGGATTACTCATAATTGATGAAGAACAGAAATTTGGGGTGGCAGCAAAAGAAAAACTACGTAATCTGAAAGTTAATGTTGATACGCTAACGCTTACAGCAACGCCAATACCAAGAACACTACAGTTTTCTTTGATGGCTGCACGTGACTTGTCAGTTATCAATACGCCACCACCCAATCGGCAACCGATTCAAACAGAAGTCAGGACATTTAAGCCTGAGGTGATCAAGGAGGCGATTTATTACGAGATATATCGTGGCGGGCAAGTTTTCTTTATTCATAACAGAGTAAAGGATTTACCTAGTATTGTACACATGGTTCGTCAGATGTGTCCTGATATTGATATTGCGATGGCGCATGGGCAAATGGAATCTAAAGAGTTGGAGTCCACATTAATCGACTTTATTGATGGGAAATACGATGTTTTGTGTAGTACCAATATCATTGAAACAGGGTTGGATATTCCTAATGCGAACACTATTATTATCAATAATGCGCATCATTTTGGTTTGAGCGATTTGCACCAATTGCGGGGTCGTGTTGGGCGATCTAACAAAAAGGCATTTGCGTATCTGTTTTCACCACCGACCAGTACACTTACAGATGATGCTCGCAAACGCTTGAAAACGATAATAGAGTTCAGTGCTTTGGGTAGTGGATTAAACATTGCAATGCGTGATCTTGATATACGTGGTGCTGGAAATCTGCTAGGCGGCGAGCAAAGTGGCTTCATCACTGATATCGGCTACGAGACGTACCAGAAGATACTGGATGAGGCGATACAGGAATTGAAGGAAACTAAGTTTAAAGACTTGTTTAAGGAAGATCTGGAGCGAGAGAAACGATATGTGCGTGATGTGCAACTGGAAACGGATCTCGAGATGTTGATACCAGATGAATACGTAGGTAATTTTCAAGAACGCCTGAACTTGTATCAGGAACTGGATAATGTAAAAGACGAGGAGGCTTTGGCCAAGTTCTCAAAGCAAATGTCGGATCGATTCGGAAAAATTCCATGGCAAGTCAGTGAACTGTTTGATGCCTTGAGATTGCGCTGGTTATGCAAGGAATTAGGCTTTGAACGCTTGATACTAAAGAGTCGGAAGTTACGCTGCTATTTTATCAGAAACGAGGAATCTCCATATTTTGAATCTGATTTGTTTCATTGCATTTTACAGTATGTTCCGACTAAGGGCGACCGCCATCTGAGTTTCAAGAAATCTAATACTCATTTTATTTTGGTTCGGGATGATGTTAGTACCCTTAAAGTGGCGCTTAAGGTGTTGGGGGATTTGAAGAAGGGGTGTATTAAAGAATAATGATTGAGTCTACTCATGATTAATTGTTAATGTTTAATGAATCGTTATAGCGAACTCATAAGACAAATCCTGACGTATAAAGTAGATGCCTGACCAATTCGAATTCTTGGCAGCACTTTTAGTGCATTTTTAATACTTTCTTTAATTTCAAAGTATCCTAATCAGCTCCAATCTGTTACAGATAGCGTTCCGCTATTACTTTCATGTGGTGCAGTTCGTGTCCGATGATGATATGTCCTAGTGCTCTAACTGAAATAGGACTATTGCTTGCAGTACCTATCCGCAGTAGTTCTTCATCAGTGAAGTGTTTAAAGGTCATCATAGTTAGAAAGCGAGTGGCTTGCAATTCTCTAACTATATCCTTGAGGGTTCGGTTAGAAACGTCTACAGTCTCTGCATATTTGTTCTGATCAAAACCAGGAATTGGAGTTTGATCTCCTCTAGCAATTCGTAGCGCACGGTAAGCCATAATCTTTTCTGTATCAACCATATGCATGACCACTTCTTTGACGCTCCATTTACCTGGTTCATAACGGTGATTACCGTCAAGATCAGGGTGATCACGAAAAAAATTTGCAGTACTATTGATTACGTTTTGAAAAGTCTCTGCTAAATCACCCGCTGGCACTTTAGAAATGTAAGTATGGTAGAAGGGCGCGTATTCTTTTTGATCAATCATAATTATTCTTTATTCCAATAATTTGCCATTAACTCCTTGCTCCATTGGGGTTGTCTGATGGTTCCGGATGGCAAAAATTCCTGCATGACAGGTTTGATATCAATAACGGGTGTGCCATGGATAGCGTCCAGGCCTAAGACAGTAAGTTTTCGGTCATTATGTTGTACTAGTTTTACTGTGGTAATGCCAATACGGTTGGGCCGGCTTTTGTTACGTTGTCCGAAGGTGCCAACTACTGGCCAGTCCTTGTTATTTCTTGGGTTTCTGGACCTAGCAATCGCTTTGCTTTCTGGAACGAGATGGAAGTGGTATATGATCTCCAGATGTGAGAAATCAGTAATGCGGTCCAGCGCTTCCGTGGCGATATGATCTGCGAGTTCGATGACAGAAGTCACTGCTCCCCAATCGTCATCCACAGGAGTTTTCCGATTATTGGTTACGTAGGCGACTGGTTGTATCTCGATAGTCATTGGTTAGATGGCAGATGAAAATTGTTGTAAAAAGCGGATATCGTTTTCAAAGAAATATCTGATATCTGGAATGCCGTACTTGATCATTGCTGGGCGCTCAATGCCCATTCCCCAGGCGTAGCCAGTGTATTTGTTGCTGTCTATACCACAGTTTTCAAGCACCGCGGGATCTACCATTCCGCAACCCAGGATTTCCAGCCAGCCGGTTCCCTTGGTTAAGCGATAGGTTTCTTCAGTGTCGATGCCCATCCACACGTCCATTTCTGCGCTAGGCTCTGTAAATGGGAAGTAAGACGGTCGCAATCTGATCTTCGTTTCGCCAAACATTTCTCTTGCAAAATAGTAGAGCGTTTGCTTCATATCTGCAAAGGAGACGTTCTCATCAATGTATAAGCCTTCAATTTGGTGGAATTGGCAATGGGATCGGGCGGAGATTGTTTCGTTTCGGTAGACTCTGCCAGGAGCAATGATTCGAATGGGTGGTTTCTGGTGTGTCATGACTCTTGCCTGCACGGAGCTGGTGTGAGAACGCAACAGCATTTTCGGATCATTCATGATGTAGAAGGTATCCTGCATGTCTCTTGCTGGGTGATCTTCAGGGGAGTTCATAGCGGTAAAGTTGTGCCAGTCATCCTCGATTTCTCTATCCTCTGCTACAACAAAGCCAATCCGCTCAAAGATGCTGATCATCTCATTCATCATAATGCTGATGGGGTGCCTTGAGCCTAGGCTTGACGGTTCGCCTGGAGCGGTTAGGTCTAAGTCTCCTTTTCCTTGTTCGGAAGCGGCATCTGCTTGCTCTTTAAGCGAATTGAGTTTTTGCTCAGCTTCTTGCTTGATGGCGTTGACGAGTTGGCCGAATTCTTTTTTTCTGGTATTATCGACGGCTCTGATTTCCTGAAAGATTGCTTTGAGGGCGCCCTTAGAACCGAGGTACTTGATTCTGAACTGCTCAATTTCTTCTGGAGAGGCGGGAGCTGTATTTCTGATTTCTGTTGCCAAGGCATTTGCCTTTTCGAAAACTTCCTGAGACATAGTTACTTATTTGTGCCCAAAAATAAATATTATTAAACACTATTGCCTGAATTTGCTCTTATTTGTCACCGAATATTTTTTATTCACTGTGCCGATGGGTAATTTGCGGGCTGGAAATGGACACTTTAGTCATCTTTTTATCAAAATCCTCAATATTTACAAACAAGAACCTAATCTAAATTTTTCATGGAAATTTTATTTGAGGATAACCATTTACTTATTGTCAATAAACCAGGCGGTGTCGCATCTCAATCTACTAAACAAGGATTGGATTCCGTGCTTAGTCGATTGACTGCCGATAGAGATCACCCTGTTTTATTGACCCATCGTCTGGATCAGCCAGCAACGGGTGTAATGTTGTTTGCTAAAACCAAGGAGGCACAAGCATTGGTAAATGAGCAACTTAAGAATGGTAATATGGTTAAAAAGTATTGGGCAGTGGTTAAGAATAAACCGGAAGAAGAACATGCTACATTGATTCATTATCTAAGAAAAGATGGGGCGAGCAACCGTTCAAAGGCATTTGTTAAAGAAGTTGCACATTCAAAAAAGGCTGAGTTAACCTATTATCTGATCAATCAATCTGATCATTATTTTTTATTAGAAATCATATTAAAGACAGGCAGACATCATCAAATCCGGTCGCAGTTATCCGCAATTGGGAGCCCAATCAAGGGCGATTTGAAGTATGGTTTTAAACGAAGTAACCCAGGCGGTTTTATTCATTTACATGCTCGTTCCCTAGAGTTTCTTCACCCAATCTCCCAAGAGAATGTATCTATACAAGCATTACCACCAGAGGATAATTTGTGGAAATTCATGTTAAATATTTCTTAATTTAATAATATTAGAGAACAATTTTAGGTTTTTCTCTTGCCTCTTTATTCAACGATAAACAATACAATTTCAAGGGTTTATTATTAAATAAGAGTCAAAATCATCTAGTATAATTTATGTTCTTTTATAAAAATAGGAATTAAAATAAAACGCGATGCAGCATATTAAGTATTGAGAACGTTTTTTAATTGGAATCTGGATCCAAAACCTCTACTAATACATAATTCTCTTATTTAGGGAAACACCTTTTCTAAGATCAAGCTTAAACACTTATTAGGCTGAAAGTTGCTTTAAAGCACTCTTTCTGATGGAAGACTATTATCATTTATTGATCTAAAAATTATTAAAATGAAAAATTATTTAATTGTATTCTTATTGTTCTTTTTAGGAACGACTACAAGT
>ENA-ORXR01002499-ORXR01002499.1-marine-metagenome-genome-assembly--contig:-NODE-2499-length-17402-cov-3.191342_pt1 | contig 17402 bp, 21 predicted proteins | sample MGYA00237866_ERZ511479 | MGnify/ENA metagenome assembly ERZ511479 | reverse complement strand
CTTCCGATCTTGACGTCGTCATCGGCCCGCTCTTTCAAACGCCTGAAGAGGCCGCAAAACTCGGCATCGCCGAGGGCGTGGACGTGATCGCCGCCAGCTCGCTTGCCGCAGGGCATCTCTCGCTCATGCCCGAACTACGCGACGCGCTGAAAGCCGCCGGACATCCCGACATCCTCATCGTCGTCGGCGGCGTCATCCCGCCCGAAGACGTAGCCTCGCTCAAAGACATGGGCGCAAAAGCCGTTTTCCCGCCGGGAACGAAGATACCGGAAGCGGCGGCAGAGGTGCTTGAGGTGGTGAATATGCGGCTGAGTCAGGGCGGGTAGAATGCTGTCTAATTTAGAAAAACAATGAATTTTACAAAAGCGAACCTCATTTCTTTCTATTTATCGCTTGCGGCAGCCATTGTGACCATTATTGGCTGCACCCTTCACAACACCACGTTTTCATCTTTAAGATTTGGCTTGAGTAATTCAACTGTCGCTTTTTTGAGCTTATTAGTAGGAATTTTGACATTTTTATTCGCCTATTCAGGACTGAGAATATTAAAATCTAAATATTTCACACCATGGAAAAGCGCGGCACTAGGTTTTCTATTTGGCCTAATGACTCTTTTAACAATTGTATCTGTTGCAACTCTGCTCTTCATACCTTCGCTAGAATACTTATGGCGCGGTTTCAAAAGTTTGTTTTATTTGGTATTTATATATGGTGGATTTTTAGGACCGATAGTTGGTGCATTTACCGCTTACCACGCTTCTAATAACCGCAATGACATTTCAGTTTTTGAATAAATTTTTTCAGCAATCTTAGCTCCCACTCTGCATTTGACGCATTATGCAACTACGCTAAATCTTGACTTCCCCATCCAACTTAGCTAAGTTAGTCCACATGAAACAAGTCAATATACACGAGGCGAAAACGCATCTCTCTAAACTGCTCCAGGACGCGCTTGCGGGCAAAGAGACGATTATTGCCAAAGCGGGCAAACCGATTGCTAAAATTGTGCCTTTGAAAAGCGCTTCAAAAAAACGTCGATTAGGCACTCTTGCGGGAAAGTCCGTTGTCAAATTTGAGAGCATTAAAGATGTTGAACTTTCCGGCGAGGAGCAGCGCGCCTTTGGCATGTTGGACTAGACCAAAACGGCTATGATTTTGTTTGATACAAATGCTTTGATATTTGGCTTATCAGACCCGGACAAATTGAGTAAAGAATGGCAAGATATTTGGGTTGATCCGAAATCGCGAATTTTCATCAGCGCGGCAAGCATCTGGGAAATCGCAATCAAATCCTCCAAAAATCACCAATATTTCAAGCTCGACGCAAAAGATGTCATCGCGCAATGTTTGGAATTTGACTTCACACTTTTAGATATAACGCCGGAACTTGCATCAAGCGTTACAGATCTGCCTTGGCATCACAAAGACCCGTTTGACCGTCTCATAATAGCGCAAGCTTTGGCGCTAGATTGCCGTGTTATGACAACTGATAAGGTTTTTAAGTCATACGGCGTTAAGCTGGTCGATTAAATTAAATCACCCCGGCATTTTATCAAAACCGGGGATGCCCTCATCCATCAATGTGCAGGGGATCTTGCTGCTGGTGTAGACATTAAACTGCGGCTTAATCTCGGACTTTTGATCGATGCAGCCCGCTTTGATGGCGATAGATCCGGGGCGCGCGGCGTTTCCGCCGAACATTTGCGATCCGCAATTCGGGCAGAAGTCCTTGGAGAGCGTGTTGCCGCTATCGACTTCATGCGCGTAGCGCTTGGTTTCGCCGGTAATCTCGACATTATCTTTCCTCATGAAAACAAGCGTTGCATAGGCCGAGCCGGAGACCTGTTGGCAATCCGTGCAATGGCAATTGCCTTGCATCGTAATATCGCCTTCGGCCTTGAATGAAACTTGCCCGCAAAGACACTGTCCGGTGAGTGTTGTCATAATCTTATCCCAAAATTTTAATCTTCCCCGGCCACACAACCACACCTGCCGCCATGTGTCGACACAGAGTATATATTATAGGAATAATCTATACTAAGATTAGAATAAATATATTACATCTATGAAACTGCGACGTTATGTACTGCGTATGGAGATATAATGATGTAGTGTCATCAAACAACAATCACATTTAACGAGGTTTACATGCGTATTTCACTTTTAATTGCCGCCGCGAGCGCTCTGGCACTCACAGCCTGCGCGGGCGACAAGCCTATGGATGCAGACGCCAAGACAGCAGCGATCCAAGCGGCAACTGATGCAGGTTACTGTACAGATTTCGGCCCGCAAACCCCGCGCGACATTACGTTCAAGGACGGCATCAATATGGCCGACTTTGAAATGGCCCCGTCGGCATCGGAAATGAGCCTCTGTAATATTCATACCCACACCAATGCCGAACATAAAGGCCCGGGATTTAGCGTCTTTGTAGATGATAGTGATAATGGCGGCTACGCGTGTAACGACACGGGCGCGCTGACGGATGCAGAACTCGAAATGCCCGAAGGCATGGACTATAAAGGCGTCAAGCCGGGTCAGACGATCGAAGTGCATTGGGTCCACACAAGCTGTGACGTGAAGCCTGGCGAAGGTCTGGGATCATGTTTGACCGACACATGTACTGACCCGCTACTGCGCGTTGAAACGCAGGTCTTCTTGGTCGTCAATGATGACGACGCGCTCGACTTTATGGATTACGCTTACGGCGGAAACATGGTTGATGGACGCCCGCAAGCCAAAGCCATTCCCAGCGGTACAGGCACGCCGGTTGTCTTCCGCGGGTCAACAACAGGTCCGTCTTATGACCAAAAAGTCTGCTCGCCCATGAAAGTGACATGGAGCGTTCGCCCCGATTGCGCCAAGCTCGACATCAAGTCACTGGACGCATGGGCCGAGAGCGGCAATGTCTTCAATGAGACAAAGTCTCACGGCGTTCGCCAATTGGTCACAGACCCGGCGCTTATCTCACCAATTCAGTAGCCTTTACGATCATTTCCCCCGAGATCGTGGTGAAGCCCGGAGCATGCTCCGGGCTTTATGCGTTTTAATTCAGCCCGAAATAAAACGCCTTAAATAGCACGCGGAAATTCTGTTCAAATTCCATTCATTAACCATTCCTTAATCCAGCTTTTTTGAAACCACCTTTTTAAATAGCTGGGGAGCTTAATATAATGGAAGAAGCAACTAAATTTTTGAATCCGGAACGTCTGGATCAATATATGAACACGGGCTTAGCGCTCGGTGTAAAAGTCCTGATCGCAATTCTGATTTTAATTGTCGGATCTTGGATCGCCAAGAAAGTCAAAAACGGTATTATTAAAGTCGGGACGAAACGCCCTGAACTTGACGAAACACTGTTTAACTTCTTGGGATCAATTGCGCGCTGGGTCATTATGGCCTTTGTCTTTATCGCCATCCTGAACTCATTCGGATTTGAGACAACATCAATCGTTGCCATGCTTGGTGCCGCGACTGTTGCAATCGGTCTTGCCCTTCAAGGCGCAATGTCCAACCTTGCGGCCGGCGTCATGCTGATGATCTTCCGCCCGTATAAGCGCGGCGATTTCGTCGAAGGCGGATCTCACTTTGGTCTTATCGAAGATATCAATATCTTCACGACCAATATGCAGACCTTTGATAACCAACAGATCATCATTCCAAATGGTAAAATCTGGGGTGACAAGATCATCAATCACAGCCACCATCCTGTTCGCGGCGTCGATATTAAAATCAACGTCGCCTATAATGATGACCCGGAAAAAGCGCGCAAGATCATCTTGGATGTCCTTGCTGCACATCCGCACGTCAAATCTGACCCGGCGCCATTTGTCGAAGTCGATACACTGACAGAGCGCGCGATGGAATTTATCGTCCGTCCGTTTACAGATGGCGAAAACTATTGGGACGTGCGTTACTCAGTGCCTGAGCAAATCGGCACAGCGCTTGGTAAAGCCGGCTTCACAACGCCTTACCCGCGTATGTTGATGGTCCAAGACAAGTAAAAAGAAAGCCAATATTGAGATTGGGCGGCCCGCGGGCCGCCCTTTTTTATGCGCCTTTATGCGCCATTTACAATCTGAAAGAACTCGGCGCGTTGCTCGGCCTTATGGAACTTCCCCGAGAGCGCTGAGCTAATCATGCGGTGCGGAGTCTTGATGCCGCGCATCGTCATGCACAGATGCTCACCTTTGGCCATAACGGCGATATCATTTGTGCCCAAAATCCCTTTAAGCTCATTGGCAATATCAGAGACAAGCTGTTCTTGGAGCGTTAATTTATGGGCGTGTTTATGCGCGATACGCGCAAATTTAGACAGGCCCAAGACTTTGTCATCTGCGATATAGGCAATGGACACATCGCACCAAAAAGGGAGCATGTGATGCTCGCACATCGACCAGACCTTCATGCCGGTCACCGCCACCATTTGATTATGCTTGACGGCGGCAAAGGTCGTATCCAGTTTCCCGGCGTCATATTCGATAAATTCGCGCCAGAAATTGGCGATACGGCGCGGCGTCTCTAAGAGGCCCTCGCGCGTCGGGTCTTCGCCAAGCGCCGTTAACAGCTCTGTGACGAGGGATTTAACTTTCTCGTGGTCAATTTTCTGAGTCATGAATATACCTTGTACTACCCGGCTTTGTGCCGGCTATACTTCTTACGCACCGCAATAGCTTCGCGTTTTATCTAACCGGAAACAATTTTCTCTGCGCCCAGCATGTCGCGTATCTCTTCGACGCGGGCGCGGTTCACGCCGCGATCTGAATAACCTACGCGGCTGGCCGAGCGGATATGCACGGTCTTACCCGACACCCGAAGCTCAACATCATCCACATAGCCCATCAGCGCGCTGGTATAGACCGCAGCAGCATAGCCCTTTTGCTGAGTCACAATCTTGCCGCCCGTTGCATTTATCGCCGTCAACACAGCGTCCAAAGTTGCGGCCTTAAAAGGGGCAACGGCCCGCGCTTCGGGCGTTCCTGCTTCACTACAAACTGCGTTTGGTTTGCTTCCGACAGAGGCTAGTTTTCCTTCGACCAATCCGGGCGCAGCGCCTCTTTCCGATTGAAGCGCGAGTAATTTCCCGACGCCGCCCACGACGCCCACAGCCGCCGCTGCGCCAATGATTAAGGGTATCATAAATCCTCCAATTGCCGCGCAATATGAAGATCATACCATGTCGGCCCGTTCAGGCTATAAAAGAACGCATTATGACCGCCATGGTCAAGCTCTATTAGCTCTGCCGGATGGTCTATGTTCAGCTCGCCTAGATGGGCAGCAGGGGTGACCGGGTCGTCCTTGGCCATAATAATTTGCGTCGGCACATTTAAGCCCAACAAATCATCCGGCCAAATCCGATAGGCATTAAAAAAACCCTCAAGAGTGTCAAAAGGCGTGAATTGCAAAAACCGCTCTGTCAGGCCAATGATGGATGTCTCCCCGTCTAATATACTCAGGTCGTATAAATGCGGAAATGCGGCTGCTTTTTTCGAGAGTGAAGCCGCCCATTTCTTCATGAAATAGCGCTTAATCAGCGGCTGCGTGTCGGGAATATAGGCCGCTTCAAGGGGGTTGATGACCGGGCTGATCGCGTAAACCCAATGCAAGTTTTCAATCGGTTTTATCTTGGCCTGCCGCGCGACGCGAAGCGCAAAATTTCCGCCCAGCGAAAACCCAATCAAGACAAGCGGCAAATCCGCGTGATCCCGCGCAACATAATTCACGGCGTCCCAAACTTCGTCGAAGCGCGCGCCGTAAAACAAGCCCTCATTGAGATGATGACTGTCGCCATGGTCGCGAAAATTGAGCCGAAAAACATTAAAGCCGTGTTCAAATAAATGCCGTCCGCACCGCAGCACATATACGCTATCCACGCTGCCTTCCCATCCAGACAGCAGCATCACCGTACCGCGCGCGCCGTCTTGAACAGAGAGCTTCCCGGATAAGCGCACGCCTTCGGGCAAATCCAAAACGACATCTTTTGCGACATCTCGCATGCGGTTTTCTCCGCGCTTGCGAAATTTCTGGCCCGCCAGAAAAGTCTGCACCATAGCAGGACGTAAAAGGCGCGGCGGTATGAAGGGCTCAATTTGCATGAGCGTTAATTTAGTCGGCAAAATTAGAATCTGCTACCTACAATATGTATATTAGGAAATTGCCTTTGCAGGGCGCGGGGGCTAAGCCATGGGTCAACTTGAAAGCCCGTTATGAAATATGACAATCCCCATGTCTCCGCCTCTACGCCGCGCATGGGCAACGCCGTAACCCGCGCCATTGGCTCACTTCTGCTTGGGGCGATTGGGTGGACGATTAAGGGGCGGCTTCCGGATCAGAAAAAAGCCATCGTGATTGGCGCGCCCCATACGTCGAATTGGGATTTCTATCTCGCCATGTCCTCAATGCTGGCCGTTGGACTGAAATTTTCATGGATGATGAAAAAGGAAGCCTTTTTTTGGCCCCTTGGCCCGCTCTGGAAAGTCATGGGCGGCATCCCGATTGACCGGAAATCTAAAAACGATGTGATCCAGCAAGTCGTCGAGCATTTCGATGCAAGCGACAAACTCTGGATTGGCATCACGCCGGAAGGCACGCGCACAAAGGTCGAGACGCTCAAAAAAGGATATTTGCGCATGGCTTACGCCGCCAAAGTCCCGGTCTTTATTATCGGACTCAATGCCCCCACCAAAGAGATTGTGCTCGACAAGATTTGGGACCTCACACATGAGCTTAGTATTGATAACTCAAATATTAAGACCTATTTCGACGAAACATTTATTGGTATCAAACCTGAAAACGCCTAAACTTTAGACTAAAGATTAAAGACTAAACTGACATGAAATACGACAATGAACATATGAGCGAGCATTCTCCGCGTATGGGTAATGGTGTCTCGCGCGCTCTGGGATCTCTCGGACTTAAACTCACAGGATGGAAACTGATCGGCAAAATGCCGGACGTCCCAAAATTTGTGATTATCGGCGTGCCGCATACGTCAAATTGGGACGCGATTTCTGCCTCGCTCGCCATGCTAGCCTCCGGATTTAAATATACATTCCTGATTAAAAAAGAATGGTTCTTCTGGCCGATGGGCCCGCTCTTTCGCGCGCTGGGCGGCTATCCCGTTGATCGCGGTAATGGCAAAGACGTCGTCACGCAGATCGCCAAATTATTCGACGAGGCCGACAAAGTCTGTGTCGGCTTCCCGCCCGAAGGGACGCGCTCCAAAGTCGAGAAATATAAATCCGGATATTTGCGCGCCGCTTACGCCGCAGATGTTCCGGTCTTTATTTGCGCCTTTGACGGCCCGAAAAAACATGTCGTGCTGGACCGCCTCTTTCCGCTGACGGGCGATATCAAAAAAGATAACGCCGCGATTAAAGCCTATGTCGACGAAAACTGGATCGGCGTGCACCCCGAGCGGCAGAAGTGAATACGCCTCCCACATCGCAAGAGAAAGGCGTTGTGCTTAAAGGTATTATTACCGCATGGATTCTCAGTATTATTTTTGTGGGAAGCGGTTATCTGGCCGCGCAGAAATTTCAATTTTTTCAAGACTGGGCCCTTTATAAAACTGTTGCCTTTGCGGGTCTGTGTTCAGGGCTTGCGCTGGCGGCAGGTATAGGTTGGGCCGCGCGCATTCGGCACTTAATCTCAAATATTGATGGCTCTTCGCCCCAACCCAACAGCGCGCTTGATATTACGCTGCGCTATATTTCCAATACAGTAGAGCAGTCCGTGCTTTTCGTAATATCCTGCGCCGCTTTTGGCGTGACCTTCCCTGAAATCAGCCGATATTTGCTCCCCGTCATGAGCTTGTGGTTTTTAATTGCGCGATCATTATTTTGGATCGGCTACGTCCGCAGCCCCTTGAAGCGCGCAACGGGATTTGCAGCAACATTTCATCCAACACTTGTCCTTTTGTTTGCGGCGCTTATCGGTATGGTCATTTTATGAATTCCCCAACCCATAGCCTTCTCGCTTTAGCCATACTCACGAAATCCGGACCGGAAAATCGCGCGCGAAATTGGGCGGTATTTATCGGGTCTCTACTGCCCGATGCCGCCGTCTGGATTTGGTGGCCGTGGCAGACCTTGGTCAAAAATGAACCGCAGCGCCGCATTTGGGACCAGCTTTATTTCGAGCCGCAAATGCAGCTGATTATCGCCCCCTTTAACTCTATCCCGCTGCTTGCGCTCATCGCGCTCGTCGGGTGGATGTTTCGGAAAACCAAACTCGGCATCATCGCGCTCATGGGCGCGCTGGCCGGCCTGATCCATATCGCAACAGATATCCCGGTTCACAGCCATGATGCTTACCGCCATTTCTGGCCGCTATCAGACTGGCGCTTTCATTCGCCCTTATCTTATTATGAGGCAGATAAACATGCCGCGTGGGTCTCAGGGCTGGAAGGGTTAATTGCCGCCGCATGCATCATCATATTATGGCGCAGGTTTTCCGCGCGCTGGGCGCGTATCATGCTGATGATCATTGCAGTCATATATGTCTTGTTGTTCGGACTGGCTCCTATTATTGCGCCGATTATATTTAACGGCTAACTCCCCGTCATGGCAGAAATAACCCTCACAAATCTCGCCGCGACCACAGGCCCCATTATGGGCCTTGATCCGGGCACCAAGACCATCGGCATCGCGATCAGCGACCGCTCGCGTCTGATCTCCACGCCGCTCGAGACGATTAAGCGTAAGAAATTCACGCCCGATGCCACCTATCTTTTTGAGCTTTACGCGCAGCGTGAATGCAGCGCGCTCGTCATTGGCTTGCCGCTCAATATGGATGGCAGCTCCGGCCCGCGGGTTCAGTCGGTGAAAGACTTCGCCGCCAATCTGATGAATATAAATGACGTGCCCTTTCTGTTTTGGGATGAGCGCCTGTCCACGGCTGCAGTGACGCGCACCATGATAGAGAGCGACATCAGCCGCGCCAAACGCGCTGAGTCTGTCGATAAACTTGCGGCAAGTTACATTCTTCAAGGCGTTCTTGACCGTCTTCGCGCCTAATTTGGAATTTCTTTGCGCCGCGCGTTCATTGCGTTAAAAGACTCTCAAACAATTCTATGAGAGGGATAATGATGAAACGCTTTGCCTTATTAACAACTGCTGCGCTGGCTCTAACGCTTGCCGCCTGCGACGCAGCTCCGAAGAGTGAAACCGTCCAAAGCGCGCAGCATATGGCCTCGACGGCCTTGCCGAAAATCAGCGACGCCGATGCGCTCTCCGCCGCGCCGGATATCGATATCCCCTTTGAGCGCTTTACACTCGATAATGGCTTGCGGGTTGTGGTTCACGAAGACCGCAAGACGCCGACCGTCGCTGTTTCTGTCTGGTATAATGTCGGTTCCAAAGACGAAAAACCCGGCAAGACAGGTTTTGCGCATCTCTTCGAGCATCTCATGTTTAACGGCTCGGAAAATTATCCCGGCGAATATTTTGAACCGTTTGAGAAAGCCGGCGCAACCGGCATGAACGGCACAACGTGGTTTGACCGCACAAATTACTTCCAGACTGTCCCGACCCCTGCGCTGGATATGGCGCTGTGGATGGAGTCAGATCGCATGACCCATTTCGAGGGCGCAATCACCCAAGACAATCTGGATAAACAGCGCGGCGTCGTCCAAAACGAAAAACGCCAAGGCGATAACAGCCCCTATGGGAAGTCGCAATATCGCGTTCTCGAAGGGCTGTTCCCCGTGGGGCATCCCTATCGCTGGTCCACGATCGGATCGATGGAAGATCTTGATGCCGCGTCGCTGGACGATGTGAAGGAATGGTTCAAAGAATTTTACGGCGCGTCCAATACGGTCGTGGTTTTGGCGGGCGATATTAACGCCGCCGAGGCCCGTCCCTTAATGGAAAAATATTTCGGTGACGCCCCCGTCGGCGAGCCGCTTTTTCAGAAGAAAACATGGGTGCCGGATCGCACCGAAACCATTACTGAAGTCATGTATGACCGCGTCGAGCAGGTTCGCCTTGATCGCTATTGGGCTGTCCCCGGACGCCTCGACCAAGATACGGCTGTGCTTTATTTGGCCGCGCAGGTTCTCGGCTCCGGCAAGACTTCACTGCTCTACAAAGAGCTGGTCTATGAAAAAGAACTCGCCACAGATGTCTCCGTCTATGTCGAGGAGCATAATCTGGCGTCGATTTTTACGATTAATGTCACGCTGAAAAAGGACTCTGATCCGGCTGAAGTTGACGCGATTATTGATCGCATCATGGCCGACTTCCTCAAAAAAGGCCCGAACGGCAAATTGCTTGAGTCCAAGAAAACCAATGTCAACGCGGCCTATATTCGAGGTCTTGAGCGCATTGGCGGGTTTAGCGGCAAAGCCTCGACGCTGGCCGAAGGCGAGCTCTATGCCGGCGACCCGGGATTTTGGAAAAAGCAGCTGGGCTGGATTAACGCCGCCGACAGCAAGCTTGTCAAGGCAACAGCGAATAAATGGTTATCCGATGGCGCGTATAAGCTGACCATCCTGCCGTTCAGCAAAGATTTAAAATCTGCCGAGACGGGCGCAGATCGCTCCGCCCTGCCCGATATTGGCGGCGTTCCCGCGCTGGCCTTTCCGGATGTGACGGAGTTTGAACTCTCTAACGGCATGAAGGTCGTGCTGGCGACGCGCGACGCGGTTCCGGTTGTCCAAATGGCGATGGAATTTAACGGCGGCTACGCCGCTGACAGCAAAGCCAAAATGGGCGCAGCCAGCTTTGCCTCCAATATGATGTATAATGGGACGACGAGCCGAAGCGCGCTTGAAATCAGCGAAGAGGCCAGCGCGCTGGCCGCCCGCATTGGCACAAGCGCCGGGCTGGATAATACCACGGCGACGCTCAATGTTCTCGTTGATAAATTAGACGCCGGTCTTGATCTCTACGCGGACATCATCCGCAACCCGCAATTTAGCGAAGAAGAGATTGAGCGCTATCGCAAGCAGCGCCTGTCCGGCATTGATAATGAGAAAATCAATCCGATCCAAACGGCGCTGCGCCTGCTCCCGCCGGCCATGTATGGCGATGACCATGCTTATGGTGTCCCGTTCACGGGGTCCGGCACGGCGGAGACAACAAACGCCATGACGCGCGATGATCTGCTCGCCTATCACCGCAATTTCATTCGTCCGGATAACGCCACATTATTTGTGGTTGGCGCGATCACCCAAGACGAGCTTGAGTCAAAACTTGAATCGACATTTGGCAATTGGAGCGCGCCGGATAGCGCGATCCCCGAGCGCAATATAGCCAAAGTCGGGATTAAACCCGGCGAGCGCGTCATCATTGTCGACAAGAAAGGCTCCCCGCAATCGCTGATTTTAGGCGGGCATCTTATTGCCTCCAATGCAGCGCCAAATACGACCGATATCGAAGCCATGAACGAGGCCCTTGGCGGCGCGTTCACCGCCCGCGTCAATATGAATTTGCGCGAAGATAAGGGCTGGGCATATGGCGCATATACTTTCACGCAAAGCGCCAAGGGACAGCGGCCATGGCTGATTTATGCGCCGGTGCAAACGGATAAGACCAGCGAGTCCCTGATGGAGCTTCGCCGCGAAATCCGCGACTATCTTGGCCCGCGCCCCATCACCGCCAAAGAGCTGCAAAAGGTTCGCGACAATAATGTGCGCTCTCTGCCCGGACAGTTTGAAACCGCAGGCGCCGTCCTCGGTTCTATCCGCACGGCCGCGCGCTATGGCAATTCATATGACTACGCCACAACCACCCAAGACCGCTACGCCGCACTAACCCCGGCCGGCCTGCGCCGCACCGCCGCCGAAACGATTAAGCCAGACAGCGTTATCTGGATTATCGTGGGCGACCGCGAAGAAATCGAAGGCCCGCTGCGCGATCTGGGTATTGCCGACATTGAATATTGGGATGCAGATGGGAATCCGGTTGAGTAAGTCGTCACACTCCCATTTATAATTAAAGTAAAATGCGCCGCGAAATTTTCGCGGCGCATTTTGCATTTTTAGCCTATATCACCTCCCCCTTTGACTCGCGCGCATGCCTCGCGTAAAGCGGCGCAAATAATGAAGAGGGTTTATGACATCCCGGATTACTCATCCTGACGGATACGTCTTCGCCAAGAGGCATTGCCTCTCTATTTCCCATTTTAATCGCGTTGAAATCGACACATTATTGTCGCTGGGTTTGCATTACGCCGAGCCGGATAATCAGCGCTGCGACCACCTCTCCGGCGCGCTGCTGGTGAATTTGTTTTTCGAAAACTCCACCCGCACCCAAAACAGTTTCGAGGTCGCGGCCAAACGTCTTGGCGCGGATGTGGTCAATATGACTGTGGCGAGCAGCAGCGTGGCCAAAGGTGAAACTTTGCTCGATACGGCAGCCACGCTAAATGCCATGCGCCCGGATCTGCTGGTGGTCCGCCACAGCGCCTCGGGCGCGCCGGAGCTGCTCTCGCAAAAGGTCTCTTGCAGCGTGATTAACGCCGGCGACGGCATGCATGAACATCCAACACAAGCTTTGCTGGACGCGCTGACGCTGAAACGCACGCTGGGCGATATTGGCGGGCTGCGCATCGCCATTTGCGGCGATATCCTGCATAGCCGCGTCGCGCGCTCTAATGTGGCCCTGCTCGGCCTGCTGGGCGCGGAAGTGCGCTTAATTGGGCCGCCCACCTTGCTGCCTGCCGATGCAGATCGCTGGGGCGCGGAAATATTTCATGATATGGAAAGCGGGCTGAAAGGCTGTGACGTTATCATGATGCTGCGCCTGCAACTCGAGCGCATGAAGGGGGCCTTAGTGCCGTCCAAGCGGGAATATTTTCATTTTTATGGCCTTGATCGCGCCAAGCTGGACCTCGCCGCGCCCGGCGCGTTGGTCATGCACCCCGGGCCAATGAATCGCGGCGTTGAGATTAGCAGCGATGTAGCCGATGATCCCGATGTGTCGCTGATTACCAAACAAGTCGAAATGGGCGTCGCGATGCGCATGGCGATTATCGACGCGCTCTATGCGGCGCGCGAAAATGAGGGAGCGTAATCATGGCCGATTTAATCTTTCGCAATGCCCGCCTGATTGACCCGGCCAGCGGCTATGACGATATTGGCGACCTCGCAGTCACTGATGGCGTCATTACGCAATTTGGCGGCAACATCGCCGCTGACGGGACCGAAGAGATTGAGGCCGACGGACGCATTCTTGCGCCCGGCCTGATTGATATGCGCGTCGTGTCGTCCGACACCCGCATCGCGCAGACCTGCCAAGTCGCGGCGGCGGGCGGATTTACCTCTATCGTGATCATGCCGCAAACCAGCTCTGTTTTAGATGATACATCCAAGCTGGATTACCTGCTGCGCAAAGGCGCGGAAGGCGGCCATGTCAATGTTTACGGCGCAGGCGCGCTGACACATGGACTGCGCGGCGAAGCCATGTCGGATATCGGCCTGATGGGTGATGCCGGCGCGCTGTATTTTTCCAATGGCGATAATCCGATTTCAAATAGCCGCCTGATGCGGCGCTTGCTGTCCTATAGCAGCGCCTTTAACGCGCTGATTGCCAGCCGTCCGCTGGACCGCGATATGAGCGAAGGCACCTGCGCCCATGAAAGCGATTTTAGCTCCCGCCTCGGCCTGCCCGGTCATCCCGCAACCGCAGAGCGCATCATCGCCGAGCGCGACATTGCGCTGGCCGAGTTGACGGGCGGTCGTCTGCTCGTGGATATGCTGTCCTCGCGCGAAGGCGTTGACGTGCTGCGCCAAGCGGGGCAGCGCGACCTCGAAGTCTATGCCAGCGTGACCATTAATCACCTTGCGCTTAATGAACTCGACATTGGCGACTATCGCACATTTGCCAAATTAGACCCGCCGCTGCGCGAGGAGAGCGACCGCAAGGCGCTGCTCGCCGCCGTGAATGAGGGCACGATTGACGTTATCGTCAGCTCCCATGATCCCCGCATGACGGGCGAAAAACGCTTGCCCTTTGCGGAGGCTGGAAGCGGCGCAATTGGTCTGGAAACCTTGCTCGGCGCAGGGCTAACTTTGGTTGGCAATGAAGAGCTGGATGTGATGGCGCTGCTGCGCGCCTTGACGTGTAACCCCGCTGAGCTGCTGGGACTGCCCGGCGGCATACTCGCCGAAGGCGCGCCGGCTGATCTCGTGCTGATAGATCCCAATGCGCCGTGGGTCGTCGACCCCGAAGCCATGACCAGCCGCGCGAAAAACACGCCCTTTGACGGCCGCCGTTTTACAGGCCGCGCCGACATGACCGTGCGCGCCGGCGACATTGTCTTTGATCGCCAGTCATGATTTCTGCTTGGAGCTATGGAGATGTCATAGTGACAAGCCCCGATGGTAAGCATGTTGCAAAAGTCATCGGCCTACAGGAAATCGCGATGGGAGCGCCAACTTCTGGGAAATTAATGGTGGACAGCACATTCGTTGCGGGAAACTTTGGTCCGTCATGTGTATGGAGTGAATGCTCAAATCTATTGGCCATTCCGATATGGATAAGAAAGAAAGTTCCGTACATTGCCGGAGCAACCCACCCGGAAATGGTCACTCAAACGAGTACTCACATCGCAATTTACGATACAGTGTCTAAGGATTTAAAAATCAGCCCTGTCAAATTTGGTGTTTTGGAACTGTCGACTTTCGAAAATGGAACCCTGAGCGCGTTAATCAACCCGCTTCAAAATGAACTCTGTTCTGATCTCAACATTGAAACAGACCTTGGAATTGTTCTGTAATCAATTGTCTTTGACCGCTGCGGCGAGTAGAAGATGGAAAAAACGGGGATCACTTATGAAAATAAATATATTTTGTGTTTCAGCACTCAGTGCTCTGACCCTAAGCATAGCGCTCTCAGCCTGCGCCCCGGCGGGCGCGCCAGAGCCACAGCAAACCGCAATATGCACAACCAATGTTTGGGCCCCCGGAGCCAATAAAGACTTTTGTAAAGAAGGACAAAAGATCGCCTATTTACCGGAGTCCTTTGGAAACCAACAATTGCCGCTTTATTTTATTGGCGCCAATTGTGATCTTCGCTATTCTGTTGCGATGAGCAATGGCGGGGCCGTGTGTATTTTTAAGCCAATTGACCCGGAGCAGACCGTGGCTTTCACGCCGAAACCTGCGGAAAATACGGCTGAGCCTCAAACTGAAGGCCAAGAGTAAGAGATGGGTGTCTTAGGTATATTCGGATTGGGCGCGGCCCTGTTCGGCTATTTTCTCGGCTCCATTCCATTTGGCTTGATCCTCGCGAAATTGTCGGGACAAGGCGATATACGCGAGATCGGATCCGGCAATATTGGCGCGACAAATGTGCTGCGCACAGGCCGAAAAGACATCGCGCTGGCCACATTATTATTGGACGCGGGAAAAGCGGCGGCGGCGTTTTTCCTGATCAAACTCTTTTTCCCGCAAATTCCATTCATCCCGTTAATCGCCGCCGCGGCAGCGCTGATGGGTCACTGCTTTCCTGTCTGGCTTGGGTTTAAAGGCGGTAAAGGCGTGGCGACATTTTTCGGTGGCATGCTCGCGGCCGCCTGGCCTGTCGGGCTAATCTGCGGGGCCATATGGCTGGCCAGCGCCTTTATCACGCGGCTGTCCTCGCTCTCAGCCCTGCTCGCCGCTGCGCTTGCCCCGCTGATATGTTATTTAATGGGGTATCGTTACGTCGCCATTATGGCCGCCTTTATGGCGGTGATTATCTTTATCCGTCACCGCGAAAATATTGGCCGCCTGCTCAAAGGCGCAGAGCCCAAGATTGGCGGCAAGAAAGATAAATCTTGAACCGCGTCAAGCTATCTTATGAGCAGCGGCGCGACTGGATAAGATTATCACGCAGCTCAACCATCGGCCCCGTCGCCTTTGCCGGACTGCTCGCGCGGTTTGGCGATGCCTCCGAAGCGCTGGCCAGACTTCCCGAAGTGAGCCGCTCTTCCAAACTCTCCATCCCCGCCGTAGATCTCGTTGAGCGCGAAATGGACATGACGGCGGATTTCGGCGCGCGCATCATCGCGGCCTGCGAGCCGGATTATCCCGCCTATCTCGCCGCGCTCGATCCGCCGCCGCCCATCATTAGCGTCGCAGGCGAGCTGTCCCGCCTGCCCGAGGAGCGCGTGGCCGTTATCGGATCACGTAATGCCTCGGCAGTAGGTCTGCGCTTTGCCGGGCAAATTGCGCGCGAGTTGGGACAGGCCGGCGTCGCGATTATATCGGGCCTTGCGCGCGGTATAGATACTCAAGCCCACATGGCGGCGCTGGATACCGGCACGGCTGCCGTGCTAGGCGGCGGCGTGGATCATGTTTATCCCGCGTCAAATGCGCAGCTTTACGAGGATATAAAAGATCGCGGCGTTATCATTAGCGAAAGTCCCTTCGGCCACCGCGCAACGGCCCGCGATTTTCCGCGCCGCAACCGCATCATATCGGGCATGAGCAGCGGCGTCATTGTGATTGAGGCGGCAGAGCGCAGCGGTACATTGATCACCGCACGCTACGCACTGGAGCAAGGCCGCGAAGTCATGGCCGCGCCCGGCAGTCCGCTCGATCCGCGCACCAAAGGCTGCAATAGGCTCATTCGCCAAGGCGCGGCACTTATTGAAACCGCCGAAGACATATTAGACATTTTAAGCGGCTTGCCGCCAATGGCGATGCGCGAAGGCCGCGATAATTATAGCGCTGCGCCATTTGATTGGGCCGCGGCGCAAGACGACATCACCAAAGCTAAAGCGCTGATGCGCCAGCTGCTCTCGCCGACCCCGGCGCCGCGCGATGATCTTGTTCGTATGTCAGGTTTGCCCGTGCCGATTGCAGCGGCCGCCTTACTGGAGCTTGAAATTGACGGCGAGGCCTATGTGGAGTCCAACGGTAAAACCAGCCTCGCCGTATAATTTATTCCTGCGCGGCTTCGCGTGCCAGCTCCAAAACCCGGCCAAGCCCTGCTAAACCGCTTTTTTTCGCCATCACCGCCATTTCTTCGAGCATATCAATGATATATTCTCGGGCATATTCCGGTGAATATTTTGCTGCGTCATCGCTTGGCTTTGTATGTGCCCTTGCGTCATTATGTGATACCATTAGAAATCCCCTCTGCGGCCGCAATATGCGGCAAAATACAATATACACTTTTATAGTGTATTTATTATTACACTCGCAATAGTTATTTTAACTCGTCATCATGTGCAAAGCAGCGGCACACCGTTGACATTATATTTAGGCTCCGTCAGGTATGCCGCCCATTGAGAAAGTCTGTTCTTTCGAGAAATTGGAATGTTATCTATGAATCTTGTTGTTGTTGAGTCGCCGGCTAAGGCCAAGACGATCGAAAAATATCTGGGTAAAGATTATAAAGTGCTCGCCAGTTTTGGGCATGTACGCGATCTGCCGTCCAAAGACGGCTCGGTAGACCCTGACGAAGATTTTG
>ENA-ORXR01002498-ORXR01002498.1-marine-metagenome-genome-assembly--contig:-NODE-2498-length-17415-cov-9.956685_pt1 | contig 17415 bp, 19 predicted proteins | sample MGYA00237866_ERZ511479 | MGnify/ENA metagenome assembly ERZ511479 | reverse complement strand
GGGGGGGGGGGGGGGGCGGGGGGGGGGGGGGGGGGGGGGGGGGGGGGGGGGAGCTGCTGAGAGAGGGCGAGGCGTTGGCATGTTGGGAGGGAGGGGAGGAGGGGCGTGTGCTCCCTCGCGTGACGCCTGGCGGCGACGCAAGCGCGGTCGCCGCTGGGCGCACGCGGGGGTGGCCCGAGCATTGAGGGTGAGGTGTAACTCTGCTGTAAACTTGGTTTGTTGGGTGCACTCGGCGGGACGGCGGTGCGGCGGGTCGCCACGACCATCGAGCCGTGGGCGGCAACAGCGCCTCTGTCCCCTTTACTTTGATCCCCTCCGCGTTGCGCGGTCGCCGACGACGACCTACCGCCCTCCCGACCGCAGGGCAACGGCGCTCAGTGGCCCCGTGCCCACAGTCGGTTGTCCGTGCGGGCGTCGGCGGTGGCCGCTTGCAGGGTCGCCAGCGCCCCATTAATGTCCGACTGCACCTCCCGCAGGCGCTTGGCGTGCAGCAGGCGTAGCACTGACCCGACAGTGTCCACGGCCTCGTCTGTGCACCACAGCAAAAGAACAAGGCGCACCCTCAAGAACAAGAGGGGGACGACAAGAACAACAGCAAGTGCAACGGGCAGGGCAGCGAGTCAGAAAAGCGTACTGAGGTGCACCGTCCAGCAAGCGGCACGCACGGCACCACAATCAAGCGTCGCCACACCACGTGCGCCCGGTCGCGCCAGCCCAAGACATATCCACTCCCAAAGCCCCCAAGCGTACCGCCCGTCGCAATGCCGGACGGAAAGTCCTTGAGGCTGAGCCGCTCCTCCGCGGGCGTCATGTCCGCATCCGCGTCCGCCGCGTCGGCCCGACCCGCCTCCTTGGCCGCCTGCCAGTCGAGCACGTGCCGCGTGGCCACGGCGGTCGCGGCGGCGGCACAACTGCCGCCTGGCGGGGCGGCCAACCCGCACGCTGCCACCAACGCCGCCGCCGCCGCTCGGACGGCCGGGTCGGCGGCGGCGCCCGCAACGACGAGCGCGGATGCGGCGGGCGCCGTCGTGCCCGCCGCCGCGGTGGCACCCCCCGCGTCGCCCGCCGCTGGCGCGGCGCCCGCGGCGCCATCCCGACCGGCGACTGTGTCGGCCGCCGCCGCCGCCGCGTCGTCGGCAATGGCCACGTCCAGGGCGGTGCGGGCGAGCCACGCGGCGACCGCCGGCACGGAGTAGAATTGGCCAACGGCGGGGGCGCCCGCGTAGGAAGGTGTGAGCGCGGTGATGTAGGCGGCCAGCGCGGACGCTGCAGCGGTGGGTGATAGCGCAGGGGGGGCGGGCGCCGCCGCGTCGGCGCCTTGCGTGGGGGGGTAGAAAAGCGCCGACCGGTCGGTCACGGGCAGATGGCGTAGGTGGGTGTCCTCGAGAAAGACGGCAAGGCGGTGGACCGCCAACACGTCTGTGTTGAATAGACAGGGGGACACCGTTGCGCAGTGCACGCAGCAAGAGCCAGTACACGAGAAGAGAGGCCAGAAGCAGAGTGGAATCAAAGCGCATCATACGCATGAGAAAACATGTGCACGTGATTGCGGTACCACAACAGCACCATGGGAGCATGCGCATGGTACCCCGCGGAGCCGCCAGCTATCGCCTCTGACGAGCTAGCGCTGCGTCGGTAGACAGCCTTGGGGACGACCACCTGCATCACCCCCCCACCGTACCTGTATCTTCAAAGTCAGCAGCGAATGGGCAGCGCAACGCCGTTAACCAGCGGCGGAGAGCCACCGTCGAGACTGTTCGGGTGGCCATGATGCAGGCGGAACGACGCAAAGCAGAGGTCCCCCGCACTGGACAGCGGTGGTGACAACAGCGGGCGCGGCGACCGTGGTGGCCAGCGGAGAATGCGGACGAGGACGACGCTTCACCACCAAAGAAAGTCTGTACGAATGTAGAAGAGAAGGCAGGTAGCGGCGTCAGGGGGCGAGTCGCTGGGAGCCTGGGACGACGGGTGGGCCGGAGGTCGACGTCGGCCGATGCGGATGCAGCGTTGGCTGAACCAGCGTGTCCACGTCACGATTGACGGTTGGTCACAGACAGAAAACCGAGCGTTTCGATTTTCATTGTGAAAATGTCACAGTTGGTTCTCGCTCTTTGATCGGCCTCGGAGAGAGTTTGCCACCGCCGCCGCCTTCGCCATCGCCACTGCCTCTGTCACCGCCTCCACCACCGCCACCGCGTCTGTCACCGCCACCGTCTTTGTCACCGCCTCCGCCACCGCCACCGCCACCGCTGTCACACAATCATGCTGCGGTAGTCTCAGTGGGCGTGGCATTTGGCAAGGGGACGCCCGCGGCTGAGACGGCGGCGACCGCATTGTGGTCGCCGTGGGGCAGTTGCAAACGGCCCCGGGTGGGGATTGGGCGGTCGCTGAGGTGACTTGGCGCCGTGCACGGAGGAGGGGGAGTTTGCTGTCAACGACCCCTCTGCAGGGGAGGCAGCATCGTGGCTCGGCGGGGTGCTGATGTGTTCTGGGCGGCCACGTGGGAGGGGGAGAACGGGGGTGTGCCAGAGCGCGCGTCCGTGCCAGGTGCCTGCAGCCGCCCGCCGCGCGTGACTGGGGGCACCGGCGCTGGACGAGCGGCGGCGGCGCCAACGCCAACGGCTGGGACAGCGACGGCTGCGGCCACAGGATGTCCGAGGAATTCTTGAGAACTTCCCTTCCGCCATAGGAACGAGCGGAGAGACTACTAGAGGAGACAAGCACGCGAAAACAACGCACGTGGGAGCAGCGTGGAACGGGGACAAACAAACAGCACGCGTGTCCGACCACCCGTCAACTCGCGAGGTGGTCGCCCACCGCGGGTCAGCGTCGGCACCCTGCTCGGCCGCCGTTCTCTGGAAAAAACAACGACCACGTCTTTGTTCCCGCCCCACCGGCCGCCCATGGGTGTGAGGCCTAGGCCGCGCGCAGCGGGATCCCCCCCGGCCACATCGCGGCGCCTGGCGCCCCCGGCATCTGCGGCAGTCCCGGCATTGGCCCACCCGTGACCGAGGTACACGGGACCTGCGGTGCCGGCACGGCTTGCTCTGGCGTCGTCGGCTGCAGTGCCACCGGTGGCATCGCCGGCTGCGGCGCCGGTGTCGGCGACGCCCCCGGCTGCGGCGCGCCGCGCACGGGGCACGCCGGGTCGAGCCACGCGAGCTTGTAGTCGCCCACCGTCGGCACCGTCGGCGCCTGCAGCAGCGCGCGCACGTCGGCGACCTTGAGGCTGCCGGCGTTGGGGAGGCTGCTCAGCAGCGCGGCGACCACGCCGCTGGTGTGGGGCGCGCTCATGCTCGTCCCGGTCATGGTCTTGAGGCCGCCTTGGTAGTCCACCGACAGGATCTGGCGACCGGGCGCAATCACGTCGACGCACTGACCCGTGTTCGACGACCGGTAGACCGTGTCATCAGCGTCCGCGTTGGCCACCGTAATGGCGTGGTCGGTGCCACCCGGCGAGTACCGGCACGCGTCCCTGCCGTTATTGCCGGCGCTGACGACCGGGATAACCCCCTGGGCGGCCATGCGCGCCGCCGCCGCGTCCAGCCTGTTGCGGCTGCTGTGGAAGGAGGCCTGCATGATGACGGGCACGAGTGGGTTGGCGGCCTTGTACGCAGTCGCGTAGTCAAAGCCGGCAATCGCGTCTCTCCGCACATTGTTCCCGTCCTCATTGTTGACCTTGACGCAGACCATGCGCACGCGCGGCGCCACGCCTGTGTCTGAGCCGCCGACGGTGCCGGCCACATGGGAGCCGTGGCCGCGGTCGTCACGGCCCGACGGGGGGAAGGGCGAGCCGGGCAGCGCCAGCGTGGTCACCCGCCCCCCAAATTGGGGGTGCTCGGGGATACACCCGCTGTCGACGACAAAGACGACGACGCCCTCGCCGGCATTGTAGCAAGAGGCGGCGGTCTCGTTCCAGTCGAGCGGTTGGCTGCGCTGGTTGACGCTGCGGGAAGGCGATCGGGGACATCCAGAATAGAGCAAGCGGGGACAGAAAAACCGCGGCGCCGCGCGGGCGCGGCGAACGAGCCAACATGAAATGGAGCGTGCGGCAGCCACGATGAAAGCGACAGAGAGAAGGAATCAGTCAGAGCAGATTCAATCGCAGCCCTGCAGGAGGGGAGAGGCTCTCGCTGCAGGATCAATCGCATGGAAGACACGGCACCCACCCCAAGAAAGCGGTAGATTCGTCTGTGCGACGTGTGGGCCAGTCCAGAACGCGACGGGCACGTACCGGTCCAGTCCCCAAAAGTAGGGCGCTCCCGTGACGGGATGAGTCAGCGGAATGTCTTTGAGCCACAAGTGCGTCGTTCATTGCGAGAGCCGTCAACCAAGGCTACATCGAGAGTTCAAAGCATATGGATACGCGGGTTTTAGTCAGTCGCGATCCCAGCCCATGGAGGTGCCTGTCATCCAGCAACAGCATCCTGTTCGACACCCCCTCCCGCGAGCGGAGCGAGGTACGTACCTTCCTTTCGCATGCGCTGGGAGACGCCCCAGCTCTCGTCCGCGGCGTCTACGCCTTCATCCGCCAAAATGACCTCGTCGTCTTCCACAACCAGCACGCCCTCCAGGCCGGCCACGCCACTGTCGTCCGCGGCATCTGTGGCCTCCATTGCCGCCTGGCTACACGTAGCGGTGGCCATGCGCAGCGCCCGGAGAAGCTTGACACGCGTGCAACCGCGGGCGGTCAAGGCAGCTGCCACTCTATCCTGGCAGGCGGGGTCGCAGGCGTCGTCCAGCGTCAGCACACGCCCGTCGGCGGCGGCAGCGTTGAGGGCGACCAGCCGCGCCGCTGGGGTGGAAAGGCCCGGGCCGTCGCCGATGATGGCAGCGCCCGCAGGTTCGGGGGTAGCCACGGTCGCGACGACCGCCATGGCTGCAGCCAGCCCTAGACCACGGAAGCAACCCATAGTGGAGCGCCGAGTTGCCACAAAGGGACACTCGTGAGTGTTTGTGACCTCAGAGACAACCTAGTTGGTGACGGGCGCCCCAAGGATCGAAGCCGGTAAGAAGCCACGACAGTGACCACGACACGCTGCGTGACGTGGGAGTGCTGGCCGTGCGGATGCAGAGCGAACAGTCGGGGTCACTCTTGTAAACGTGGACGCGGGAAGTGGTCACGGCTAGTAGCAGCCAAGGGCACTCCTGCGCGCGGCTTGTTCCTAACTCTAAGCTGTTCCCACCCATCCCCTGCGTACCAGGCAAAGTGAGTGCCTGACAAAGCGAAGGCACTAGACGGTTCTACGCAGCGGACCTGGTCGGCACCCCCGCGCCGGACTGCATTCCCTACGACTGTCAAGGGCGGTTGCCGTCACAGAAAGGTGGGCACAGTGGGCCGCCGAGGCCCACCGGCACCCCCGTTCGATGGGGCGTACGAGTCAAGGCTGACCATGCCGCGGATTTAGGAGTTTCTCGCTCTACAGCTTTACCACCTGCCCCGCAACGTATCGAAGGACAGCTAGACCTTACTCACGAGGGTGCCACCGCCACAGGTCGCTGCAACTGCTCCATATGCAAGCACTTGCTCTGCGAGCGAATCGGTTTGTCGTGGCAACATGTCTGTTGGCTGTCGGTCCCCCCCTACAGGAAGACTCGCGCCACACTACGTATTGCCGCGCCAAAGAGTGGAGAGTCCATGCCTAACAAAGAGGCGCTCTTCTGCGTTTGATTGGCCCAGACATCGATCGGCACTGGGGCCTCTCCAGCTCTTGAAGAAACGACCACACGCTGGATCCATCGTCAGCTTGGACTAAGTTTCCCAACGGTGCCCAACGGTTCTTCAACGAACGGCCCGTTGGGCCCAACCTCCAACTAAACGCGAAACCGTTGGGCTCCGTTGAAGCATAACGGGGCCCAACGGAGCCACAACGAACGCCATTTCTGTTGGGCATTTCCACCCCATGGGGGTGGGGGGGCTCGCGATGGTCACATGTCGAACACGATAGAGACGCGGCAGGGCCGCGTTAACGACCCGATTGGTGTATTAAAGTAGATCTGACCGAACCTATGGACTTCAGGCGATTGCCATGAGAGATCGTGGCCATGGTATTTGGCGTGTTCTTCAGGCGCGGGCCCGCCCTAAGACACGGCGGGAAGCGTATCAGCTGGCCCAATAGCCGCTTGCACGGCTCTGTGATGAGCCATGTGTCCAAGCTGCGAAGGGGGAGCTCGCGTGTGCCGAGCTGTCCACGTCACTTCAGGCCACTAGTCGCTGCAGTACGACACTGGGGCATGCTGACGGGGACAGATGGTGCTCGGATTACCCTACGCGGCGCACTTGGGCTGACAAGAAAAGGGGATGGGACGGCGAACACCGGCATAGTGTTGCTCCACTGGGTCAAAGGAGCACAGTGTCTACAGTTTAGCAATAGCAATAGAGCAAAAGACCCACGAAAATCAAACGTCCCACGGATAAAAGACGTTCAAAAAGTAATGCATTGCTAGGCGCTCAGCGAGTGGACTGCCCGGCGCGGCGGGGGAAGCCCCAAAGCCCTTGCGCTCCGTCAGCTCCGCGAAGTCGGGCACGACATGGATCAACCGCCGGACGCGGGCTAACGGCACCACCCGCACGGCGCAGTCCGTCTCGTTGCCGCGCTCGTGTCACCGCAAACGCGAGCAGCCACGACGCACGAGCGGGCAGCCGGGCTCACCAGCTACCGGCTCCATCTCCGCAATGGCGACCTTGTCCCCCTCTGCTGTCCGGAAGATAGCCCGCGCTTCGCCAACTCAGTAGTTGGCGACGCCGCCCTCCGGATGATACTAAACGGCGTCGCACCAGGGCTTGCCGCGGCAGTCGGGCGAGGCTCGCAACAGCTGCTGTCGCACGGTGCCGCAATGAAAAGTGGCATCAATACGCACACATGCCAGCACTGGCGCAGTGTCCGTGCCGTGCATACCTAGCATCCCGGTCAGGCCACTAAGCCCAGGCCGTAGTGCCAGCGTGTCAATCGGGATGCGTTCAAGATGGTGGGACTTCTTGGGTGCCGCCGCGCTGCCTAACTCATCAGTAGAGCCACCCGCAGCACTCTGCGCTCGCCGCGCCGCCGCTGCGCACGCGGACCCCCGGACGCGATGTGCTGCACGCCCGGCTCGGCCGCGCCGACGTCTCGCTCGCCACGCCTCGCGACCGGCAGCAAGCATTGCTTTGATGGCCTTGGCACCGACGGCTTGGCGCTCCAACTGCTCCGTAAAACTCTTAGGGTTCTTGTTTGTTCGCAAGTAGTAGGGCTTGTCCTCTTTGTGGAGGGCCTCGTTGGATGCCGTGCTGCTGTTCACCAGGTTTCCGTGCCAATCTATGGAGTCCATCACGTGCCGCAACAGCTTCTGCACTTTCGTGCTGTAAATTGTCCCGAGGATGGGGGTCACATATTAGTTGACCCACGCTGTCGCCTGCTGAGAAATCTCGCTACCGACAGCAAGCGTCATCGGCGGGGGGAATGACTCGCCCACCTGACCAGAGATGCGCGCGCAGATGACGGCGTACTCCGCACACATGGCGGTAACCGCCTGCGGAAAGGGGGTATTCCCAAAGGCCGCACGGTACGCGACCCAGTTGTACTTGTAGCCCGGCATTACGGCCGGCGTGTCATCGTCCGTCTCAATCTGGTCGCCGTCATCGCCCGGCTCCTTGTTGCATTCAGTGTTCTCACCGTCCTGAGCCTGGTTGTCATTTACCGAGGGCACTGCCCCAACGGGCACCGTCGAGCCAGCCGCAGCGCCGACGGCCTGCACAGGCAGCTCTTCCACACAGTATAGCAGCGCACCGGGCGTCGCCTCTCCCGGCGAGGGGTTCCCACTGAGGCGTGCGAACAAACCCGGTACAACGAGCGGGAAGGCATTGACGGCGTTGCGTTGTTGCTTGCCTGTAAATGTAGACTGCTTCTGTTTACTCGAAACAATGTATCTGTTCCATCCATAAGAGACAGAAGGTTGCCAGAAGTCGAAGGAAGCAGAAGCAAAGAAGTGGTAGAGGCACTGCGTTAGTAGGACGACAGCCACGAGCGAAGGTGTCCAGGTGGTCGTCTCAGGCAAGGCGCCCGGCGCATACACACACAGCAACCGACCCCTCACCATGTCAAAGTCATACCCTGGATCAAATTTGGAGGCTAGACTGCGGCGGCCGAGCTGTTTGAAGGGACGGTTGCCAATCCGCTTGCCGGCCGCGAAAGACTTGACCAGCGGTTTGTCACCCGCGCAGGCGTAAGGAAAAACGTCCACCAATCGGTGAACAATCATACGTGTGACGCCCTGGTCCAATACCTGGGCAGTAAAAGGCAGCACAGAATAATCAGAGGGCGGCCTACAGTGCAATGAAAAGCACCAGTCAGGGGTTAGTGTTATGCATAGGTAGCATGAAGTGCACAAGCGAGGCACACGAGAGAAAAAAAAGTGGAAAGCCCGAAAAAACATACGTGAAGCGAATCAAATGCTGTCATTTTGTACATCAGATGCGGCTCGGTGGACAACCCCGCCATGCATGACAGTGCCGGCATGAAGCTGTCGATGCTGTTGGTGGCTTCTAGGTTCGTACGCCTGGCACGCTTGACGGCGCGGCGCCGGTGCGACGTGGCCTCCCATTGCTTCTGCAGTAGGGATGCGCAATTCTTGGGGGGACCCCCGACATTGGTTTGCACCCACCACACCCGCTTGTCTCGTCGGGGACGCACGCCGTACCCGTGGTTTGGACTTCTATGGCCAAATACGTCTATGGCCACCCAATTCCGCGCACGGACCGCCAGTGCACGCGGCCCTGTAGGGATGCGGAATTGTTGAAGGGACCCCCGACATTGGATTGCACCCACCACACCCGCTTTTAGCGTCGGGGACGCACGCCAAACCCGTGGTTTGGACTTCCATGGCAACATACATCTTTGACCACCCGAATACGCGCACGGCCCGCTAGTTCACGCGGCCCTGTAGGGATGCGGAATTGTTGGAGGGACCCCCGACATTCGATTGCACCCACCACACCCGCTTGTAGCGTCGGAAACGCACGCCGTACCCGTGGTTTGGACTTCCATGGCAACATACATCTATGGCCACCCGATTACGCGCACGGCCCGCCAGTGCACGCGGCCCGGTAGGGATGCGGAACAGTCGGGGGGACCCCCGACACTGGTTTGCACCCACCACACCCGCTTGTCGCGTCGGGGACGCACGCCATATCCGTGGTTTGCGCTTCAATGGCCACACCTTTCTATGGCCCCCCAATTCCGCGCACGGACCGCCAGTTCACGCGGCCCGGTAGGGATGCGGAATTGTTGGAGGGACCCCCGACATTCAATTGCACCCACCACACCCGCTTGTCGCGTCGGGGACGCACGCCGTACCAGTGGTTTGGACCTTCATGGCCACGTACTTCTATGGCCACCCAATGCCGCGCACGGTCCGCCAGTGCACGCGGCCCGGTTGGGATGCAGAATAGTTGGGGGGACCCCCGAGATTGGTTTGCACCCGCCACACCCGTTTGTCGCGTCGGGAACGCGCGCCGGTCTCGTGGTTTGGACTTCTATGGCCACACCTTTCCATGGCCCCCCAATTCCGCCCACGGACCGCCAGATCACGCGGCCCGGTAGGGATGCAGAATTGTTGAGCGTACCCGCGCGAGTGGTTGGCACTCACCACAGCCGTTTGTCGCGTCGGGGACGCGCGCCGTACCCGTGGATTGGAGCTCCATGGCAACATACATCTATGGCCACCCCACGCCGCGGACGGACCGCCAGTGCACGCTGCCCGGTAGGGATGCGGAACTGTCGTGTTGAAACCTGACATTGGATCGCATCCACCACACCCGCTTGTAGCGTCGGGGACCCATGCCGTACCAGTGGTTTGGACTTTTATGGCCACATACTTCTATGGCTACCCAATGCCGCGCACGGACCGCCAGTGCAAGCGGCCCGGTTGGGGTGCAGAATAGTTGGGGGGACCCCCGAGATTCGTCTACACCCGCCACACCCGCTTGTCGCGTCGGGAACGCGCGCCGTACACGTGGTTTGGACTTTTATGGCCATATACTTCTCTGGCCTCCAGATTCCTCGCACACGCCGCCAGCGCACGCGGCCCGGTAGGGATGCGGAACTGTTGGGGAGACCCCCGACATTGGTTTGCACCCACCACACCCGCTTGTCGCGTCGGGGACGCATGCCGTACCCGCGGTTTGGACTCCTATGGCCACCCAGTTCCGTGCACGGACCGCCAGTGCACGCGGCCCTGTAGGGATGGGGTACTGTTGGGGGGTCTCCCGACACTGGTTTGCACCCACCACACCCGCATTTCGCGTCGGGGACGAAAGCTGTGCTCGTGGTTTGCACGTTTACCGCCACATACTTCCATGGCCACCAAATTCCGCGCACGGACCGCCAGGGCACGCGGCCCGGTAGGGATACGGAAATGTTGGGGGGACCCCCGACATTGGTTTGCACGCACCACAACCGCTGGTCGCGTCGGTGACGCGCGCCGTACCCGTGGTTTGCACTTCTATGGCCACATACTTCTATGGCCACCCAATTCCGTGCGTACACCGCCAATGTACGCGGCCCGTTAGGGATGCGGAATTGTTGGGGGGACCCCCGACAATGGATTGCACCCACCACACCCGCTTGTCGCGTAGGGGACGGACGCCGTACCCGTGGTTTGGACTTTTATGGCCACATACTTCTATGGCCACCCAAGTCCGCGCACGGACCGCCAGTGCACCCGGCCCGGTAGGGATGCGGAATTGTTGGGGAGACCCCCGACGCTGGTTTGCACCCACCACACCCGCTTGTCGCGTCGGGGACGCACGCCGCACCCGTGGTTTGGACTTTTATGGCCACATACTTCTGCGGCCGCCCAAGTCCGCGCACGGACCGCCGGTGCACGCGGCCCGGTAGCGATGCGAAATTGTTGGGGGGACCCCTGAGACTCGTTTGCACCCGACACACCCGCTTGTGGCGTCGGGGACGCACGCCGTACACCAAGCACACGCAGACAGAACACAAAGAAACACCTAGTGCCGCACGTCCCCGCACATCTCTTGCGCAAGCAATCTGTTTTGTCGATGCAGTCTCGCTTGTGGACGAGGTGGCACCCGCTGCCGCTTTCGAGCTGCCCCCCTTCCCCTGATGGACACTACTCGCAGGCGTACACGAACACGCCGCCAAACCCGCTGAAGCGGAAGCAGCCGCTGAGACAGCGGCAAGGCTTCGGGCAGCAGCAGTGGCCCCAATAATCGAGGTGTGCGCCGACGCACGCGCCGCCGCTTCAGGTTGCCAGCCATGGGCGGTTTGCCCGTCGCGGGCGAGCTGCCCGCCGTTTTCTGCTTCTTTCTCGGCGCCGGAATGCCACCGACTGAGGCGCCAGCGGGACTAGCGGCGGCGCCTGAGGCACCGACGCTGCTCGCCTTCTTCCTCTTCTTGCTCGTCGCCACGGCACTAGACCCGGCAGCAGCGCCCGAGGCGTGGCCCGAGGCGGCGGCAGCGGCGGTGGCAGCGGTGGCGCCCGAGGCGGAGGCTGCGTCGGTGCCCGAGGCCGCGGCAGCGTCGCTGCCCGATGTCGCTGCAGCGTCGGTGCCCGAGGCGACAGCTGCGTAGCTGCCCGAATCGGCGGCCGCGTCGCTGCCCAAGTCGGCGGCGGCGTCCGTGCCCAAGTCGGCGGCTGCGTCGGCGCCCGAGGCGGCGGTAGCGTCGCAGCCCGAGGCGGCCGTAGCGTCGTCGCCCGAGGCGCCGGTAGCGTCCGCGCCCGAGGCGGCGGTAACGTCGGCGCCCGAGGTGACGGTAGCGTCGCTTCCCGAGGCGGCGGAAGCAGCGACGCCCGAGGCGGTCGCTGCGTCGGCGCCCGAGGCGGCAGCCTCGTCGGCGCCGGGGGTGCCGGATGCGTCCGCGCCCGGGGCGGCGCCAGCGGCGGCGCCAGGGGCGGCGCCAGCGGCGGCGCCAGCGTCTGTGGCGGTACGTTTTCGGCGCCTGGAGGGACGACGAGGAGCCACAGGTGCGCGAACAGTTGCGGCCAGGGAGGCTGCTTTGGCTCGGGAGACGCGGAGAGCGGCAAGGTGCTTGGCGCGACAATCGGCGGCCTCGCGCATGGCGCGCAACAAGTAGGCCGCCTCCAGCGCAACGCTGAGGCTTTCCCGGATTCCATCGCCATCAGCAGGGGTGCCTCCATTATTTGCCGCCGCAGTAGCAGTAGCACCGACGGCAATAGCACCATGAGCGCCATGGGCGCCATGAGCGCCACCCGCGCCACCAGCGCTACCGGCGCGACGGGAGCCACCGGAGCCACCAGAAGCTCCTCCCCGCCGAACTGTCCCATCTCCTCGAGCAGGAGCGTCTTGAACGTGCAGCCCTGCGTCGCCGCCGCGACGACCGCCCGCCCCGGCAGCTGCGTCAGCGGGAGCGGCTTCACTCTCGTGCGGGCTGCGCTCGCCCCCTTTGCCATCGTCGGTGGTCCGGTCCGACGCAGCCGCGCCACCGGTGCCCACGGCCGCCGAGCCCGCCTCCGCTCCCCCAACGACCCGCTCGACCTCCAAACTCGACAAGACGAGGGTCGGGTGGCGGGTCGACCTAGCCGCAAAGCAGCCCGCCGTTACCTCCTTAACAATCCTCACCGCATCTAGCTCAAATGTGCAAAGGAGGAGATGGGCCGCCACCATATCGCCGATCCTCTTCGTCCGGAAGGCGGTAAGGTCCACCACGAGCGCCTAGACCGGCATATTGGACAGCTTGTGACGCCGCCCAGAAAGCTGGGGCACGTCAAGCGATGCTTTTTTGCCCAGCATGCTGACCTGATGGCACCACAGCGATCGGCCCTTCTCCACTGTGACCGCGCCTCGGGGGTTGGCGACCGTAGCTCAGGGAGCGGGCCCTCTCCCTTTATTAGGGAGCCTCCACGTCGTGAGACGCTTAGTGCGAAGATACGCCACCAAGTAGCCGAGTACCAGCGGCTTGCCGGCCGCAGCCGAGGCTTCGGGTGCCGTAGAGGCCACCGCCGCGCCAGGGGCTTCCTTGGAGTCCCTGCCTCCCGCTGGCTTGCCACCTTCCATCGCCGTGCCGTCCCCCGACTTGCTGCCCGCGCCGGTTCCGGACCCTTTGCCAGCGCCGATGCTCCCGCCAACTCCCTCCCCATCCCCGACGGCCACGTAGGCGGGGCTGCCGCAGGAGCGGGTTGTGACCCACTCCCGCCCCCCCCTCTCTCGACGTCCGCGGCGTCCACGAGCGCTGCCGCGGTGGCGGCCGCGGCCACGTCCGTGGACGCCGCCGCCACGGGTGAGCCGCCCACGTTAGTCGCGCTGCCCGCCGACGAGCCACCTGGTGCCAAGGGGCTGGCTGGGGTGACCGCCGAAGGGGGTGAGCTGCTGCCGACTCGAGGTGCGGCCGCCACCACGCCCGCCACCGTCTCCGCCGTGAGGCCAGCCTTGGCAATGACGAAGCTTTGGTACGCAACGAAAGCCTTCTGGCTCAGAGAACGACAGAGATTCGCCGGATGGCTCGAGTCTGCCACCACCTGAATAACGGCCTGCACCGCGGAGAGGGCAGCAGTGGTAGGCACACAGACATGGGGACGCACAGAGGAGAACGCAACGGGTGGGGCGCAGGCCAGGCATCGTCATCATAGAGATTTCCAGGCGCTCACCCGTGCAATCCGTGATCTGAGCCCGCCCCCCACGCCCCTCCTCGAGACGCATCGCCCGCCTAGTTTCCGCCATAATGCGGTTGCCCTCCTCCCCAACGGAACCAATGAGAAAGTCATACTCCTCCTTCCGCCAAACGTGCCGCAAAGCAGCGTCCACCAAGCGGGAGATGTCGCGGTCTTCCACATCGAGGAGACCGACGCGGTCGTAAACCGATACCCAATCGATGCTGGTCGTCAGCTCGTCCTCGTGGTTGGTAGCTCGGCTAGCTGCCGCGTGGACGCTGCCATTAATGGGCGTGAGAGCCCGCTGGAGCGCAATCGACGACACCAAAAAGCTCTTCAAAAGAGGCGCAATAGTTTCCTTCGACCGGGTGTCCGTGATGCCCAGGCCGTTCAAGGCCTGCTCAAAACGGTCCATCACTCAGGCCAAGGCGAAAACAAAGACCGCACGCAACACGGTGGCGAAGAGGTGGCCCCAACCGCAGGGGGGGAACAGGCGGGCGGGGAAACAAAGAGAGATGGGCGCAGGGGGGGGAAATGGCACGTGGCGCGGGGGCGGCGTACCAGGGGCTGTTGGCACGAGGCAGATGGCGATGCCAACGGGGTCGGGATTACACGGACCGCTGCAAGACGGGGCGGTTGGCGCCGGCGGAAAGAAGCTCAAGACGGGCGCGGGGCGGGGCGAGTCCGCGCGGGCAAAAATGAGCGCACGATCAAGCTGACTGAGTACAGCGATGTCCATTCCGGGAATTTATTGACAGCAAGCCTCCTCAACCTGCTCAGAATGGGCGTCCGTTGCGGTGCAGAAAAAGGCTTACTTCTGTGAAAGGGGGCTTGCATCCGAGATTCGACCTGGTTTGGGCAGACATGCCCGCTTTGGAGGGATCTCTTTTGGCGGGCTCGGTTTCTCCGCCCGGCTGTCCGTGGTGTCATCGCCCTTGCACTGATAGGACGCAGCACTCCCCCCCGACCCCAAACGACCTCGAACACCTGTAGTCCTCACCCATCAACCGTCCCTCTGCCTCTCTACCAGAGAGGGCTTTGGCGCTATAGTCGATTGGTAGCACACAGCCAAGCCCGCCTCAGTCGTCCATGGTGAGCCGCCGGACATGCTGGACGCTGCCGTCGGATACGAGTGTGGTACCACCGGACATGGCGTGCAGTGTAACTACATAAATCGATGTGGGGCACGTGGCCTCAATGTCAATTCGAATCTAGCCCCCCCCCAAAACCCCCCCCAGACCCCCCCCCCCCCCCCCCCCCCTGGCCCCCCCCCCCGCCCTCCCCCCCCCCCCCAACATGAGATGCAAACGTTTGCATGTTGTTTTAGATTTGCAAATCCTACCTCCCACTGCAGCGCCACGGCCGCAGGGAGGGGCCCCCGCGCGCTGGCTGGTTGCTCGTACGAGGACGCTGCTGCTCTACATGCGCTCCCTTGCGACCGTTTGATTGGTCTTGGGGACGACGCACGAGCCGCGGGCGGGGCGCCCCCCTCCCAAACTGGCCCTGCGCAGAGTCGTCGCCAACAAGGACGGGGCTCTTGCACCAGTCGTCGACTGCCGGAGGTCCGCAACAGGGCGGCTCCTCACAAAGCTGACAAATCTCTAGAGCCCCCATCATGGCACTGTCATGATGACAGTGCCCAGCGCGGTTTCTCGGTACGTGGCAAGCGGACGGGGCTGCCCGGCGAGGCAAAATGACAGCTGCCGTTTGAGCCACGAGCGCGAGGATGTCCGAGGATGCTACAGTGCAGTACAAGCACGGCACGGCGCTCAATAAATGTAGCACCCCATACCGACGGCATAACAAGAGAAAACAGAAGGTATCGAAACGACAGAGGTGTGCGCACCCGCTGCACAAGTCATACACGGTATGAGTCGTGCCGTATGACTCTTGCCGTATGACCCGTACTCCATGGGTCTGTCTGCTGGTGCCTGGTGTCTCCGGACCAGACATCCATCGACGCCCCCCCCCAGCCTACACGAGCGTGGAGAGCAGCGCCAACGCGGCGAGTGCCCCGGTCGTCGTCACCGCAACGACGCTCAAGCGCCGAACGAGCAGCGCGCGGACCGTCTCGCGCGCCGTCCCGGCCGTCGAGTCGACTGCGTGCTCCCACAGGGGCCCGCCGAGGCGGCCGAGGAGGGACGACCCCGGCGGGCCAAGGAGGTCCGACACGTCCACATCCCGCGCGACCGCCTCGCACAGGGCGGCGCCAACGTGCACGGCCTCCTCCTTGGCGCCAGGGCGCGCGGCGTGACCGAGTGCGACGAGCATCACGTGCATCAGCGTGCTGCCGGCGCCCCCATCCATCACCGCCATGTCCAGGCGGAGGGCGCGCAGCTGCGCGTCTCTGGCGTCCAAGACGCCCGCTGGGCCGGCCGCGACGGGGGCCGGCGTCCCGCCAGATGCCCCCCCGCTGCCGGCCGGGTCGGCAGCCAGCACGACCGCGGCCGCTTTCGCCTCGGCGGCCTCGGTGCGGGGGATGGCAAACGTAGACAACCACAGCAAGTTGCCAATGGTCGTCAGGAGGGCATGCCCCGCCGGCGAGGCGCGAAACGCCGCCACCGCGACCGCGTCGGTCGAGGCGGTGACGCGCCCCAAGGCGACCCCGTTGGCGGCGAGCACCACCACCAGCACCGCCACGGCCGGCGTCGGCACGACGAGGCACTGGTCGAGCGCGGTGCCGGGATCCACCAGGCCCCCGCCCGACGCGGCCACCACCCGCAGCAGCCGCTCGGCGAGGCGGTGGAGGGACGTGCCGTTGCGGCCGGCGGCGGCGCGGGCGGGCGGCGGCCGCCGCACAGTCACGGACGCGCGGGAGGCCGCCCACAGGCGGCCCCACAGCGGCTGCTGTTGGACGAGCGTGTTTAGCTCGCACGTCATATCCAGCGCCGACCACGCCGAGGGGAAGCTGTCGGACAGGCGGCGGCCGGGTGGCGCGGCTTCGGCGAGTAACCACGCCCACGCCGCGTCGGCGCTGTGGAGGTCCGCGTCGCCGGGTAGCAGGCGTGCCACGTCGACCGCAGAAGAGTTGGCGCTGCCGCTGCCGCTCCCACACGACACCGACGGCGTGGGTGTGGTGGCCGAGACGGGGGTGGTCACCCCCGACGTGGGCGAGCCGCCGCTGCTCGGCGGCGGGGCCGTCGCCCACCCCTCCCAGGCCGGCTGCAAGTCAATGTAGCCGGGCCTGGACAGCTGCGCGGGTAGTGGCAGGGGGACCCGTGGCGCCGACGGCGCCGGTGCGCCGCCCGGCGCCGCCCCAAAGTACCCGCCTGTCTCCAAGTTGATGCCCCGGTGTGCCGACAGCGCCTTGCCGAGCCGCAACGCGTTGTCCCACGTCAAACAGTTGGCCATGGGGCCGATTGGGGACATGGCCGACGCAACCGTCGCGAGCACCCCACACACGTCTTCGGGGACGAGCAAGTCAAACAAAGCGCCGCCGTCAGGGCCGGCGGCGGCGGCGCCGCCCCCCCCCTCTGCTTCCTCAATGGGCAGCAGCGAGTCCCCATCGACAGAGGAGCCCCGGCTGCTGCTGCTGGCGCTGGGGCCGCCGCCGCCGCCGCCGCCGCCGCCACCACCACCGAGACTACCACCCACCGGCACCGAGGGCGACCGGCCCCGACGAGCCACACGCGGCGGCGGCGCCCCAAACGACGCGGTGGTCGGCACCGCCAGCCGCACCGTCGGGGCCGTCGCGGAGAGGCGCGCCCGCCCACGGGCGGCCACCCAGAAGACGTCGCCGTCCACATCGCCGTCGCCGTCGGCGGCGGGTGCCCCCCCCCCCCCCCCCCCCCCTCCCCCCCCCCC
>ENA-ORXR01002497-ORXR01002497.1-marine-metagenome-genome-assembly--contig:-NODE-2497-length-17420-cov-4.609122_pt1 | contig 17420 bp, 19 predicted proteins | sample MGYA00237866_ERZ511479 | MGnify/ENA metagenome assembly ERZ511479 | reverse complement strand
GTGTCATTGGAAGTACTCAAATATCGGTTTTAAAATCATTTGCTAAAGACGGAAGAAGTTCTAATGGTTTTATGGATCGCTTATTATTTGTATATCCTGAAACACAAAAAACTTTAAAATGGAACATAAAAACAGTTGACAACAGAGTTTTTGAAAATTATTTTTCTATACTAACTAATTTGATTGAAACTTCTGAAAACAAAGTAGAATCAACCTCCATTCCTATAGAGAAAAATGCAAAAAAGCACTTGTTTAATTGGCAAAATAATAGGCCAGAAGAATTCCTTTTTGAATATGAAAGAAGCATTGAAATTAAACTACAACAATATGTAATTCGCTTTGCTTTAATCTTACAATCAATCCATCATGCTTCCAACAATAAGGCTTTAGATAAAATTGAATTATTTGCTATAAAAGGGGCTATAAAGCTATTTGATTATTTCTACCATACAGCTATTAAAGTTCGAAATGAAACGACCAATAAAAATTATTATGAAACTTTATCAGAGCTCCAAAAAGCAATTTTAAGCGATCTACCCACGGACAGAGAATTCACAACTAAAGAAGGCACAACGATAGCCTGTAAGCAAATAAATAATAAACCTAGAATAAGGGATCGTCAAGTTCATTCCTTTTTAAAAGATAAAAAGGTGTTCAAAAAAATAAAACATGGAGTTTATAAAAAACTAGTATGACTTCAATATCCTCATTATCCTCATTTTGAAAATTAAAACACTAGAAACCAACAATATAACACCTTGTCAAAATGAAATCAAAATGAACAAATTGCAAAATCGGAATTTCACTTAAGTACAAAGTGGAACCAAAATGAAATCAAAATGAAGTCAAAATGAAATAAAAACCCTCTCAAACCCCTTGTTATTACTAGATAATGAGGGAAATGAGGATAATGAAATAAACTATGTTTAAATATTCCCTAGAAAAAGGATCTAAAAAACATTTATGTCCCAATTGCAATAAGAAGAAATTAGTCCTTTATGTTGATAATGAAAATGGCAATATTTTATCTCCTAAAGTTGGCAGGTGCGATAGAGAAATTAATTGTAGTTATCATTTTACACCAAAATTATTTTTTCAAGATAAAAACCAACCATATTTACCCTTGTCCAATAAGTTGAAAGTAACTCATCCTAATAAAACAAGTTACCACTCGAAGCATGAGTTTTTAGAATCCTTAGTTGATTATGATAAAAACAATTTCGTTCAGTTCCTAAATTCAAAATTTGATACAGAAAAAGTATCTAACTTGATTAAAGAATATCAAATAGGGACATCGGCACATTGGTATGATGGCACTATATTTTGGCAAATTGATAATGAAAATAAGATTAGAGGAGGTAAAATTATAATGTATAACAAAACAGGCAAAAGAACTAAATATATTAATTGGGTTCATGCGCTTAATATTAAAAAAGAAATAATAAAAACCTTTAATCTAAAACAATGTTTATTTGGGGAACATTTACTTTCAAAATACAACAAGCCTATTGCTATTGTTGAGTCCGAAAAAACAGCATGCATAATGAGTATGTTATTTGAAAAATATTTGTGGTTAGCAACTGGATCCTTACAAGGATTAAACGAAGAAAAAATTAAAGCCTTAAAAAGTAGAAAAATAATTCTCTACCCTGATTTAGGAATGGAAGGAAAAAACGGTTCACCTTTTGATAGATGGAACTCCATTTCTGATGGGTTAAGAGCTAAAGGTTTTGACATACAAACATCTACTTTATTAGAAGATAAAGGAACCGAAACCGAACGAAAAAACGGATTCGATATTGCTGATTTTTTCTTGAAAAGTCTAGAACAAAAACCTACAAGAATTATTTCAAAAGCAAATAAAGACATGCTTAAAATGTATATGAAAAATAAACATTTTAAGACTTTAACTGAGGTTTTTAACCTAACAGATATAAACGGAAACACGATAAGGTTTGAGTAAGTTTCAAGATGTGTGATGTGGGCCCAAAAGCCTCACATCACAAATCTTGATTTTCTCCCTACGGTAGCAAATGGAGCAACTGCATGAAAATAAAAAACAACATAGTAACAAAGTTTCGAACTAATTCTTACGAGAAAAAATTAATAAAAATTAGAGCTAAAAAAGCTGGCTTATCTCAAAGTGACTTCTGTAAAAAAGCAGTCCTTGAATTTAAGATAACAGAACGTCTTACCGAGGAACAAATTGCCCTTTATAAAATGCTAGTTAAGTACCATAATAATTTTAAAAGCATTGGTAATTTAATAAAAGAAAGACACCCTGGTATGTATCAAAAAATTAATCAAACAGCCGATGAAATTAAAAATCATCTTCAAAATTTCAAATAAATGATTGGTAAAGGGAAAGCAATTTCACATACAAAAGCATCTATTGCTTATGGGTGGAATCAAGAAAAAGATGCTGATATCGTTTTTAAACAAAACCTTGCTGGAGAAACTCCTAAAGAGGTAACTGAAGAATTTAAAATAATTCAATCTATGAATGAAAAATGTAATCGGAATACATTCAGTTTTGTATTAAGTCCAACCATTGAAGATGGAAAGAAATTAAATATTAAAGGCTTAAATGGTATTGCTAAAGAATTCATTAAAGATTTAAAATTAGAAAACCATCAAGCTATTGCATTTGTCCATAATGACAAAGACCACAAACACATTCATCTTTATGCTAATAGAATAGACTTTAATGGCAATGCTTATAATGATAGCTTCATTGGTAAACGTTCTCAAAAAGCAGCTGAACGTGTTGCTCAAAAACTAAACTTAAAAACAGTAAAGCAGATTCAAGTTGATAAATTAAATGGATTAAAAATTCTAAGAAAAGAAATTCACACTCAACACTTAACCTGTTTAAAGCTTAATAAGCCTAAAAGTTTTCAAAATTATATTGATTTAATGGCTAAGCAAAAAATAATAATCAAACCTGCTATAAATAAAAACAACCAATTACAAGGCTTTAGATATCTCTATAAAGGCATAAATCTAAAAGCTAGCGAAGTACATAGAAGTATGTCTATTAACAAACTAGTACTTCAAATAAACTTTAAGAATACATTTCAAAAAGAATATTCAAACAACAAAGGTATTAAGCTATCGGGTAAAATTGTTGAGCTTCCTAGCAACTTAGAGCCATCAATCAAAGAATCAATAAACAAAAACACATATCAACAAATACGAAGACGTTAAAATTATGGCAAAAATTGAAGAATTAACAGCAGTATTAATCGATGAAATTGAATCTTTTGAAAGGTCTGTTGCAACATTACAAAAGGAAAACGAAAAAATTAAATCAACCAAATTCACAATAGACACCTCTTTAATAGAAGAAAAATATGCCAGCCTAATTATATCTATTGGAGAAGGGTATAAAGAACAAAATAAACAAATAAGAACCCTTCAAAATAAGCTGAATAAAACCATCATTTTTCCAAAGTGGATGATCATTTTATTCAGCTCATTTCTCATAATATTCCTGCTCTCCTTGTTTTTAAATTTTAATCAATATAAAAAAGCTAAATCACATGAAGAAACCGCATACAACAAAGGCAAAGAAGATTTTTATAATTACATGCTTATATTTTTTGAAGACCATCCAGAATCTTTAGAAAAGTATCAAAAAAGGAGTAAAAAGTAAAAAACATGAGTAAAATAATTTTAATCACACATCAAAAAGGAGGTGTTGGCAAAAGCACACTTACATTCAACCTTGCCCAAAACATTACAAAAAATGTTAAAGTGGCTGTTATAGATTTTGATTTGCAAGGCAGTTTAAGTCAATTAAAACAACTGGTTTCAGATTTTGACATCCTATCCTTTGAAGGAGAAATAAACAGTATTACTAATTTAGATTATGACTTTATATTTATCGACACCCCTCCTTACCTATCCAATTACTTGCCTAAGTTAATTGAATTAGCCGATCTAATCATTGTACCCACCAAAGCAGGAATTTTAGATCTATTAGCCATAAAAAGCACTTTAGAAATTATCGAACAAGGAAACAAATTACAACAGGCCTTAGTCGTTTTTAATATGATAAAAGCAAACACAACTTTAACCTTAGATATTTTAATTGGTCTGGAAGAATACAAAGTACCTATAGCTAATTCTCATATTAGCGATTTAGTAGCTTTTACACGGTCGGTATTAGTTGGAGGTGTTAGCCGTGATAAAAACGCCCAAGCTCAACTAGACAATTTAACCAAAGAGGTTTTAACAAAACTCATATAATGCTATAAAAATATATTTATATAAATCTACAATTCTATAATTATGGGAAAAGAAAAAATCACAGAATTGATTAAACAAGCTAAGGCTAACAATCAAACAAAAACGATTCAAAAAGTAGTGCCTATTGAAACAAAAAAAACAGAGGAAGTTCAATTTTCTTTTTATATAGAAAAAGAGTTACTCAAAAAGCTAAAATTAAAAGCTCTACAAGAAGAAAAGAGTATAAAGCACCTAATAAATAATGCCATTAAGAACGTCCTAAAATAATTCGGTAAGGTTTTTTAATCATTTTAGAACAATAGCATTAAGCAGTTTTAAAAGTTTACTTAAATTTGAGACAAATACAATCTATAAGAATAAAACATATTAATAAATAAAATATAAAGCGTTTAGCTTTTGATTTGGTTTTAGAAATCCGGCAAGATTTAAACTCCACCACTCTCAAAAGATAAGACGCCCAACGTTCTGCGTTGGGCTATTCTTGTTATGGTGGATTAGGTTTCTTGCCGGAACCTCTAAAACTAATAAGATTCAGTTCCAACGCTTTTTTTATGAAATTCATTTATGAAAATTGACAGCCACAGAATTGAAATTGAAGAAACATGCAAGCCTGAGTACATAGAATCGATTAAGCAATATTGGTTTCTAGAAAACAACAAATTTATAAATAAACCAACGGCCTTAGGAAAACTCTTGGGATTTTCAGCTTATGAGTTTGGTAACATGGTAAAAAGCGAATCTAAGTTTTTTATTAAGATCCAATGTGATACATGCCCTAAGATTGAGTCTACGCAAGTAAAATCTCAATCAAATTTTGCTACAGTTAAAAGCGATTCATACGACAGTAGAACGAAGAAATTTAATTGTTCAAAATGTAAAGCCTTAATACAACAACAAAAGTTAGAAATCATTGAAAAACAAAAGCAATACCTTTTAGAAAATCAGGAATCAGCAATTAAAAACAAAAACTGGTTAGCTCTTAGTCCTTTTGAATTAAAGGTCTTAAGATGTATTATAAAAAATGAAGGGATATCAAATTTTAATTATCATTTTAAAAACACCCCAATTAAAGTTCTATGGAGTGCAATATATACGCTTAGAGATTTATGCTTAATTGTGTTACATTCTAATGAACACTCTAACTATGTTAACCGTGTTACGTTTTTAACAGAACTTAAAACCGCTTTACCTGAAGTTGAAGCTATTGTAAAAAACGAACCTAAAACTAATTTTAATAATGTTACTCAGGAATTAAAAATTAGACTCACAAAAAACAATAATCCAAAAAATGGAGACAGCCCTATTTATAGTGGTGTTCTTAATTTCCCTAATGATGTTCTTATAGAAAAAGGAACGCAATACACTTTTGGTATATGGAAACGTGAATTCGATAATTTGTATTTTACCTTAGTACCTACCGATAGTATTTACAAGGCTCCAAGACAACAGTCCATATCTAGCCAACCAAAACATTTAAGAGAGGCTATACAAGATTTCTTTGATTCTAGTGAGTTTGATTTTTAATTAAGAATGTCATGTTTACACCAATCTTTACGTGACGCCTGCCGCTAAGGCGCATTTTAAAAATCAGTTAATTTTTAACACAGCTAAGAAAAAAATCAACTGATTTTTAAAACGGAAAAATGACGTGGTATTTTATTTGTTATTATAATTTGGTGCTCATAGTAATTGAACATAAAATTATAATGAACATTCTATATTTCTATAAATATAGTTTTATGGAAATCCGTAATTATATACCATTTGGTTTTCTTACTTTTAATTACCCTTAAAATAGAAAAAATGAATATTAATAAAATCGTTCTTGAATTAGCAGAGTCTTTAACAGATATCGGAAGGTCTTTAGAAACAATAGCTAACTCAGAAAGAATATTAAAACAAGCATATGAAGGTACTGCCAACCCCGTTTAGTAAAGCATAAGCTTTAATGAAGTAGACATAATTTAATTCCTTAAAAAGCTATGTTTCCATTTTATTTTAAGTTTATTAGGGTTTTTAAACTGGATAAATATTGTTAACACTTACTGTAAAGTAAAACAGATAACCTATTGGCTGTTATTCCAAATAATCTTAATTTTAAAAAATAAATGTTTTTTAGTAAATGATTAAAATTAGAAGTAAAAAAATTGAGGGAATCATAGATGAAATTATTGATCAATATGCCTATGCTGATACTTCTGATAGACCATGGATCATTGGGTTTAGTGGAGGAAAAGACTCAACCGTATTACTTACCTTAGTTTGGATTGCACTCCAAAGAATAAGAGAAGAGATGCCATTTCCTTTTCAATTAAAAAGAAAAGTATATGTGGTTTGTAATGATACAATGGTTGAAAATCCAATTATTGCAAATTACGTAGAAGATGTATTAGCCATTATAAGCGAATCTGCAAGAGATCAAGATTTACCAATTTTAGTTCAAAAAACTACACCTAAACTAGAGGAAGGCTTTTGGGTAAATGTTATAGGTAAAGGATATCCAGTTCCTAATAATGCCTTTAGATGGTGTACTGATAAGTTAAAAATTAGACCAACTTCAAATTTTTTATTAGAACAAATTGATAAAAAAGGAGAGGCTATAGTTTTACTAGGTACCAGATATGAAGAGAGCGTTACAAGAGAACGTTCTATGAGAAAACACGAAGTTACTGGAAGTAGATTGTCTAGACATCAGACAACAACTAATACTTACGTATACTCTCCAATAAAAGATATGTTTTTAGAAGAAGTATGGTATGTTATTAATACTGTAAAATCTCCTTGGGGATTTGATAACTCTATATTATTCAAAATATATGCGGATGCTAGTGCTGATGATTATGAATGCCCAACAGTTGTTGTAAACAAAGAGCATAGCTCTTGTGGACAAAGTCGTTTTGGATGTTGGACTTGTACTGTAGTTAAGACAGATAAATCTATGACAGCATTGGTTGATAAAGGTCAAAACTGGATGCAACCATTATTAGATTTTCGTAATAGATTAGTAGAGAATCGTAATTTAACAGAAAACAGGTCTAATACTCGTAGAAATGGACAAGAAGCTATTAGAGAAGATGGTAGCTTTAACGGAAATTACAATGCTGAATATAGATATAAAATATTAAAAGATTTATTAGAAGTTCAGAAGGAAGTTCAAAAGGAAAGGCCTTACGTTACTTTAATTAATAATCAAGAATTAATAGCGATACAAGTCATTTGGAATAGAGATGGAATTTTTGATAATACAGTTGGAAAACTTTATAAAGAAATCTTCGATAAAGATATCAATACCAATAACATTAAATCTCTAGACGATACAGAACGAAGAATACTCAGGGATATTTGTAAGGAAGATAAAGGGTATTACGATTTAATAGATAATTTAATTTCTTTACAAGAAACTAAAACATTAATGATTTCTAAATATGGATTGCATAATGATGTAGAGAAAAGAATTGAAAACTTTGTACATCAAGAATTTATGTTAACTGCCTAGAAACAACCTCAAAACTTGATGAACTTACCTTTTTCAGATACTTTACCAATAAATAAATTAGCTTCTTCATTTGCTAATACTTCAGCAACATATAAATTTTATTGGCTAATTGCAATCATTGAATTAGTTGAAAATGGACAATCAACTATTGATAAAAAAGCTCTTTTTTCAAGAATGATAAGCAGTTCTTGGTACACCGTAAATTATTTCCATGTTTCTTTTGGAAAACAAGATTTAATTCAAAAAGCTGTTGAAAATATTTTAAAATATGAAAAATTATCAATTGACATCAAAAAACAGAAGCTGATTACAATTTTAGAAAATTCAAACAAAATTGATACTCAAAGAATCTTAAACCATTTTAATCTCAATGTACCTCATTGGTTTTTATCACCTTGGTTTCCAAAGTTAAAGGGTGAAAAAAATTCTATTTACAAAACAAGAATATATAATAATTCTCAAAATTTTGAAAATAAATGCCTTTATGGTTTATTTGATGAAAACATAATAATAAATCCTATTTGGATAAATTATATAAAGAATAATGCTAAAATTCTTAAGGATTTTTGTTTTTGGAATTTAGCTATATTCCTTCAAACTAGAAATCCTAATGTCCCAGATATTCCGAATAAATTAATTAAACCAAATGTTAGAAATGGACTTACCAAACAAACTAATCAATACTGGAAATTAGTTTTTAAGGAATTAGGCTCAATAGATTGTATTTTTACAGATACAAAATTATTTTTTGATGAAAAAAATTATGCACTTGACCATTTTGTACCACATGCATTTGTTTCGCACGATTTAATATGGAATTTGATACCAATAGAAAAGAATTTTAATGCTTCTAAAAGTGATAAATTACCATTATTTGATAAATATTTTGACAAATTTTATAATTTGCAAAAAGTAGCTTTCGAAATAAATAAACATTTTAACTCAAAAAGTAAATATATGGATGAATACTTATCTATTTTCTCAAATATTGATAGTTTTGATAAAAAAAAATTATCAAAAACAATTCAACCTTTAATAATAATAGCGAGTAATAATGGTTTTTTGTTTATGAAGGATGAATAATCAGAATTCAAATAGTCATTTAACAGCAATTCAAAGAACTTCACTTTCTTATCCAGCAAGAATTGTATTAAATCAAAAAAAAATTATTGGCAAAGTTCTTGATTTTGGTTGCGGTATAGGCAAAGATGTGGAACTTTTAAAAAGTAAAGGATTTGACATTGTAGGTTATGACCCTTTTTATTTTTCAGAATTTCCCACTGAAAAATATGATACAATCTTGTGTTTTTATGTTTTAAATGTTTTATTACCAGAAGAACAAGCTGAAGTATTAATGAATGTTTCCAAACTTTTAAAGCCAAATGGAAAAGCTTTTTTTGCAGTAAGGAGAGATATTCATTACCAAGGTTATAGAATTCATAAAGTTCATAAGAAAAAAACTTATCAATGTTTAATTAAATTGGCTTATTTATCTGTTTTTAAGAATAATAATTGCGAGATATATGAATATCAACATTATACTACTTTAAACGAAGGAAATACCAATATAAGTCCATTTTTAGTTGGAGAGGAAACTAGAGAGTTAATAGTTGAAACTGCAACTGTATTTTCATTTTATGATAAATTTCCAGTTTCAAAAGGTCATTCATTAATTGTTCCAAAAAGACTGGTATCAAATTATTTTGATTTGACTTTAAAAGAACAGACAGCTTGTTGGATTGTTGCAAATAAAGTTAAAGATATTCTTCAAGAAAAATTTAATCCTGACGGTTTTAATATAGGAGTTAATATTAATTCGGATGCAGGACAAACAATTTGGCACTCTCATATTCATATAATTCCTAGATATAAAGGCGATATTGAAAATCCTCGAGGTGGAATTCGTGCTGTTATTCCTAATAAGAAAGAATATTAATTATTATTCAAATAACTTATAGATTTCTATTTCAAATGCCTTTGCAAGTTTTTCTATAATTTTTAGTGAAACGTTACTATTTCCGTTTTCAATATCAGAAATGTAAGATTTATCAATCGATGTTAATTTTGCTAGTTGATTTTGAGAATACAATTTTTGCATCCTCAATTCTTTAATTTTTAATCCAAATGCTATTTTAATATTTTTCATATTTTAATAATTAAACTTTAGTATATAACTGTTAAACTCAAGTATTCCTATTTCTTTAAATAAATCTGTAATTTCAACTTTTGATGTTTCATCAAATGAAATCCCTCTTTGCTCCAGTTTACTCCACAAAGACTTTAGTCTAATTTTATCTTTATTATTAATACATATTTTAGTAAGGAATAGTAATGTTTCTTGGTTAATTGAAGTAGTATAACCTAATCCTCCCCTAAACTTTGTGTAATTTGATTTAAAAAAATCTATTAACCAATTTGAATAATCCTTGTATGGTTTGTCTCGTTGTGAGTTTTTAAACTGATAATCAATCCTGTAAAAAAGAGAATAGATTTCTACTTGTATTTCATTATTAAATTTTTTCGCAGATAATCTATTTGAAAGAGAGTTTTCACAATCTAACCAGTTTTTTCCCATTTTGAAAGGGCTTTTTAAAGATTCAATTTGTGGTTTATAGAATTCTGACAATTCCTTTATTTTTAAAATAAAATCTTTTGCTTCAATCTCTGATAGTTTTTTATATCTCTCTACAATTTTAGCATAATCACCAATTTTTTCATCGTTTATGGAAATATAATTTAAGAGCTCTAAGGTATTAGCATGTGAAAATAAATTTTCTAAAACCAACAAGGTGTGCTTCCACCCAAAATTATAAGATCGTCTAGTCTCAGACAAAGTTTCCCAATCCATTGAATAACAGATTGGTTTTATCACTTTAGATTCACCAAAATTATTTAAGCTAATTGCTGTTTGGCTTAAATAGAAAAAATAATAATATTTAAATAAATCTTCAATATGCTCTAAAAACAAATCCTCTCTATTTGATAAGGTATTGAAATCACTTAAGAAAAGCTTGGTTACTTTATCAAAAACATTTGTGTATTTTATGCTTGACTTCACTTTAGGCTTATCTTCTAATTCAGGTAAGCTTTCTATTATTAATTTGTAAAAAAGGTTATCATTTTCAGATTTTATGAGATCTTTATTATTTAATATTTTAGTATTTAAAAATATATCATAAAAAAACTTACTAGTTTCTTTTAAGATGGCATGCTCATTTATAAAATGCATATAGGATAGCATTTTTTTATTAAATTTTATGAGATCACCATCTTCTTCAAAAAACAAATTAATTATAACTTCTTTAAAATCTTCTGGTTGCTCAGTATCAACTTTTTTAACAGCTTCTTCAAGAATATGTTTTTTAAGTTTTGTTTTAAATGAGCTTTCTTTATCTTTTATTAGTTCTTTATTAAATTGTTTATCATTTGATATTCGAAAGCATTCGCCCACAACACCTTGAAACACGCTAAAATCTGACTTACAATCTTTATTATATTTAGTGCTAAATGGTAGGAATTTTAATTTACTTCCTGTAACATGACTAAATTTTCCTCCTTTGAAATACAATTTATTAAGACCATCTTTGCCATCTTCTTTTAATTCAATATTTATCATAATAATTGAAATTTATACTCTCCGAAACTATCAATTGATAACATGTAGTCAGCAGGTTTACCGATGTTAATTTTATCTATTTCAAGCATAGAATTAGAATCTCCATCACTTATAAAATTATTGATTAAACTAACAAAAGAAATATTATTATTATTGTCTTTTTTATTTGGTCTATAGCCTTTTAATATTCGATTTAACATTTCGTAAAGTCTATAGTCAATATGTATTTTATATGGTGTTTCCGATTTCTTTAATTTGAAATATAAAGTAAACTCCTGAAGGAATTTAGTTATATGTAGGTCATTGCTTACGGTTTTTTTATCAAAAGCAGGTTCTGTTGAAAATTCTTTTAAAACTCTATATTTTAATTGATTTTTCCCAAGGTTAATAACTACACGGTTATTTTTTTTCGGATCACCATTCCATCTTCTAGCAGATTCTTCAACTAGTTTATAAATTTCTTTAATGGCCGTCTTCTTATTGTTATTAAAATCATAAAGTAATGACATAAATTGATGATAATATGTATTACTTAGTTTAAGGTTCTCTTCTGATCTTTGAAAATATTTTAGTCGAATAAAAAGTTTTGTGATTTCTTCACGAGTAAGGTTGTCTTTAGATATTTTGTTACTTAAGACCTCTAGTGCTGTTTTATTTATGTTTTTAGAAAAGACTTCTTTAGGGTTGTCTGAATTAATCAGTAAAATTAAAGTAGAATCCAATCCTACATAGCGATGTCTGCAAGGGTCTAGTTTAGAAATAGCATTAAATAAAGAAGATAATTCAGGATGCTCAAAAAGGTAATTAGGAATGATACTAGAGAGATAATCTGACTCCTTAAGCTTATTTATACCGGAAGCATAGACCTCTAAATTATCCCATGATAAGTTTATTGGAACTATAAGTTCAAAGAAAAAATTCAATAAGGAACGAACAGAAACAATAAGTTTGTTTTTTACAATGGCTTGAATAATTAAGTTTATTACTATATCACGGTTCTCAGCATTCATTAAAAACTCGTAATTATACTTAATTGGACACATTTCTGCACACTCAAAATATTCTATATAGTTTTCATACGCCGCAAAAATTGGATTCTCTCGAGAGTTGGCAACAATCCTTTCTAATAAATTAGAAATTATTATAGATTTAGGCCCTTCAGACGATAAAGAATACATGTGATAATCAGTAAAATTCACATGATGAAAACTACTTTCATTGTCATTTTTTGAATCATAAATTATATCTGCATCTAAAATTTTTTGAGCCTTTACATAATCAAATAATTGGGTGTAATCAGATTCATGCTCTTCTTGGAATTTACTTAGTGTTCCTAAGTTTATAGCTAGAATTAATTTTTTATTAGATGTTTTAATATTATCGTCCTTAAAACCTTCTAATACTCTATTTAAGGTGTCATTTGAAGTTTCGCTAGGATTGTGAGATTCTGTAGCGTCATTATGAATTATAAAATTAAAGATATCTTCCTTTAATTTATTATTTAAACGTGACAATATATGTGATTTACCATCACCAACATTTCCACAAACTAAAATAAGTTCAGCTTTTGATGATTTAGAACACTCTGTTATACATTCAGATAAATGCGTTTCAACTTCTCGTTCGATATGAAGATATTCTTGAAAATAATCTAGGTTTGGTGAATTTCCTTGCGCAACCGCATTTTTAGAAGATTCCCTTAACTTTTGAAGCTCAATAAAGAACTCGTTTTTAAACATGCTTTTTGTTTTTTTTAGAAATTCATTAATAATCTAACTGAAATTTCATCTAAATAAGTCTCTAATAGAAACTTCCAAAGCATTAGCAATTTTTTCAATATTTATAAGTGTGATATTTTTCTCAGCTCTTTCGATCATACCAATATATGTTCTATGAAGATCTGAACGAAAAGCTAATTCTTCTTGAGAAATACCCTTCTCTTTTCTGAAGGTTCTAACTTTATTTCCAAACGAGATTAAAATATCTATTTTAGGTTTCATTGCTAATTTTGGTATGCATAAATGTAGGAGTATTAAGATCTCACAACAACAGACTATAGTTAGCATTATTAATTTATAGAAACTGAGTAATACATTAAAATTTAAAATTCATATTTGAATGTAAATAATAGACAAAATCCTTGAAAATAAAAAAACAGCCCTGTAATATCAAATCAAATAATTCGACTACTAAATAAATTAAAAATGTTATAATGAAAAACAAATCTAAATGGCTTTCAAGTAAAGATGTGCAGAAAACCGTAAATATAAATAGCTGCAAATTAATGCACTATAGAACTCAAAATAAACTTGATTTTAAAAAAAAAGGCAATGCTTATTTATATTCCCTTACGAGTGTTCAGAAACTAAATCTTATAATAAATAACAATGAAAAAAAATAGGCTCAAACTTCAACTCAAAACAAAAAATTAGTTATTTCTGAAGTTTTTTCTAATAAAAAACCGAACTAACATGGGTTACTTATACGACAATTAAAAAATCATTAATTTATCTAAGTCAGATTGTATTTAATTAGTAAAAATAAGTTTGGAGCATATTTCTAAGCAAACCGAAACCTTACCTCATTAAACTGCGCAAAATCCTCACTAAGTTCGCTACGCTTCTTAGTTCACATCTTTGCTTGTTTCATTTCGTTAAGCCCAATTTTTTAGGCTTAATTACCTATTGGATTGATACTATGAAAATTATAAAAAACAATGTCAAATAATAATTGTAAAGTGTTAAATTTTAATCAATATATCAAATAGAAGTAAAATTAAAAGCTCCTGATTTATTCTCTTGCTCCAATCGAGAAATGCTATATTTATTCGCATATTTTTTCCATTGAGAAACAACACCCCTAATTTCATTAATTATAACTTTTTCTTCCTCTTTTTCTATTCTAAAAAAAGGAGCAACCTCTAAAGCTAAGTCAAGATCCAAAGCATTATCATCTTCAGATATATTTAATTTTAAACCCATTCCCGTTTCTACTGGATTTATGTCATAAGCAGGAGATAATATCCAACCTTTATCTGTTAATAAAAAACCGTGATTTCTTAGATGATCATCGGTATTTGATACACAAATACTAAAAACAATTCTTCTCCATAATTGTTTTAGATCATTTTCTGGACGTGCGCCGTGCTTTGTTATGAAATCTACCAATTCTAGATAACTAACTCCTGAGGATGCATCTGTACCATCTGTATAACCTAATAAGGTCATTGCAGATGCAAAATGAATTCTTTTACCTTCAATTGTTCTGTCAAAGCGTTTTGTTAAAAATGTATGTTGATCACTACTAAATTTTTCAGCTTTTGATTCTGCCATTTCAATACCAGACTGAATAGCTAATTGATAAGTTACCATTTCCCAACCACCAATATCATCACCATCATTTTTACTCGGAAATTTAGCTATCCATAAAATACCCTCGTTATCTAAAACACTTGCTTTTGGTCTTGCTCCTCCTAAAGAAGAACCAGGAGAAACCAACATTTGTAACCACTTTAAATAATCAGGATCATCTAAACTATCATCATCTTCTAAACGTAAGCTTATTTGTTCTAATTCCCTAATTGAAGTCCACGGTGGACTTGCCAGCGCTTTATTATCATTTAAAAAAGAGCCTTCCTTATCTAATTTAAAACGCAAAGCCCCCATTCTATGTCCATCAAAAACGCCTAACAAAAAATCTGTCTCAAATAATTTATCAACTTTTCTTTCTTCTTTTCTGGCAAGTGCTGCTTCTCTTCTTTTCATTAGCACTCTACCCCAACGATCTGGAGAGGAATCTAAAAACAAACCAAAATTCGACTTCTCATCATTCAAGTATTGCACACCTTCAAACAAGCCCAAATCTGGATCTAATTGATAGGCATAATCAGACTGTAACCATTCTTTTTGGTAAGCGAAAGAAAATATTTCCTTCCCTCTTAAAGTTTCAGAATATAACTCCCCTATTAATTGAGGAGCACCTAACTCCAACCAATCCGCATAAACATATATAGTCTTTTTCATTTTTTAGTTTCTTTTTGGAGCCCGCTCTTTAGGTGTTAATCCAATATCTTGTAGTTTTCTGCCAAGAACGTCATCTTTTGCAATGTTTAAAACGTCCTTTTCTAAACCAAGCACATTTAAAACTTTAATATATATACCTATGCTAACAGAACTTTTCCCTTTCTCTATGGAATATAGTGTTCTTCTAGTAGTACCTGCACGTTCCGCAACCTGATTTGCACTTAGCTTTCGTCTTAAACGTGCTAACTTAATTTGCTCGCCCATTTCTTCCAACAAACGCTCTAACTTTGGTAATAATATTGAATTATTTTTCGACATAACGAGTAATATATTACACAAATATACATGTTTTAGGGTAATATAATACCCGTTATATAAATACTTTAATTAAAAACACAAGTAAACACTGCTAAATCATCATAACTTCTACTAAATATCCAACACAAATAGGAACAGGAGTTTTTTTCTCCCGAACCATCGTCCGAACATAAATTATATAAAGAAGGATTATTAGTTTACCATAAATAATAGACCTCTCTAAACCCTTATCATTTCAAATTCCTGAAAAGACTTTGTTTACTGCACTTATTCTAGCCGTATCATCTACTTGATGGTACATATTAAAGGTTTTAATATCTTTATGACTACTAATACTCATAATTATTTTATCAGGAATTTGTTTATTTCTCATGATAGTGATATAACTCCTTCGAGCAGTATGAGTTGAAATTCGTTGACAAAAAGGTTTTATAATAGTGTGTTGCTCTACACCTTTTGTTCTGGTATACTCAACATCGTAATTAAATCCTGCGTCTTTTAGAATAATTTTAATCGCATTATTCTGCTTTTGATTTGATATTAATGGTAATTCATAATCATATTTCTTCAAAATATCTAAAGCTATTGAAGGCAAAGGGATTTCTCTAGTGGGCTTACTTGAATCTTTTTCTTCCTTTAAGACTAAACAATTATTAGAGTTTACAATTCGTTTATTGACGCGTTTTAAATCCCCATAACGCATTCCTGTAAAACACTGAAAAACGAAACAGTCTTTACGTTTTTCTAATTCAGAATTTTCACATACAAAGAGATGTAGCTCTTTTATTTGTTCCAACGAAAGCGTTTCTTCTCTTGTTAAGACGCGTTGTGGTTTTTTAAAATCTTTAAAATCTTCATTAAAGGCATATCCATTTTTTATACTCCAAAACATGAATGTTTTAAACAACCCTACATTCCTACTAAACGTATTAGTAAAATGATTTCGATACTCGAAACAAAAATCAGTAAACTCAGTAAAGAATTTTTTATTAATTTTTGAAAATGTCAACTTGTATTTCTTCTGCTTTTCAAAATCTAGTAATAGCCTTTTAATATTTTTATATCGTTTTATTGTAGCAGGTTTCCATTCTTTCAATTTTATTTTCTCTTCTGTGAATTTATCGTAAACCTCAAAAAAAGAACTCACCTTTACTGTACGTTCAAATTTTCTATCAAAATGCTCTTTTAAAGAACTACTATTAAAATCTTGTTCCCCTAACTCAGAAAGCGATTTTATAAGCTGAAAGGCATCTTCAAAATCACGTATTTTCTTTGAGATTTCAGCATGATCCCTAGATACTAATCTACCGGTCTTATTAGGTCTCTTATTTTTAAAATCCCAATGTTTAGGTGAAATTGATTTCTTGATAGAATAAACAAATTTCTTTTTTTCGTCATTAAAGTAGCATGAAAACAAAATTAAAGTCTCCTCCTGAGATTTTGGTTTTCTCAAATTAAAAGTACAATTCATAATTTTTTTAAATATTTAGTTAAACATTCGCGTTGACAGAATCGTTGACAATTTTGTTATATCTTGTTACTATAAAAACTTATAACAAGACATAAAAAACAACCACAAAATACTGTAATACAACAACATACAATAAAATATTTAATAACAAAAACTATCTTAAAGCTTAGTCTCCGACTCCACTTTTAAGCCCTGTAAACCTAGTGTTTACGGGGTTTTTATTTGACGTCATGTAAAACTATATTA